>Ga0105099_10002756_pt1 | contig 10334 bp, 12 predicted proteins | sample PPLLak3cmMay2015_2_FD_79138 | JGI IMG/M metagenome (GOLD analysis project Ga0105099, IMG submission 79138) | Freshwater sediment microbial communities from Prairie Pothole Lake near Jamestown, North Dakota, USA - PPLs Lake P8 Core (1) Depth... | ecosystem: Environmental > Aquatic > Freshwater >...
TATTAATGATTGCAATACTCCTTGCAGGGAGCGCAGAGGCAGGGTCAGCTATCAAGACATATGGGACCATCCAACAGGCTCAGGCACTATCATATAATAGCCAGTTCCTGGCTGGCCTCAGTTCAACGTCGAATGAGCTCCATATAGTATCTAAAATGATCAGCGGCGACACTACCATAGGTAAAACTTTCACGATAACAATAACAGCACAGGACGGGGACGACCTTGTCCAGAGGATATCTGTCGGAAGATCTCCATACGCCCTTTCAGATTTCACCATAAAAGACTGCAATCCTGCAGCCAATACGTGCACTCTATCTTTCCAGATGAGCGAATCTGCAAAAGGCACATACACATACATGATAAAGGCTAAGAACAGCCAGAACCAGATAATCAATGATGCAGTGACTGTCATCGTCACTGAATCTTCGACAGCGACAAAATTCAATCTCAGGACTTCTGCAGTCGATGGTGAAGACTACGATAGGGGCATAATAAATTATGTCAACAGCGTCATATATGTCTGGTCTAGCGGCAATCTAGGACTCAGTCTCATAGGCAAGCCATTCGCTACATTCTCTGTACCCAGCAACAAACTAATCGCAGCAAGATATGAATCTTCAGGATACACCACAGACATAGACCATTTCTACTTTGATTCCAGGCTTCCATCATGCTCTGGAAAAAGCTGTACTTTAATATCTTTAGCCAATGGCACCAGGTACACCACGTCTTGCGCCTTAGCAATAACTGATTATCACTACTCCTGCAAATTATCCACTGATGAAGGATATTCAATAAACTTCGACTATCGAGCAACATCTGACCCATTAGGGCCTAATACGATAAGAAGGTACAATCCAATATATGCACCATCTGCACCCATAGTCAACTTCGGCACAATCGACGTCAACTTTGTAGAGGGGCAATCTACAACCATAGATCTTGATGATCATGTCTATGACGAGGACACAGCTAAAGCAGACCTTGAGTGGCATGTGCTCGGCAATAGAAGCCTATCTGTCACAATAAACCCTTCAACCCATGTTGCAACTATATCACAAAAGGACCTATCCTGGATAGGTAATGAGATATTGCAGTTCATGGCATCAGACCTGGAAGGGAACATAGGTTCAGACCTCTTGACAGTGCGCGTGATAGGCAACGATAACGATGCACCGATAATAACAAGCAAGACTCCTGATTCAACCGATGCGAATGTGGTCATTTCGGATTCACGCTTTTTCAGCATAACTGCATTTGACCCAGATCATGATCCGCTTACAATCACCTGGACCAAAGATTCTGTGACTGTCGCATCAAATACTTTCAACTATGTTTATACAGATACTGACGGCATGTCACACGTCTTGGCCGTAACAGTCAGCGATGGTTCCGAACAAGCATCTACACAATGGACTACACACATAATAGATTCAATAGGGACTGTGACAGGAATAGTCACTGACTCTGCACTGTCTCAACCAGTATCCGGTGTTACTGTTGATGCAATGGTGGGCGCCACTGTCGTTGACAGCACCACTACTGACGCTTCAGGCAGATATTCTATAGATATAGAGCAGGGGACCTACACCCTCAGATTCTTGAAATCCGGCTTTGACATAGTTTCAATACCTGGAGTCATAGTGACTGCAGGAGAGACTATAATACAGGATGCAGTGCTTCAATTGTCAACACTACCTTCTGGAACTGTCGCTGGTACAGTCACTGATTCTGCAGCGTCTCAACCAGTATCTGGAGTTACAGTAGATGCGATGGTCGGTGCCACTGTGATCGATAGTACAACTACTAATGGATTAGGTATGTATTCGATGGATCTTGATGTAGGCATATACACCTTGAGATTCTTCAAATCAGGGTTCGACATATTATCAATACCTAATGTTATAGTGAACTCAGGAGCGACTACAACGCAGAATGCGGTGCTCCAATTGTCAGCAACCCCTGCAGGGACTGTAGAAGGCACTGTCACAGATTCTGAATTATCTCAACCTGTACAAGATGTTGTCGTCGATGCGATGGTCGGTGCTACTGTCATGAACAGCACGACTACTGACGCTTCAGGGATGTATTCGATGGATATTGATGTAGGAATATATACTATCAGATTCTCTAAATCCGGTTTTGATGTACTTTCAATAACAAATGTCATAGTGAACTCAGGAGCGACTACAACGCAGAATGCAGTGCTCGTATCCCTTATAGGTACAATAGAAGGCACAATAACTGAGAATGATCTCGATGCTCTTGATGGCGTCCTTGTGGAACTCTTCAGCGGAACAACTCTAGTCAATAGCACAACCACAGGAATGAGTGGAGATTACACTATGGATGTCTTGAGCGGCACATATGATATCAGAATATCAAAATCAGGTCATAAAAATGTGACTATGACAGCTGTATCTATACCTGGAGGAGCCACTACTACTCAAGATATGTCGATATACACTTGGTGGGACCTAACTTTTGGCAACAAGAGGAAGATAACATTCTCAAACCCTGCAAGTATAGATCTGACTGGTCAAGCAGTACCGCTGATACTTGATGGTTCAATAGTCCCTTCAACAAATGATCTCGATGATATACGATTCTTAGATGAGACAGAGAGCACTGAGCTCAGCTACACATTCAAGAGTAAAAATCTGACAGGAGACAGCGCATTGAGCATCAATCTCGGTACGCCGACAAATCCTACAGATGATGTTGTCGTATGGATGTATTATGGTTCAGCAAGCGCTTTGGACAATGCGGACTTCACATCCACATTTGGGACAGATGTCTACACTTTCCTGCCTTTCAACGACAACAGCATGATAGACATATCCGGAAATGGGCATGATGCGTATGATTATGTCGGGACAACAAGCTACTTCATAGATTCCATCCTTCCTGTGGCTACGGGTGGCAGGACCAGGAATGATGCAGGAAAAATAAGGATTGATGCAGGAAATGGATTGACAGTCATCACTTACATGGTCTGGTTCAGGGTGAACAACACTTATTCACCGACTATGACTGATGATCCTTTAGGAGGCGCCAACTTGATAACTTATTGCGAAGGACCGATAGCAGGATGCTCTGGCGGTTCTGATAAATCTCTATTCTTGTACAGTAGCGGAACTGACAAAGGAAAGCTCAACTGGTTCACATTTTTAGGTACAACACGACATCTTTTAAGCACAACTTCTACATGGAATGCCGACCAATGGTATTGTGTGGCTGCAAGCGTAGATGGAACTGGCAAGAAACTTTGGGTCGATGGAAACCTTGAAGCGAGCGACAGCAATGGCGGAAGCTGGGCATCAGGCAGTTATTTCCTTGTTCAAGAAGCACAAAACCAATCAGGCATCGATATCGGTGAATTAAGGATATATTCTGGAGCTAAAGATGACAACACTGTCAAGAATTTCTGTAACCCTCCGACACCAAACATAGGACCAGAGATTTAAGCATTATTCTTTATAATGTTTTTTTTCTTACTATTCCTAAATATTTAAATAAGGTAGCTGCATATATGCCTGAAAAGAGGCAAATATGGTCGTACAAGAGAGCTTTGTCACAAGAAAACCGCTTGAGTTCACACTGATAGTGCTTTTTATCCTATTCCTCCTTCTTCTGCCAGTATACTTCTACACAAAACAGCAGGCGAGCAATAAAAAACAGGAAGTCCTCATCGCAGAGACTTTCAGCGAGGTCAATTTCCTTTTCAGCCCGGATAGCGATCTATCTGAGAATGACAAGAGGACTCTATTCCGCATAAAATACGAAGGAAGATTTGTCCAATGGACAGGGAGACTGATATCATGTGATACTCTAGATAACGGCGTCTACAAGGCAACAATCGACCATACGGATGATGATGTCGGAGACGTGCTTTTCACAATAGACAAAGACTGCAACCTACTAGATATCGGGTCAGAGATTACATATAAAACTAGACTAATAGACCTTAAGAGCAAGCTATACATAGGGAAAGATGGAGAGCTCGTATCTTTCAGGCCTCCCCTGAAAAATTATTAAATAAAATAGGTGGATAAAAAATGAAAGAAAAGACTGATGTGAAACACGATACTGTGAATACAGAGCATCATGCTATGCATCTACACAGATACAGCCCAGAAGACAAAGTATACCGTTTCGGATTCTGGCTGTTCTTCACAATGATAATCCTGAGCGTCATCTTCAGCGTATGGGCGATAACTTCGATATACAAAGGTTTCCAGGTCGTGAAGACTATACTCGATGAGTCTTTTGAACGTACAAACCTCGTCCTTGACGTGACTTCCAGCAGGATGAGCCTATGCCAGACCCAACTTAAAGAATGCAGGCAGGTCACTGGTGCAGCAGTAAGCAATTCGACTCCGATACAATAATTATGGCTACTGATCATATACCTTCTGGACATATCTTGCGATTCCATATCTTTACGGTTCTCTTTCTATTTTTAGCGTTCCAAGCGTCAGCTGCAGAGCAATTCTTCCTGAAGCAGACAATACTTGAAGGAGAATCTATATCATATACTGTTGCTGGCTATCAATATGATGTGACCCTCAGGACAGTATTTGACTCTCAGAGAAAAGCGGTGTTCGAAGTCAATGGAGAGAAGACGGATGCACTAGGCGAAGGTGAGATGTATAGGTTTAGCGATGGAGCATCTATCCAGGCAAGGGATATAATGCCGCAGGAATCAGGCGAAGGGAATGACCTTGTCCAGTTCAATTTCTTTCCGGCATCACACCCAACAACCGGAGTCAAGGCTGTCAAGACAATAAACGCATATGATGATGAGATCAAAGAGAGCGTCAACACTACACCGCCCACCTCTGGCATTGTCGCAGAGGAATATAAGAATCAAGAACAGTCGAACGCTTCTGAATCAGGTCTTGTAGAACTGACAGCAGAAAAAGCTGAAAAGAAACTAGAACAGAGTGTGTTCCAAAGATTCTTAGAATGGATAAAAAGATTATTTGTATAAAATAAAAATAATTTTTACTTCTTCAAGAACTCAGTATAGCCGCACTTTCCGCATGTGAGCCTGTCCTTGTGGGCGGCGAGGAAAACCCCGACTCCGCACTTAGGGCAGAACTTGTTCTTCCTCTTAAGCTCTGAACCTGCTACAGTGTATTGCTTGTACTTCTGAGAGGTCTTCTTTACCTTCTTTGCAACCGGTTTTTTATCTGCCATTTTTCATCAACCTTCAAGACGCTGCTGGTGCGGCGGCTCCTTTCTTCTTCTTTCCAGTCTGCTTATCCAGGAGTGCCTTGTCCTCATACTCTTCCATGTCCTCTTTTTTCGCGTAGACATGCGCTATGACCTTGGCTTTCTCTGTACCGAACCTGTTGTAAATATGCTTTATAACCGTGAGTTCTGGTTCGCTCTTGGTTTTCTTTGATATTGCTTCCCTCAATTGAACTCTCGAAGGGGTGGCGCCTTTGAAGTCAGCGACTATTTTTAGCCTCTTCCTTGACATCAATGGAAGCTCTGTCTCTTTTGTAATCTCGATATCCATCATAATCACCTGCACTTCAAGGCATATTCGCCTTTCACGGTCGCGCCTATCCTTTTAGCTATAGCTGATTTGGCTGCATCCATGACGAAAATCCTGCCTTGCCAATTATTGGAAAACTTGTTATCCTTGCATACCGGACACTCACTGCCTTCTATAAACATCCTGCAGCGTTTGCAACATTTTTTCTTGCTCATTTTGCCACCTTAGCTTTCTTCTCGGTCTTCTCCTCTTTCTCTTTCTTCTCAGCTTTCTTTGGTGCGTTCTTCTCTTCCTCTATCCATTCCAGCTTGCCAAGATATTCCTGTCTCATGGTGAGACCGAGTTTTGGATTATTCAGTTCCCTGAATGATATCGCGACTATCCTTGCCCTGCACCTGTCTCCGACCTTAAGCGATCTCTTAGAGTCTTTCCCAGAGAGGACTTTCTCTTTAGAGAACGAGACGAAATCATCCATCGTCTGTGAGACGTGTATCATGCCTTCTATAGGGCCTAAGTGTATGAATGCGCCGAAGTCTGCTATGTCCCTTATCTTTCCGAGTACGACTTCCTGCATCTCTGGCTTGAATGTCAGAAGCTCGAATGTTGTGTCATAATATGAAGCTCCGTCGCCAGGTATTATGATCCCTTCACGTATCTCGCTGACTTTAGACACGTCTATGACTGTGCCTAATTCCTTTGAGATATAACCGTCGTACTTCTTCTTGATCTGCTTTGTGACAGCTTCCTGCGCCGGCAGACCAAAGAGTTCCGGAGAAACCCTTATGTGATCTTGAAGTGTTGTCCTGTAAAACATTCCAAATACCTCTCTACGCTTTATTTTGATAAAGTAAGCAGCAACGTGCCACTTTTTTTATGTAACTCCTTAACTGAACTTTAAATACTTTTGCTGTCTTAAAACGACTACCTGAACATTATTCTGTTCCAAAATGTGTTTTAACGCCTTATCTTGCGTTGCAACGATGAAATCAGGGTTTTTTGCCAGTTCAACAATCAGTTTATCGGTGTTTAAATTCTTTTCTGTTTTTAAATGCTTTACGCCCTTCTTTTCAAGCATCCTTAGAGCAAGGGTCGCACCTGCTTTATCCTTGCCAGAAGCCGTATCCTGTATCTTTTTCAGCTCATCAATGGTTTTATCCACAATGCAAAGTTCGTAAGGCTCCAGCATGAGCTTTCCTAATTCTGTGAATATGTCTACCTTGAACTGGGCAGGTATCAAAAGGAAATTAGTGTCAATTATGATATGTTTCATGGCTGCAATATGCTTTTTTCCTATTTAAATATGTTTGGCTTAAAATCATGCGGTTTTACTTAAATTCTATATAGCTAGGTTTAAATATTGCCAAATCATTTGTATGTGCTGTAATACATATGGGGGATATACCTTTCATATCTTTTATATAATCTTTATAATTCCCCCGGAATGACTAAAGATTGCATGGGGCGTCAAAGTGGAATACCGCAAGATAATCGAATTCGGGAAATCCAGCTATGTCATATCTCTCCCTAAATCCTGGATGAAGGAGAATGGGGTCAAGAAAGGAGACGTGATATATGTCGAACAGGAAGGGGACCGTCTTCTAGTCTGCCCTGCGGGAGACAAGAAACAGGAGCAGAAACGGATAAGCATAGATGTAACTGAGATGACCAAGCAAGAGATCAGGATGCAGCTCATCGCAAAATACATGCAGAACTTCAACGAGATAACGCTGACTGCGGGCAATATGAGCATAAAGGCCAAAGACATACGCGGCATAGTGCATGACCTCATGGCCCTCGAAGTCATAGATGAAGACTCATCGAAGATCGTGACAAAAGACTTCCTCAACATGGAAGACATATCTCCCATGAGCCTCATAAATAAGATGGACCTAATAACCCGTGAGATGCTTTCAGACTCAAAGAATCCTTCTAAGGACGAGAACAGGAACACGATATCAGAAAGGGATTCTGATGTCAATAGGCTCTCTTACCTCCTATTCAGGACTATGCGGCACCTAGAAGAGAATCCTGCTGCGGCAATCAAGAAAGGCATACCCCATAACAAGCTTGTACTGATGTGGATAGCCGCCCTTAACATTGAACACATCGCTGACCAGGCAAAAAGGATAGCGCGGCTCATAAAATGGGTAAAGCTTCCACCACGTGAAAATACTGAATTCTTAAGCATCTATTCCGCAGTCGAGAAGTTCTATGTAGACTCTATGGATGTATTCTACAACAATGACCTAAAAGGTGCATTCAAGCTCGTCGCACAGCAGAAGAGGCTCATGAAGCAATGCAGGGATTTCGACAGGCAGAACTGGAACCATGAGTTCATATCAGTCGTGCTTGAGAACATGAAGACTATACTCGGCGAGACAAAGTCATTACTTACACACGTCTGCGACATGAGTTAAAGATATTTATCCTTTTTACCCTTTCGCTTCTTTTGCAGGGTCTATTAGAAATCCGCCTTTCTTTAATATATTCTGACCTATTAGTATACTGTATTTCATGTCTGCCCTGTCTGCTATAGTGAACTCTGTCTTGAATTCCTTGTCAGCAAATTCAATCGTCGCTTCGACTACAGGACGTATGCTCTTTCCAGATGCAGACCTTACGACTTTTGCCTTCAATATCGGACCCAGGCTCAATTCAGAAGCGAGCGTCACATCGATGCTTGATTTCGTAGCGCCGGAATCTATCCTTCCAAGAACCTCTTTAGACTTGCCTGTGGGACCTGTCACTTTCACCGGCTCGACAAGACCTACGACAGTCTTCTTCTTGTACTGGATGACAATAGTCTTTTTCTCTCCAAGATTGAACATGTTACACCTTCACTTCAAAGCTTTCTTGAAATCTTTCTTTAGCTCTGCATCCTGCTGTTCGACAGTCTTTTCAGGAGCAATCGGTTTCATAGTCGGGAACAAGATGACATCCCTGATAGAGTCAGCTCCGATAAGGAGGATGGCCATCCTGTCGACACCAAACCCTAGGCCGCCTGTAGGAGCCATGCCGTACTCTATCGATTCGATGAAGTCTTCATCCATAGGATGAGCCTCTTCAGCTCCGCCCCTGAGTTCTTTGGCTTGCTCTTCAAGAAGCGCTCTCTGGCGTATAGGATCATTGAGTTCAGAATATGCATTACAGAGTTCCATACCCATGCAGAACGATTCGAACCTCTCTATAAGTTCAGGGTCCTTCCTATGTATCTTGCATAAGGGCGTGGTCTCTTTAGGATGGTCTATGATGTGTATGGGCTGAACGAGCTTGTCTTCGACCAGCTCTTCAAAGATCAGCTGTATCGCATTGCCTCTTGTGTAATCCCCTTCAAGTTCGATGTTGTAATCCATAAGAGTCTGTTTCACTCCGTCATCGCCAAGACCTTTCAGGTCTATGCCTGCATGGACTTTTATAGCATCAAGCATGCTCATCCTTGGCCAGGGGGCCTTGAAATCTATCTCGACCTGCTGGCCTTTGTATGTGTGTGCGACTTTTGTCTTTCCGTTGACTTTAACACAGGCATATTCGTAGCACTCTTCGGTGAGTTTCATCATCTCAGTATAGTCTACCCATGCCTGGTAGCATTCAAGCATCGTGAACTCTGGATTATGCGACTTGTCTACCCCTTCGTTCCTGAAATTCTTGCATACTGTGAATACCTTCTCGAACCCGCCGACAATGAGCCTCTTTAGATATAGTTCTGGGGAGATCGAAAGGTACATTTTCATGTCCCATGCATTGATGTGGGTCACGAATGGTTTGGCATTGGCTCCGCCATATATGGACTGCAGTGCAGGAGTCTCTACTTCCATGAATCCTTTGCTTCGGAAGAATTTCCTCACAGCATCGACCATCTCGCTCCTCTTGATGAAGACTTCCTTGACATCCTGATTGAATATCAAGTCCAGATACCTCTTCCTGTACCTCAATTCTTCATCCTGAAGACCGTGGTACTTTTCGGGAAATGGCCTTATCGCTTTACATAGAACATCAAGATCAGAAACGTATATTGATACCTCTCCGGTCTTTGTCTTGAATACGACACCTTTTACACCGATTATATCTCCTATGTCAAGCATCCTCAGGATATCATACTTCTCTGCACCGACATCATCAGACCTGAAGTATAGCTGTATCTTGCCTGTCTCATCCTGCAGATGCGTGAATGATGCCTTTCCCATGCGTCTTATCTGCATGAGTCTTCCGGCTACGCTGACATTGTCAGTCGTCTTCTCTTCTGGTTTAAGGGATTCGTATTTCAGCACGATCTCTTTAGAACTGTGCGATTTGGAGAATGAGTAGGGATAAGGGTTTATGCCTGAATCCTTAAGCTTGTTAAGCTTCTCAATCTTCTCTTTTATCAGCCTGTTGTCTTCTTCTATTCCCATATTGACACAGATAAAACAGAATCTTGGTCATTTTATAAAGATTTTGGTCGATTGGGATAGAAAATACAATAAAAAGAAAAATAAAAAAATTAGATCTGGAAATCCAGGTCTTTATCCAGTGAGTCTGTCTCTGTAGACACAAAGTCCTCATCCAGGTCATCAATCTCTGCGAGGTCAGATTCTATCTCTGTGACCGCGGCAGATGTAGTCTCTGCTGGAACTTTTTCAGTAGGGGCAACAGGCACTCCCCGTTTACCTCCACAGCCTACAGTGAAGACCAACACCAGTATCAACAAAATTGCCAACACTTTTTTCATTCTAAACACCTTCCGCTCATCCATTCATCTTTTTGTTTATAAATGTTTACCTACTGAGCGGCAACGGCTTCGCTTGAAGTGTTGTCTTCTGCAGATACTTCTTCTGTAGAGCCATCA
>Ga0105099_10002758_pt1 | contig 10328 bp, 13 predicted proteins | sample PPLLak3cmMay2015_2_FD_79138 | JGI IMG/M metagenome (GOLD analysis project Ga0105099, IMG submission 79138) | Freshwater sediment microbial communities from Prairie Pothole Lake near Jamestown, North Dakota, USA - PPLs Lake P8 Core (1) Depth... | ecosystem: Environmental > Aquatic > Freshwater >...
AGGATTATAGGTGAGTTAATCATTGAAAAAGACCATGAATAGACAAAATAATACTAATTTCCCTCTATAATAGCCCTTCGAACATCATCCCACGTTCGGAGCAAATTATTTAACCATATTTTATAATGGTTATTTTTTGGAGGTTAGTAGAATTTAGAACCTGTGGATAACTGTATTGACAATGTACACACGATGTATATACTAGTTATATGACTACATTAAATATAAGAATTGAAGAGAATATTAAAAATAAAGCAAACAAAACTTTATCTTCTATGGGACTTGATATGTCTACGGCTGTTAAGATGTTTTTAAATCAGGTTATCACTGAAAATGGTTTGCCTTTTACTCCAACTAAAAATGTTTCTTTTATAAAAGAAAAATGGGATAGGGAGATAGCTGAGACTTTAAAGTCTGGTAAATCTTATAAAAATGCTAAAGAACTTTTTGAAGATTTAAAATAAAATGTATCTAATAAGAAAGACTAATTCGTTTGAGAAATCTTTTAAAAAGATAAAAAAATCTGGAATTAAGTCAATTATAGTAAAAGATTTAAGTTTTGTTATTGATTCACTTGCATTTGGTGTTAATTTACCGACTTTATATAAAGATCATAAATTAAGTGGTAAACTTTCTGATTGCAGAGAATGTCATATTAAGGGTGATTTACTTTTAATTTATAAGATTGAAAAAGAGAACTTAATTTTAATATTAGTTGATATTGGATCACATTCTCAATTATTTTAGTATTTCAATTCGAACATCCTCCCAAGTTCGGAGCCTGTTAACTTGTGAACTTCCTAGGGAAGGGTATTTGTTCTTGACTTTACAGATCGGAAAATGTAATGTGAAGAAAATTAGTATTAGTATTAATATTTTTAAATATACCGTTATGACAGATGCTGAATATAATTTTTCTCTTGACGCTGAACAGTATCATTTAGTAGTAGGTGCCCACATAAAAATAACTAAAACAAGGAAGGATCTTCTATCTCCTGTTGAGGTTGGGCATTCGGTGACTGGTCACATATGTCAAGAATTGAAATTCAATATACCTCTTTATTTTTCTGAATATCATAATCAGAATATAACGAGTGAATTGAGAAAAATATTCAAAGAAGAAAATAATTTATTCATTGAGACTAGAACCTCAGTGTATCAAGTTACTTTCTGTTGATAAATTAAGGTACGCCCGATTTATTGGAAACGGCCTTTTTATTTTTCCTCAATAATACTTTTCCGAACATCGTTCCAAACGTAGAGCAGTATTAAAAAACACCAGAAATGGTGTTTTTTAATTTGTTTGGGAGATAAAGCCAACTGCTTGGCTTTAGGGTAGGAAGCGAAAAGCTTTTCGTTATTAGTGAAAAATTTATTTTGAACTAATCGAAAAGGTATACTGTTCCTGTAAGGAAAGATACTCTACCTCCCGAGAAAAATTTTAAGCCATATTTTATAATGGTGATTTTTTCTACCTTAGTAGAAGTTCGAACCTTTTGATATAATTAAATTATGGAAGAAAAAACTATAATACAAACACCCTGGTTTTTTACTAGTGAAGAGGTTTTAAGTAAATTAGGCACCTCAGTTAATGGTTTATCAGAAGAAGAGGTTAAAAAAAGACTAGATATTTTTGGTTATAACAATTTTAAAAAAAATAATAATTTAAGCATACCCAAATTAGCAGTTAAACAATTAATGAGCCCTCTTATTTTTATATTAATAGGAGCTGCTATTTTAACGGGTGTTTTGCATGAGTGGTTAAATATGTTTGTTATTATTAGTGCTATTTTAATAAATGCAGGACTAGGATTATATCGTGAATATCAAGCTGAAAATACTCTTGAAAAACTTAAAACATATATAAAAGATCGTTCTCGTGTGATAAGAAACGGAAATGAGCAAGAAATTGAATCATCTTTATTGGTTCCTGGAGATATTATTAAATTATCTTATGGATCTAGAATACCAGCAGACGCTCGTTTAATTTTGGTTAATAATTTAAAAGTAGATGAAGCAATTTTAACCGGAGAATCAATTCCAGAAACGAAAATAATTAATATTGTTTCAGAATCCACCCAAATGGCTGATCGTACAAATATGGTTTATGCTGGAACTTTAGTAATCGAAGGTTTTGCCACAGCAGTAACAATTGAAACAGGAAATAAAACAGAAATAGGAAAAATAGCTGAGATGGTTTCAAGCACCGAAAGAGTTGACACTCCTATTCAAAAAGGCATAAGCAAACTTTCTTGGTATATTTTTATTCTTGTAATATCTATTGTTGTTTGTATTTTTGTTCTTGGAGTTTTCAGAGGAGAGGACGTTTTCCATATATTAATTTTATCTGCAGCAGTAGCTGTTGGTGCAGTTCCTGAAGCATTACCAATCGCATTAACGGTAATTCTTTCGGTTGGAGCAGAAAGGATTGCTTCTAAAAAAGGAATTATTAGAAAATTAGCTGCTGCGGAAACACTTGGTTCAACAACTCTAATAATGACAGACAAAACGGGAACATTAACTAAAGCTGATATGCAATTAGTTGGTGTACACACCTTTGATATGCTGATTAATGATAATTATTTTGAATCATCCATGACCCATCTTTCAGAAAATCAAAAAGAGATACTTAAGTTGGCATTACATAACATAGACGTCATAATTCAAAACCCAAATGAAAAAGAAAAGGATTGGAAATTTTCAGGTCATCCTTTTGAAGTAAATATAGCCAAGGCTTCTGCTTTACATAATATTGCCTTGAAAGAAATTATATTAGATCAAAACTTTTTATATATTCCTTTTAATTCATCAAATAAATTTTCAATTTCTAAAAATAGTAAAAAATGTATTATTATGGGAGCTCCTGATATTCTATTAAAAAAATCTAATATAGATAAAGATACTTATTTAAAAATTCTTTCTTGGATACAAGATGCAAGTACTAACGGGAAAAGGTTAATTGCTATTGGAAGTTTTGATGCAAAAAAGGAAATGGATATAAATATTGATTCTATTACATTTGAGGGTATTTTATCTTTTTTTGATCCTATTCGAGAAGAAGTACCTCTAGCTATAGAGAACATAGAAACACATGGAGTTAAAGTTGTTATAATAACTGGTGATTTAAAAGGTACAGCCATTTCAGTTGCAAAAAGTCTCGGGTGGAGTGTGAACGATGAAGAAGTATTATCAGGAGAAGATATTCGAATAATGACCGATGATCAATTGCTTGAAATTGTAAAAAGAATAAAAATATTTGCTCGAGTAACTCCAGAAGATAAATTACGTATTGGAAATTTATATCGTCAATTAGGAGAAATTGTAGCAATGACAGGAGATGGCGTAAATGATGCACCAGCTTTAAAGTCTATGGATATTGGTATATCTCTTGGTTCTGGAAGTGATGTTGCTAAAAGTGCGGCAGATTTGGTTTTACTTGATGATAATTTCCAAACCATTAGTATGGCAATTGATGAAGGAAGAAGAATCCTTGCTAATATTAGGAAAACCTTCATTTACTTGATGTCTAATGCACTTGATGAAGTTTTTGTGATTGGTGGAAGCTTGATTATGAATATTGCATTACCTCTTACTGCACTTCAAATTATTTGGGTTAATTTATTTACTGGAAGTTTGCCAGCACTAGCTTTTGCATATGATGAAAATTTTGACAAAGGAATAGATAAAAGATTAAAGAAAAAAGAATTATTAACAACAGAAGTAAAAATATTATCTTTTGGTCTTGGTACAATCAGTTCTATTTTATTATTTTTACTTTATTATACATTACTTAAATTCGGTATTGATGTAAAAATTTCTCGTTCAATTTTCTTTGTTTGTTTTTCAATATATATTTTAGTTATAGCTTTTTCTTTTAGAAGTTTATACAAACCAATTTTTTCCTATAATCCATTTTCAAACAAGAAGTTAAATATTGCTATTCTTGTTGGTATTGGTCTTTTAATTACAACAATGACTTTACCATTTATGCGTAATCTTTTTGAAATAGCCCCCTTACCTGTTTCTTGGATGTGGCTAGTTATTTTATGGGCAGTTTTTAATATATTACTAGTGGAGGTTGCTAAATGGATATTTAGATGTAGAATTAGCGTTTTAAATAAGGGGAAATAAACCTATTTCTATAAAATGCTCGTTCGAGCATCGTTCCAAACGTAGAGCAGTATTAAAAAACACCAGAAAATGGTGTTTTTTAATTTGTTTGGGAGATAAAGCCAACTGCTTGGCTTTAGGGTAGGGAGCGAAAAGATATACTGTTACTGTAAGGAGATGTTCCTATCTCCTAAGTAAAATTTTGAGTCTTAATTTTAATAAATAGTATTTTTTGTATTTTCTAGAGTTTATATTTATTTGTTGACTTTACAAGTTGAAAAATGTAATGTAAAAGAAAAGAGTACTTACTAAAATTTATAGTTATGAATAAAAAGGATGCGATAATAGCACTTAAAGACGTTAATTGTTTTGGGTCTAATCCAGATTTGATTGAAATCGAAATAGAAGATTTTTTCTTTTATAAGATAATAAAAGAAGATGGAAAAGACTCGAAGGTTGATACTGGTTGGAATAAAAATCCAGAATCTGGATGGATTCCTTTAAAGAAAGCTAAAGGGGAATATTGTGGTGAAAACTCAATCACAGATGATGATTTTCATTTAAAGGTTAGAATTAAAGAACCTTTCAATATGACTAGTTTTCACGGAAATTATGTTGTGTTTTGTATTTCAAATTTACTTTCAATAAAGAAGGTAGCTTGAATCCACTTTGTATGTAGAAAAATCTGCTGCAAAGTGGATTTTTCTTTTTGTTCATAATTTAATTTTGTTATAATAAAAAAATGAAAACAATTATTATTAATAATAACTCAAAACACATAAAAGAATTAGCTTCTTTGTTTTCTGATGTAGTTATTCTTGATAAGAAAAATCTCACTCAAGATTTTGATATTAATGGTTATGATTTACTAATTTTATCTGGTGGTTCAAATGTTCCCACTGTCTTAAGACATCCAGAAGAATATACTTTTGAAATAGAATTAGTTAGAAAAAATAGTATTCCAATACTTGGTATTTGTTTAGGTACAGAAATAATATGTGAAGCATATGGAGGTAAACTTCAGGAACTTTCTGAAAAACATAGAGGCAGTATTAAATTAAAAATTGAAGATATAAAATTAAAATTACAATTAGGTAAAGATGAATTAGAAGTCGTGGAAGGACATCAGATTGGGGTTAAAACTTTACCAGAAAACTTTGTTTCTTGTGCATTGTCAGAACACGGAATAGAAATACTAAAGCATAAGGATAAGTTAATTGTAGGTTTTCAATTTCATCCAGAAATTTCAGATAATAAGAAATTGCTTGATTGGGCATTTGAAACACTAAAAATAACTAATCAGAGTTCTGTTCTTTTTTTTGAAGGTTAGTAGAAGTTCGAACCTGTGATATAATTTTATTATTATAATTAATTATTTTCATTTATATGAACGAAGAAAAAATATGTTGTCCACAGTTTGATCCTATCCCTTGGGAAAATAAGGAAATAGTTTGGGATAATAAAATGTTTGTAAAAGATAATACAGTATGCTTTATGCATGTTCCTTTGAATATTAATTCAATGATGAAAAGAATATGGGGGAAGGTAGAAAAAGCTGGAGCAGGCCCTGATATGAAAGAATGGGTAATGTTGTCAGACGAATCTTCTCTCTGGAAAGGGATACATTATTTAGCTGTTAGTAAAGAAGTTCCAGATGCGGAAAATGTAAAAATTTCAGGAACATTTTTGACAAAAGTTTTTGAAGGACCATATAAGGATGCTGGAAAATGGTATAAAAAAATGCAAGAGCTAGGAATAGAAAAAGGAGTAGAGATAAAAAAGATATATTTTTATTATACAACTTGTCCTAAGTGTGCTAAAAAATGGGGTAAGAATTATGTAGTTGGTTTTTTGAAGGTTAGATAATAATTTTTCTGTTTCATGTTAACTTCTGCGCACTTTAGCTTTCGATTAATATAAAGTGTTGGCGACTGTGTGCTAAAAATGATAAAATCATATTATGAATTATTTTATTGCTTTTTTAAAAAGCTTTAGTCAGGTTTTACTTATCGAAAATAAATTTTTTGGTTTGTTAATATTTGTTTCTCTTCTTATTATTAAGCCTAGAATAGGAATTTTTTCTGGCTTAGCAACCATTTTGAGTTTAGTGTTTTCGTCTTTAATTGGAGTTGAAAAATCATTAATTAATGCTGGAATAATTGGTTTTAATTCTGTTCTTATTGGTATAGTTTGTGCGATATTTATACAAAAAAATGGATTGGCAGTTTTAATAACAACCATAGCTGTTGTCATTGCAGTTTTACTTCAGTTTTTGTTTTTAAAATATAATATCTCTATTTTTACTTTACCATTTGTTTTAATAGCGATTATTTTGTTTTTATTTAAAAATAAGTTTTAATTCTTAATATAATTAAAGTATGAAAAATATATTTATGAAAATTGTTGTAGTAGTGGCTTATGTAGCTATGGTTTTTGTGAATTTTTTAGCTAATGGTTTACCTATTAATAATCGTTCTACTGGTGATATATCGGATGCTTATCCTAATCTTTTTGCTCCAGCTGGCCCAGCATTTTCTATTTGGGGTTTAATTTATATTTTATTAGGTGTATATGTGTTGTATCAGTTTTTGAAAAAAGATCAAAAAACAGAAGACCTAATAAATAAAATAAATCCTTTTTTTATAGCCACTTCATTTGCTAATATCTCATGGATTTTCGCTTGGCATTATGATTATATCGGCTTGTCAGTTTGTATTATGGCTGTGCTTCTTTTTCTTCTTATTAAGATTGCTGATATTCTTCGCACGGAGCAATTTAGACCACTTGAAAAACTTTTTATCTGGGCACCATTTAGTATTTACTTTGGTTGGATAACGGTAGCATCAATTGCTAATATCACAGTCTTTTTAGTCAGTATTAGATGGAATGGATTTGGTATTGCTGACTTTATGTGGACAAGTATAATCTTGATTGTGGGAGCTTTGATTGGAATTTTACGAATGCGCAAAGATAAAAATATTGCATACGGACTAGTCCTTATTTGGGCATATTTATGGATACTTTTTAAACATTTATCTGCTCAAGGTTTTAATGGAGAATACATGAGTATTATAGTCACTTTGATTATATGTTTGGTTTCCTTTTTATTCTTTGTCGGAAGAATTATTTATAAAAAATAAATTATCATTATGTTTATAAAACTTTACCTAATAACACTTCCAGTTTTCTTTATCATTGATATGATTTGGCTTGTCTTGATTGCTAAGAATTTTTATGCGAAACATATTGGGTTTTTGATGAAAACGAACATAAATTGGACTGCAGCGATTATTTTTTATTTAATATTTATTGTTGGTTTAATTATTTTCGTAATTATGCCAGCCTTAGAGAAAAATTCTTGGATGACAGCTCTTTTGCTCGGAGCTTTGTTTGGGTTTATCTCTTATGCCACATATGATCTGACCAATCTTGCAACAATTAAAGATTGGCCACTTTTAGTAACTATTATAGATTTAATTTGGGGCACAGTATTGGCCGCTTCTGTATCAGTCGTGAGCTACTTCATTGCTTCTAAAATTGGCTTATGAATTATTTTCTAACTTTAGCTATTATTCTATTTGCTTATATGAGTTTTTGGTTTATCATTTCTGTTCTAAAGAAGAGGAATGATATTGCTGATGTTGCATGGGGGCTTGGCTTTATTCTTCTTACATGGGGGTCTTATTTTTTTTCTGCTGACTTTAATTTAAGGGGACTTATTGTAGGAATTTTAGTAAGTATTTGGGGTTTGCGATTGGCATGGCATATATATTCTAGGAATAAAGGTAAAACAGAAGATTATAGATATTTAGCTTGGAGAAAAGAATGGGGGAATTGGTTTTATTTACGTTCTTATTTTCAAGTTTATATTCTACAAGGAGTATTTTTGTTTTTAATTATTCTGCCAGTTTTATTTATCAATAAGAATACTGGGCAAGTAATTGGCATTCTTGATTTTGTCGGAGTTCTAGTTTGGTCTATTGGTTTTATTTTTGAAGTTGTAGGTGATGCGCAATTGTCTCGTTTTATTAAAAATCCAGAAAATAAAGGCAAACTCATGCAAAGTGGACTTTGGCGGTACACTCGTCACCCAAATTATTTTGGAGAAGTAACAACGTGGTGGGGTATTTGGCTTATTTCTATCAGTGTCCCATATGGGTGGATTAGCGTCGTAGGTCCTTTGACGATAACGATTTTAATATTAAAAGTTTCTGGCATTCCACTACTTGAAAAGAAAATGGAAGAGAATCCTGAATTTGTAGAATATAAAAAAAGAACAAGTATGTTTATACCATTACCACCTAATAAAAAAGTTTAAATTTGCTAAAGAACAATATGAACGTATACAAGCACTTTTGAGAAATATGAAAAATGAGATTCATCTTGATAGTAAAATGCACGAAAATATTGATTTGTATGAATATACAAAATCAAATATGGCACTTGATATGATGAAAAGATTTAGAATTATGAGAAGTCAGGATTCTTTGTAACATTTGACAAAATAGGTTATATTTAAAAGCCTATTTTTACTTTTATGGAATCTCAGATATATGATATAATTCTATTATTATTAGTTTTATAAAGACAATAAGAATATGAAAAAAATTTTAGGATATGTATTGGTTTCTATAATGTTTATTTTACCTACGATTTCTTTTGCAGCAGAGTTTAAAACCGGAGAGAATGTTTCAGTAGGTATAAATGAAAAAATTATAAATGATGTTTATTTAACGGGCGCTAGTATTACTAGTGCTGGAAATGTAACAGGTGATCTTTTTACAATAGGAGGCAATGCCGTTATTAGTGGAGATGTTTCAGCAGATGTTATTGCGGGAGGAGGTAATATAACTATTCTTTCAGACATAGGTGATGATTTGCGTGTGGGTGGAGGTACTATAGTCATCGGTGGAAAGATTGGTGGAGATTTGTTGGTAGGTGGTGGTCAAGTCACGGTAAGTGGTGCTGGAGTAGGTGGAGATGTGGCTATCGGAGCAGGTACTTTACGTATAGATGCACCAATAAAAGGGGATCTTCTTATCGCAGGTGGTGATGTTTATATCAATACTACAATTGGAGGTGATGTAAAAATTGAGGCAGAAAAAGTCACGCTCGGTAGTGGAACAATAATTTCTGGTAATGTAACTTATAAATCAACAAAAGAAATGATAATGGAAGAGGGAGCAATAATAAAAGGAACGATAGATTTTCAACCAATATCTAAAAAATCTGTTTCGCCTTTTGCCTTTCTTGCTATTTTTTCAACTTTGTTTTTAGTAAAGTTTCTTACAGTTTTAGCATGTGCATTATTGATTGGACTTGGACTTCGTCGCTATATAAAAGATATACTTAATTTAGCAACAAAAAATATATTTACTAAGATGGGTAGAGGTTTTATGTTTATTATTATTATGCCTATACTGTCTTTGTTTTTACTTGCGACTGTAATAGGTATTCCATTTGGCATATTAGGCATACTTGGTTTTATTATAGTTATGATTTTCTCATGCATAATAACACCTATCATTTTAGGTAGTGTTGTATATGGCTACTTTTCAAAGCGAGAATTAGAAGTGTCATGGAAGACTATTCTTTTGGGGGTATTGCTTTATATGATTTTAGGAATTATTCCATTTATCGGATGGCTAGCTCAAACACTTGTAATGTTTACTGTTCTTGGATCTGTCGTTACATTTAAGTGGCAGATATTTAAACAGTTTAAATAATTAAATTTGCTTTGGGTATGTTTTATTTTTGTTTTTATTATTAACTAATTAAAAAAATATATGAAAAATTTTAAAAAGTTTTCAATAGCGGTATTAGCTATTGCGTTTATGTTTAGTTTAAATGGATCGATTGTTGCACTCGCAGCTAGCCCAGCAACAGTAAACCTTGGATCAGCAAGTAATTTTACGATTTTAGCTAAAACAGGAATTTCAACTACTGGAACTACCTCCATTGTTGGTAATATTGGAATTAGTCCAGCAGCTGCGAGTTATATAACAGGATTTGCTTTAGCTCTGCCTGCTGCAAGTGCATTTTCCACGTCAGTTTTAGTAAGTGGAAATGTGTATGCGCCTGGTTATGCGAATCCTACTCCTGCCAACCTAACTACAGCAATACTAGATATGCAAAATGCATATACTGATGCTATGGGACGAGCACCTACAGTCACTGAATTAGGTGCTGGAAACATTGGTGGGTTAACGCTTGCCTCA
>Ga0105099_10002759_pt1 | contig 10327 bp, 4 predicted proteins | sample PPLLak3cmMay2015_2_FD_79138 | JGI IMG/M metagenome (GOLD analysis project Ga0105099, IMG submission 79138) | Freshwater sediment microbial communities from Prairie Pothole Lake near Jamestown, North Dakota, USA - PPLs Lake P8 Core (1) Depth... | ecosystem: Environmental > Aquatic > Freshwater >...
GATCTCAGTTGCAGTCTGGCTGAAGTCAGGGAGCACCCCAATCTCGATGGCGATGACAGCTGGAACCAAGAAGTCGTCTCCAGGCACCACCGAGACCGAATGGGTTACCTCGTTGCGCTCTTCGAGGAAACTCTGCAAGCTCTTGACCAACCCGGTGGACGGACTCGCGTAGAACCCCGCCGCGTCCCGCGCAAGGATTGGCACCGTAACGAGGTTTGCCTTGCAGTCCGCCGCGAGAAGTGCGTCCACGTGGTCGTAGATGTCGCCAAGGATGGCATCCACATCCACCGAGACGTCGACCACCACAGCAAGGATGTCCGCCGTCTGCACGTACATGCCTGCGGGCGTTATCGAGTCCCCTACCGTCGTCTCCATGCTCTGACGCAGCTGATCCGCGTCGTACAAGAGCGCAGGGGCAGTCACCAAGTCGCGCCCGATGTCGTCGGAGTAGGTCACGATCTGACGCATGTATCCGACCGTAGCAGCATAGTTTGTCACGATACCCGAAGCCAAGACCCGAGCAGCTCCAGAAGACCCGTCGATGGTGTCGAAGTACTGATTGATGCTCGCAACGTCACCCGCACTCAGCTGCCCCGTTCCGGGGGCAGGCCCAAAAGCATCCACCTGAACCTTACCTGCTTGCCAAGCGACGTCGATGTTGTCGAGGTCCACCTGGATGTCCACAGCGTCGTTCTTGTTTTGCTGAATCCCTTGAATGGCCGAACCAGCACTTCCCGAAGTCCCGTCTCCAATGCTACTCATCTTGGTCGCGATGCTGGTCAGCGACGTATTCAGATCAGTCAGATCCGAAGACAGCAACGCAAAGGACACTTCCAGCGCTGCGACGTCCGCCTGCACTTGGGAGACTGGGGCAAACACGAGCGCCCGGATCCCATTGAGGTAGTTCGTGAGCGCGAGGTCCGTCGCCGCCGAGCGCGAAGACAGCGCCTGCGCAACCGCCACACGCCCGAACAGCGGATCCGCGTAGGAACCCGAGAGCGCCTCGTAGTCCTCCTTGGTGACCGCAACGTAGCGGCTCTTCCAAACCTTCGGCGCGAACGTTCGAGCGCTGTCCAGCGTCTCAGCGTCATCCCCTCCAATGGAACCAGCCGCATTGGTGATGTTCATGTCGATGGTCGTGAAGGAGACCACAAGGGGAGACACCACTTCCTTGATCGTGTTGCGACTGACGATGCCTCCCTTGCCTCTGGAGATCACGTATCGGATCACGATGCTCGCTCCGGTCAGCGGGATGTTCCCAACCGTACCGTCTCCGAAACGCAGCGTCGGAGGATCGTCGTTGTACCCGATCTCGTACTCATTGGTCGCAGTGAACTCAAGCATCTCCTTCTCGTCCCACGGCACGCCATTCACCGTGACGACTGCCGTACCGTTGGTCACAAAGGCCCCATCAGACACGTAACTCAGCTCGAACACCTGATTGGATGTCCCATCCGAGACGTAGTTCTCTGTGACTGTCTGGCCCTGGTAGCAAGCCACCTGGTACTCGGAAGTAGATCCAGCTGGAATCGTCACCGTTTCGAATACCTCGAACACGAGGTCATCCGGACCCTTGAACTGGAAGCCTTGCGGGATGGGCACGTTGAACACTTGCACCTGCTTCAGCGATACCGTCAGATCCACGGACGATGCCACCGCCGCTCGCATCTTGTACCCGAGCTGCCGAGTGAGCCGGGCCACCGCTCGCCGCGTCCGCGCCGTAGTCAGGAAGGTGTCCGTCGCCCGGCGATCGAGATAGAATCCCAGCGTGTCGATGCCATAAGCTACCGTATCGAGCAGCACGATACCCAGCGCCGAAGCTGCGAAGTCGTTGTACTCGGCAGCAAACTTCACCTGAAGGTTGGCCTTCAGGTCGTCTACGGCCGTAGCAAAGTCGAGACCGCCATACTTGACCTTCTGAAGCTGCGCAAGGACTTGGCTGGTGTTCATGGCGACCCCAACGTAACAGAGACGTTCTGCGTCTGCGACGTGGCTTTGACAGTGTACTCCACAGTGACGATGATCTGGGATTCAAATAGCGAATTGCGCTCGACCTTCACCGCGTTCACCACCACCCTGGTTTCCCATCGAGCAATGGACCTCGAAACAGTGTCTTGGATGTAGGCAGTGAGAACGGCATCATCCGGCTCGAAGACGAAGTTGAGTGCACCACATCCGAACTCGGGCAACATGTAACGCTCCCCCGGTTGCGTAGTGATGATCTGCACGAGGGACTGCTTGATGAGAGCCTCGTTGGTCGCCTCCTTCGGAAAGCTCTGCGTGCCCACCTGGAAGGGGAACGCAATACCTCGAAAGTTGATCGTCACAGCCATGGGTCAGCTCCTATGCCACCAAGTCTAGCGGACATTCCGGCAAGCGGGGGAGCCTTGGCAGAGAAGGCAGCTTGGGGAGCCCTGGAAGGGCAGGAAGCCCTGGCAACCGAGGCAACCGGAGAGAAGGTAGCTTGAACCCAGGAAGGTCGACAGTGGGCAACCTCGGCAATCGTGGGAGCTTCGGGAGAGCCGGCAGGCCAGGAAGGGCAGGCAGGCCCGGAAGTCGAGGCAGGCGCAGGCTTGGAAGCTCGAACCCAGGGATGTCGATCGTCGGAAGACGAGGCAGTCGAGGCAGCTTCGGAAGCGCAGGAAGCCCAGGCAGCGCTGGAAGCGCGGGGAGTCGGGGAAGGCCTGGTAGCTTGAAGCTGCATCTCGACATCTACTGCTTCACTTTGATCGACTTGGACAGGATAGAAGGCGGCGGCGGGACAACCGGAGGCCCGCAGACCCCCGGACCCGTCGTCACCCCAGAATGTGTATGCGAAGCCAGGTAGGCCAGAAGTATCTCTCCCACCACCGCGTGCATGATCGCAGGCGACCCTAAAGACACCCCGCCCGAACCGAAGTTGATCTCAGGAGCCATCACGTTGATGGCTTTTCCGCAGATGATGTTGATCTCACCCCCATACATGCCGATCATGTTCGCTTCGATGTCTTGGATCTTTATCCCCTCGTCATCCATCGTGATGTTGTTCGAGTAGGAATCGAGCAGCTGAAACTGCCCCGAGCCTCCTTCCTTCGTCAAGTAGGAGAACACGGCTTCTCCGTTGTTCAGTCCGAGCTGAAAACCACCATCCTTCGTGAAGCGGAAGAAGGAGGTCTTGCCGGTGGTACGATCTGCCGACTCTCCCTCGGCGGGAGCTGAAGCAGGCTTGTGCCACACGAGCTGGACAAACTGCTTGTCTGGCTCATCCGACATGAGTAGCGCGTGCCCTCCGCGTGAAATGAACCCGCGCACGTAGGGCGTGTGATCGTCGGCGAACGTGAACTCGGCAGGAAGCCCATTTTCCGTGAACCATCCTGGGAAGTAGGCGAAAGGCTGGGACTGGTACCCAGCGAAGAAGATCACTCGAACCAAGTCACCGATCTCTGAGGGATAGAACGCCCCTCGGTCCTGTCCAGCCAACGCGAAAACGGGATCGATCCACACGTTCATCGCAGTCTCGTGGCCGAAGTCTCCCATCTGAACCTTCACACGCCCCCGGTGCTCCGGATCCTTGTTGTCTGTGACCTTCCCTCGATACATCCCAGTGAACAGACGGAAGCCCTCTTCCAGTCCATCAGACATGACAGTCGCCAGGATAGTCTGAACTGTCTCCAACGGAGTCATTTTCCATTCTCCGGACTCGAAGTAGCTTCTGTCGTACTCCCACCAGTAGCTTCAGCTTCTGGTGCCTGATTGGTTTTCCCTACCAATGCCCTGGTCTGCCCAGGCCCCTCGCGCACTCCCGTACGCACACACTCAAAGCGAGTCAGCCCTCCATCCGGACCTACCTGGAAGAACAGCTTGGAGATCCAGTAACGTCCATCAATACGCCCCCCAAGACCCGACACATCGATCGATACGTGCGGGAGCAAATGCGGAATGAGCAACGTCTCGATTTCCAACTCGATACCTTGTGCCTTCCATGCATTTATCGCCCTAGCCAAGGAGGCACGCCTCAACTCTGTCTTGTCACTAGGATCCTTAGCCAGCGTCGTTCCCGCTCCTCCTTCAGGAACAACAGATGCATCTGGAGCAGGACCGCCTCCCGACTTCTTCGCGTCCTTGGGTAGCCCTTGCGCCCCCACATCCTTGCCAGATTCATCCGAATCTGGCAATCCTATCGTCTTCTTTAGGGGGTTACCTGTTTTAGGATCATACCCTACGATCAATCTACCTTGCAGTGTCCGAGCAAACATGTCTGACGATTTCAACGACACCGATGTGATCGGATAAGCGTATGTATCTCCTCCTAGCATGCCCCCAGAAAAGAGGCGGAAGGACGAGATCGGTGGAGCCTCCCCCATCGAACGCAGAACCGAGTCGATGCTTAGCGTCGACCCGTCCGCCACTACCACGCAGTGATTCACCTCGGTCAGCTTCTTGATGATCGCCCAATCGGTCTGACTACCTCGCGAATAGCTATCCATCTTGGTCTTCAAGAGCTGGATAGCTGGATCTGAGTCTTCCGGTACAACTTGGACCTTGTACTGAAGGTCTCCCTGCTTCTTACCCTCCCACAACTCCTTGATGATGTCGAACGGAGACATGCTGTTCCATGGTTCCTGCTTGTTTTGCTTGTTACTCTCTTGCTGCTTGGCAGCCACCATAGGCATTGGAACAGTGTGTAATGTCAGACTGATCTCCGTACCAATAGAGAAGTCCACCGTCTCAATGACCCCATTGAACACTTGTTCAATTGGACCCGAACCAGACGTTCGGAAGCCCATCTTCACCACCACAAAAGTAACACCTGTCTGAATGAGGTAACTATCAACTATCTTGATTGCATCATCATAATTAGGCGACAGGTTGATCGTCATCATGTACGACATCCCCTGCCACTCGATGAGCACCTCTTGAAGCACGGCCAGGTTGGTACCCTTGAACTCGACCTTCTCCGCCGAACCATCCTCGATGAATCCTGTCCCCTGCCACAGAGGAAACTCCGACCCGTCGGCCAACGTGATGGTCACCGACACCCACGGGGCAAAGTAGTCATACGGCACCATAGCCAAGGTGCGAGGGGCATCACGAATTGTCACGGCACCACCAAGGTAGAGAAGTACGCAGGCAAGCCCGCCTTAGCTGGGATACGGATGATAGCTCCGACGTTCAAATCAACCGGAAGCAACTCCAAGTCATTCGCTACAGCGATGATGAACCAGAGCGTCGGATCTCCGTAGAAGCGGTAGGCCATGTTGTCGATGCGATCTCCTCCCACAACTGTGTACTCGATGTCCTGTGGATGCTCAGGTACTGGAGGGAGCACGAGCAAGTCCCAGAACTCGACGCCGTCGAAATTGATCAAACTCCCCAGTCGGAGGCGGCTATTTGTGGAAATCCGAACGCCCATCAGACACCCACCCTATTGTAGTTGAAGCCGTACTCACGGAGGATATCCCGCTCTGGTATCTGGCGAGCTTGCGCATTCGACTGGGTCTTCGACTCCTGATCCCGAAGTGCTCGGATCTCCTCCTTCAGCTCCTCGTGGGCCTTCAGGAACGTCGACCGCCAATCGTTGTACCACTGCGGATTGTGGGTTGCTTGAAGCAGCTCGCGCATCGGCCCTTGCGCGAGGTCTTGCAGCTCACGCTGCCGAGCCTCCATACGGTTGGCTGGAGCTTCTGTGGCTTCCAGCTGCGGGGCAAGGCGTACTGCCGCATTCAGCTCGTCGGGAGTCAGCTGCATAGCTTCCCGCAGGGATTGCGCTCCGAACGCGACTTTCTGGAACGCCTTCATCGCAACAGCAGCGTAGTAGTCCGCTGCTTCCGCCCCCTGCATGAAGGGCTGCACCATAGCCGTAGCCAGCATGTCCGATGCCATCTCCGGAGTCATCTCTGTCGCGGCCATGTCTCCGAACACCTTCGTTGCCGTGTCTCCGACCAGCCCGACGTCGCCTACGCTCGCCTTGGCGAAAGCGCTCATGTACTCCGTAGCCAGTCCTGCGGACTTCTCCACATCGTGGTGTAGAGTATTCTCGACGAAAGCTCCCTTCACCGCCTTATCGATCTTTTCGATGCCCTGCACAGAAGTGAGGGAAAAACTCTCCATCGCCGCTTTTGCCGCTGTAGTCGAGTCCTCTACCACCTTGACGAACCCAGGCGGAATGAGCCTCTCCAAGCCCATCGCCGCAGCGATCTTTACGATCCTGTCAACGAACTGAGTCTTCAAAGTCTCGATGATGAAGGCCCACATGCTCAAAACCACCTTCTTCACTGCGTTCAATAGAACAACAAGCCCTCCCCACACGCGCATGAAGGCGTTCTGAGCAACAGACCAGACACTTTGAAGGGTGTCTTTCAACAGGTTGAAGGGGGTTTCGATGACCTTCTTCAACCCCTCCATCGCCGCTTCAGCCCTCGTCTTCAACCCCTCGAAGACCTCGACGAGCTTGCCCTTGACCATCTCGACCTTGTCGTTCACCCACGTAAACCATGAGTCCATGATCTTCTTCAGCTCGTTCCAGCTGTTGTTCCACATGTTCTGGATACCAACGAAGATCAGAGAGACCTTGTCGTAGACTCGCTGGAACACATCTGCTACGGTCTTGTAGATCCCCTCGAAGATCGACTTGGCCTTGCCCCAGATCCACATGAACTTGTCCACGATCCACGCGACCACCGGAGCAACAACCTTGGCCTGGATCCAGTCGAACGTCTCCTGAAAGACCTCTCCGATCCACTCCAGTATGGGCTCAGCTGCCGCCCAAATCACATCGAATGCAGCAGCCCCTATGTCGCCGAGAACCCCGAAGACCACCTCTGCGACCTTCCACACCTTCGTTACAGCATCCGCTATCCAAGTGAACACTGCACTCACGGTGTCCCACACCCACTCGAACGCAGAACCTATGGCTTTAGCCACCTCCCACGCCGCCTCTCCGAGCCACACAATCGCACCGCCAACCCACTTGAGTCCGTCCCACAAGGCCCCTAGAACCCAACCAATGCCTTTCCACAGGTACTCGAAGCCCTTGATAACTCCGAACCAGAACCACTTGAAGACTTCGAAGGCCCCAATCACGACAAGCTTGACCCCCTCGAACACGATCTCGATAGGACCCGCAACCGATGGAAACTTCGTCACCAGGTAGTTCTTGATAGTGTCCACGAGCCCGACCACGAAGTCTCTGGCCGTATCCATGACCTTCAGCCAAATCTGCCCGAAAACGTTGTATAGAATCGGGAGCAACTTCAACAGGGTCGATCCAACCATCGGCAAAGCCGTGCCGATCAACTTGACCAATATGTTGAAGATAGCTGGAATCAGCTTCGTCACGACTCCTACGAGCACCGGCCAGTACTTACTCACCGCATCCGCGAACTTACTGAATATACCTCCGATGAAGCCTCCAGCCGCGTCGCCGCCAGCGTCACCACTGAGCATGTCCTCAACCATTTTGGGTAGGTTGTCGATCCAAGCCAGTGCTATCGGGAGGTACTTGTCGATGGCAGGGGGAATCTTCTCCAGCACCCAAGTAAGCCCATCCACAAGCCAACCTAGGATGGTCGGAGGGAGCCCTAGCATACGCGCTTGGATGGTCGTCCCCAGGCTGATGATACCCTTCAACAACTCCGCGCCCATGCCCACCCAATCGAGCCCGGAGAACCAATCTGCGACAGAACCCAACCAACCAGGCACCTTGTCCCACAGATACTCCAACCCAGTCTTGATGTATCCACCAAGCGTCTCGACAAGCCCGAAGACCCAGTCCTGCCCCTGCGTAAACGCTGACTCGCCGAAGCTCATCGCGCCCACCGCCATGTCGACCCACTTAGGGATCGACTCAGACAGCCACGCCGCGACTTCCGGCCCCTTCGACAAGACCCAATCGAACGCACCCTTCAGGGCAGACCACACGCCCTCTCCGAGACCCTTGATCGCGTCGCCACCGCCTTCAAACGCACCTTTCAGCCCCGTCCACAAGTTCGACGCCACCGAAGACCAGTCAACTGTGGCAAGCAGCTCGAACGCCGTCGTGAGCACCTTCCACATCACCTGGTACAGACGCGTCGCCATCTCAACCCCGCCAGCGAGAGCACGCACGAGGATATCGCCAAGCCCGGCTCCTGCGTCTCCACCCGCGAAAGACGCAGATAGATTCTCAAGGACACCCTTCAGCACGCCAGCAAAGTCCAGGCTCATCACACGGCGGAACAGTTGATTGGGTAGCTCGATGAACACGTAGACGAGCTTGTCGAGCAGACCCACTCCGATCGCTCCCCAGTCAGCATCCTGCACAGCCGAAATAAAGCCGTCCTTCAAGGTGCCAACCATACTCTGGATCTTTTGACTGATAGCTGCAATCTTCCCCTGCGCAGCTCCAGCCTGATCCTTCCCGAACAGCGAAGCAAACAGGTCGAAGTCGCCCGTAACCACCGCCTTGATCGCGTCGAATACTTTCCCGAACAAAGCCTTCCAATCGACCTTGCTGAACTTCTCGTAGACGAAGTCCACCCCCTTGCCTAGCTTGTCGAGTGCGGTATTCGCGAAGTTTTGAATGTCCTTACCCAACTGATCTATAGCCTGACTGAACGTCTTACCCTCGATCATCAGCTGTCCCAACCGAAGCCCCACAAGAGTCAGAGGTACGATCATCAGCCCCGCCGCTGCCGTGACCGCCATCATAGGACCCCCCATGCCAACGAACACAGGCAAAAGACTGCCCACGATAGGAGCGAGGGACCCCAGCAACGGGAGCACCTGACTGCCAATTTCTCCAAACAGCACCGCCATCGGACGCAGTGCTTCCGGAATCAACGAGTACGCACCGATATGGTGCATCAGGGAGAGTTTCTGGACGAGCTTGCCCAGGAAATCGTCTTTCTCCGCTACCTGCTTCAGCTTCTGATTGAACTTGGTGAAAGCAGTTCCAGTGCTCTTCACAAAATTGACCGCCGCCTCATGCGAAATAGCCCGGAAGCCCATGACCCCGGCTTCCTTCATACGATCAAACTCTTCTTGGAGCGTTCGGCCCGTCGAATGTGCCTCGTCCGCGAGCTTGCCGAAGTCAACCTTCGCCCCCTTCACAGCGTCCATAGCCGCGATAACGTCTTCTCCGGACTTATCCCAGCTCTGTCCCATACGCTCGATCATCGTGCTAGCTTTATCGTCGCCAAGAGCTTTTGTTAGGAAGCCCCGCATACGCGCAATCGCCATCCCGTACTCTTCCGGCCCGCTCGATCCCGCTTTGATCTGTTGCTGAATATGCGCCATGCCCTTGACGAAGTCCTCTGGAGACCCCGCCATCAGCTTGAACGTATCATCCACGTTGATACCGAAGCGCATCAGCTCCTTGTTCATCTCAGGAAACTGCCCACCCGACACGCCCGACATCAGTTGGTTCCAGCCTTCTCGGCTCTCTGAAATCTTCTTCGCCAGCGTCATGGAAATCGACAAGGCTTCGTCCGAGTTTTGCGTAAACGAGTAGAGCCCGCGCGCCGCTGCTATGGTTCCCAGAGCAAAGTCCTGAAGCTCTGCACCCTTCAGAAGCCTACCAAACTGGTCCGTCGCCCCCGCCGAGGCTTCAAGCACCTTCGGAAGCTCCATGACCATCTTCGACGCAACACCGCCTTCTTTCCCGAACGCATGAAGCGAACTGGTCAGCTGAGAAGCCTCATCCGCAGTCAAACCGAACTGCTGAGTAGCTTTGCGTAAAGCCCCTGCCAGCGCCTCTGGATCCAACCCAAGACTCTCTGCCATCTTCGCGGCCTGGGCTGCCGTCTTGATCCCCAGCGCTTGGAACTCCTTCTGTGCCCAGTTGAAGTTGTAGATCGCTTTGACCGCTACGTCCGCACCGATGTTGAGCCCCGACGCAAGCCCTGTCGCCTGCGCCGTGACCTTCTTCATCTCCTTGCCCGTGTAGCCCATCTGCGCCGCAGTAGCCCGAGCAGACTTCGCGAGCTGCACGCCTTCGGCTTCGAGCCCGGTAGTGAGATTCACCTGAGCATTGAGCAGGCTCCCCATCCCCGTCTTCATCCGGCCGAGTTGCGACAGGAGCCCGGTGCCGATTCCCTGGAAAACCGTCTGTAGCTTGCTGAGACTGACCAGCTGCTTCAGGCTATCGCCCGCCTCCTTGATCTTCGCGAACATCTTGCTCAGGTGCTCGGAGTCAACAATTATCCTGGTAGCCTCCTTGTGGAACGACCGCGACGCCGCCTCCATGGAGACAGGAAGATCGTGATCAAACGTCTGAGTCGACGCCTTGACAGCATCGTCGAGTGCCTGGACCCCCTGAACCGACTCCTCCGGGTTGATCGCCATCGCTGCCCGGTTGGCTGCCTCGGCC
>Ga0105099_10002760_pt1 | contig 10327 bp, 9 predicted proteins | sample PPLLak3cmMay2015_2_FD_79138 | JGI IMG/M metagenome (GOLD analysis project Ga0105099, IMG submission 79138) | Freshwater sediment microbial communities from Prairie Pothole Lake near Jamestown, North Dakota, USA - PPLs Lake P8 Core (1) Depth... | ecosystem: Environmental > Aquatic > Freshwater >...
ATCCAGGAACAATCGGCCCAAAAAACCCTCGATTTGCTCCGTCGTTGTCTCAACGGAGAGCCGGAATCATGAGAACGTTTATCGCCGTCGACCTGCCGGCCGAAGTAAAGGCGCGGATCTCCGACCTCGTTCATCGGCTGAAGTTCGCCGCCCCCGGGGGAATCGGATGGGCGAAGGTCTCCGACATCCACGTCACCTTGAAGTTCTTGGGAGAAATCGAGGAAGCCGCGCTCGCATCCGTCGAGCGGGTCGTCGGAGAAGCGGCCTCCGAAACGCCGGTTTTTCCCTTGAGCGTCTTCGGGACGGGGACCTTTCCGCCATGTTCTTCCCGTCCCCGGGTCCTCTGGATCGGATTGAAGGAGAGCCAGGCCCTCTTGGATCTTCAAAGCCGGATCGAAAAACGCCTGGAGACGCACGGGCATCCCCGCGAGGATCGTCCGTTCCGCCCCCACCTGACAATCGGCCGGGTCAAATCGCCCGCCGTTCCCAAAATCCTTCTTGACCGGCTGGCCGAATACGAAGAGGTCTCCTTTGGAGACCTCACGGTTCTCGAAGTCGCCGTCTATCGGAGCGTTCTCAGGCCCCAAGGCCCCGAACATTCCGTCCTCTTCAAGGGAGCTCTCCGGGCATGAAAATTCTTTTAGCCGTGCTCTCCTACCTTCTCGGGGCTTTTCCGACAGGGTATCTTCTCTTCAAGTGGACGTCCCGAAACGACATCCGCCGGTTCGGAAGCGGAGCGACAGGGGCGACCAATGTTCTCCGCCTCAAAGGCTGGCGACTGGCCGTTCCCGTCGCCCTGATCGACGTGGCCAAAGGCGTTGTCCCGGCCTTGGCGGCCTTTCGGCTTGCGGATGGAGATTCCGGTTTCGCCGCCCTCTGCGGCTCGCTCGCGGTTCTGGGCCACTGTTATCCGGTCTATATCGGATTCCGCGGCGGGAAGGGCGTCGCGACGGCGGCCGGCGCGATGTTCGCCCTGGCTACGGGGCCGGCCGCTCTTTGCCTCGGCGTTTTCATTCTCATCGTCGCCGCGACCCGGTATGTTTCTCTCGGTTCGATGGGCGCGGCCGTCCTCTTTCCCGTGTTCGGATTTCTCTTGAACCGGCCCCGGCCGCTGCTTCTCGGCAGCCTCCTGCTCGTGGCCGTCATCCTCATCCGCCATCGGTCCAATATCGTCCGCCTTTTTGCTGGAACCGAGCGGAAAATCGGAGAAAAGGCCCCCGTTCAATGAAAAACGCCTGTGTCGTCGGCGGCGGAAGTTGGGGCTCGGCCTTCGCCCTTCACCTGGCGAAGACCGGCCTTCCCGTCCGTTTATGGATTCGCGAGCCTGAGATTTGCGCCGAAGCCGTCCGGACCAGGCAAAACCGGATTTTTCTGCCCGGATATGCCTTCCCGCCATCCGCTTCCTTTCATCACGACATGAAAGAAGCCGTCTCCGGAGCGGAAACCGTTTTTCTCGCCGTGCCGTCCGTTCATTTCCGGAAGATTTTTTCGCGGGTCGCTCCCCTGCTCCGCGCCGGAACCGGAGTCATCAGCTTGACGAAGGGCCTTGAAAAGAAGACCCTCCTGCGAATGAGCGAAATCATCGCCGCCATCCCTCTGCCCGGCGGAGCCACGGCCCGGGTCGGGGTTCTCTCCGGTCCGAGCTTTTCCAAAGAGACGGCCGAGGGGCATCCCACCGGCCTTGTGATGGCCTCGGACGACCAGGACCTGGCCCGGCGAATTCAAAACCGGCTGTCCAATTCCTCTTGGCGAATCTACACCAGCCGGGATGTGGTCGGAGTGGAAATCGGCGGGGCGTTGAAGAATATCATCGCCATCGCCGCCGGCTTATCCGACGGGATGAATTTCGGCTTCAATTCCCGGGCCGCCCTGATGACGCGCGGGCTGGCCGAGATTGCCCGGTTAGGGACGAAGCTGGGGGCACGGAGGGAAACATTCGCCGGCTTGGCCGGGATGGGCGACCTCGTCCTGACCTGCACCGGCCCTCTCAGCCGAAACCGGCACATCGGCCTGGAGCTGGGACGGGGACGGCTCCTGGACGATATCGTCGGATCCATGCGTGAAACGGCCGAGGGCATCCCGACGACGCTTTCGGCCCGGGCCCTCGCCCGACGCGAAAACGTCGACTTGCCGATCACCGAAGAAGTCTACCGGGTCCTGTACCGCCGGAAGAATCCCCGGCGGGCCATGACCGACCTCATGTCGCGGACTCTCAAGGACGAACACGAGAGATCCGGATTGGAGAAACCATGACCTCACTTCGACTGACGCGCGGGCTCGCCGCGGCCGTCGTCCTCCTGGCGCTCGTCGCCTGTCTCTCCCCCGCCAAAAAGCTGGCCTTGGAGCGGGAGAAGGATCCTCAGTATCAGTTCGACAAGGCCGCCCTCTGTCTCCAGTACAACATGGTGGACGAGTCGTTTCAATATATCGACAAGGCCCTGGCCCTCGATCCGAAGTTCACGGCCGCTCTCAACCTGAGAGGCTTGGCCTTGATGATCAAGGGCCGGCCGGCCGAAGCGATTCAGGCCCTTCGGTCGTGTCTGGAGATCGAACCGGCGTTTTCCGAAGGGTGGAACAACCTCGCCGCGGCCTACGACCAGAACAACCAGAAAGACCAAGCCGTGGAGGCCTGGAAGAAAGCCTTTGATATCGATCAGAATTACAACGCCTCGTACAACCTGGCGAAAATCGCTTATGAGAACGAGCAGTCGGCGGTCGCCCTTGACTGGATCCGGAAAAGCATCGTCAAGTTCCCCAAGTCGGTCCTCTCCTTCAATCTCCAGGGGCTGATCTATGAATCCCTGGGGCGTTATCCCGAGGCCATCGACAGCTACCAGCAGGCAATCAAGCTGGCCCCGACCGAACTCAACATTCAGTTCAACCTGGCCATGGCGTACTATCGGAAAAAGGATTATGGGAGGACCCGGGAGCTTCTGGAAAAGATTCTTCCCCTGGCCAAAGGGGAATTGAAGCTTCAGGTCGAGGAAATGCTCCGGAGGATCGGCCGGACGCCTTCGCCCGCTCCGATCGACTGACCGCTGGACTCTTTTTTACAAATCAGAGGCCGGCTTCGCGCCGGATGTCGGCGGCCTTATCCGTTTTTTCCCAGGTGAACTCGGGTTCGGTCCGGCCGAAATGGCCGAAGGCCGCCGATTTCTTGTAGCGGGGTTTCTTAAGATCGAGATGGGCGATCATTCCCTTGGGTGTCAGGGGGAAATGCGCCCGGATGATTTCCTTGATCTTGGCGTCCGGGATCTTCCCCGTTCCAAACGAGTCGATCATCAAGGACACGGGCTCGGCGACGCCGATACAATACGCCAGCTGGACTTCGAGCCGGTCGGCGACTCCGGCGGCGACGAGATTTTTGGCGACGTAGCGCGCCATATAGGATCCCGAGCGGTCGACCTTCGAAGGATCCTTCCCCGAAAAGCAACCTCCGCCGTGGCTGCTGAATCCGCCGTAGGTGTCGACAATGATCTTCCGGCCGGTCAATCCCGAGTCGGCCAAGGGGCCGCCCTGTTCGAAGCGTCCGGTCCCGTTGATGAAAAATTTCGTGTTTTTATCGATCATCCCTTCGGGGATAATGGCATCGATGACTTGAGCCCGGATGTCGGCCCGAAGGTCCTCCATCTTGACGTCGCCGTCATGCTGGGCGGCGATGACGACCGCCTCGACACGCTTCGGGACGTCGGCTTCGTATTCGATCGTGACCTGGGTTTTTCCGTCGGGGCGGAGATACGGAAGGATGGCGCCCCGGCGGACTTCCGTCAGCCGGCGGGCCAGGTGATGGGCAAGCATGATGGGCATGGGCATCAGGACTTCGGTTTCCCGGCAGGCGAAGCCGAACATCAGGCCCTGATCGCCGGCGCCCTGTTCGTGATCCGGCGAGTCATTCACGCCTATGGCAATGTCGGGCGACTGTTCGTGAATGGAGCTCAGGACACAACACGTTTCGAAATCGAAGCCGTAGTGGGCGTGGGTATAACCGATCTCCCGGACCGTTTCCCGGACGATCTTCTGGAAATCGCAATATGCGTTTGTCGTGATCTCGCCGGCCAGCAGGACCAGTCCGGTCGTGGCCAGGGTTTCGCAGGCGACCCGGCTGTTGGGGTCTTGGCCGATGATGTCGTCCAGGATCGAATCAGAGACCTGGTCGCAAACTTTATCCGGATGTCCCGGCGTAACGGATTCCGAAGTAAACAAATACCGACAATCTTTCGCCATCTTCCTACTCCCGCGATCAGAATTTTCGAACGGCTAGATTAACACAGGGGAACGGAAGATGCAACGCAGCCTTCGATTTGCATTCCGCCCGCGAATGGAATATTTCTATAGTCGAGAAAGCCCCGACATGAGCCGCATGTTCCCTCCCTGTTCGGAAGAGTCCCTGGTCCATTACGGCTGCCTCCGAACGCGACACCCGCCCCGGATCGACGGCCTTCTCGACGATCCCTGCTGGAAGCTGGCGCCGATTTCCCCCCGGTTCGTCGACTTGGTGGATGGGAGGCCGGGCCTGTTCGACACGCGGATGGCCGCCGTCTGGGACGACAAGGCGTTCTACCTGGCCTACCGGATCGAGGAGCCCGACGTCCGAGCCACCCTCGATAAGCGCGATTCCTTCCTCTGGACGGAAAGCGACGCGGAATTTTTCATCGCCGGCCCCGATGCGTACTACGAATTCCAGGTCAACGCCCTGGGCACGATTTACGAGGTTTTCTATGTCTGGCAGGACGCTTACCGGAAAGCCGGGTTCGACCTTCGTCCCGAGTTCGACCTGGCTTCCCGCAACGTCGATATCCTGGGAGGATTCCAGGACGCGACCCGATGGGGCCGCCATCCCCGCGGCCGGCGATGGGCGTTCATGAGCTGGGATTTCCCGGGGCTTCGATGGGCCGTCCATGTCGACGGGACCTTGAACGACGACCGCGACCGGGACCATGGCTGGACGTTCGAAGCCGCTTTCCCCTGGAGCGGCTTCGAACTGCTGGCCGGCGGCCGGTCTGTCCCTCCCCGCGACGGCGACGTTTGGCGGATGGATTTTTCCCGGTTCGAGTCCCTCACCGAGGCCGGGATCAAGATCGACCCTCCTCCGGGCTGGGCCCTCAATCGGCACGGCGTGTACGATTCCCACGTCCCGGAGGTGTTTTCCTTTGTTCATTTCCTCCGCCGGCCGATAGATTGAGCCGGCCGTTTGTGATATTTTAATCGTTCATGAACCTGCGAGAGGCACGGAGGCGGACCGGCTTGGCCGCGGCGGCCGTCGTCCTGATGTCCGTCTCTCTCGGAGCCCAGACGACGTTTTTCGCCGGCCTTTCCCATTACACCCTGAAAAACGGACTGACCGTCATCCTCCACGAAAACCAGGACCTTCCGGTCGTGGCCGTGGCCGTCGGGTATAATGCCGGGTCCATCCACGAAGCGCCCGGAAAATCCGGCGTCGCCTACCTCCTCCAAAAGCTGATGATGTTTGCCGGGTCGGCCAACGTTTCCCGCTTACGGCATATCTCTGACATCACCCGCGTCGGCGGATCTTTGAACGCCGAAGTCCTGGAAGACCAGACGTTGTATTTCCAGACGTTTCCGTCCAATCACCTTGCGCTGGCTCTCTGGCTCGAATCCGACCGGATGCGTTCGCTCGACCTCACCGAAGAGCATTTCGAGAACGCCCGGGCCGTTCTCCTCGAAGAGCTTCGGAAGCGCAAAACCTCCGAACCTTACCTCATGAGCCTTCAGGCCTTCGACCAGCTTCTCTATTCCGATTATCCCTTCGGCCATTCCCTCCTCGGGACCGAGGAAGACATCCGCCATCTGACCTTGGCCGACGTCAGGGCCTTCTACGACACCCGTTATGTCCCCCAGAACGCGGTCCTGTGCATTTCCGGCCGGTTCGACCGGACGGCCGCCCGGGACTTGGTTTCCCGCTATTTCGAATCGCTGCCCGGAGGAAAAGCGCCGGCGACCGCTTTCGAAACCCGCCTTTTCGCCAAAGTGGAGGTGACCCGGACTGTCGAGGACGCCCTCGCCTCGGCCCCGGCCGTATTCCTGGGCTTTCGGCTGGCCCCGTCCGGATCGACGGATTTCCCGATCCTGAGCCTTCTTGATTACATCCTGATGCGGGGCCGGAGCGCACGTCTCACCCGCCGACTTCTCAACCGGGACGCGAAAATCGCCTTTCAGCTTTCCGGAGGAATCGATCTGCGCTATAACCGCTCGGTTTACAAGATTCTGATCACCGCCAGCCAGTCGCAGATCCAAGCCTGCCAGGAAGCCGTTTTTTCTGAAATTGCGAAGCTCAAACGGTCTTTCTTGAGCCCGGCCGAGCTGGCCAAGGCCAAAGCCCTGTATCGCCAGGATTATCTGAACCGAACATCTACGGCCCGGGATCGGGCGATTTTTCTCGTCCAATCGTTCTGGGCGCTTCAAGCCGCCGGCCGGACACTGGCCGACCTTCAGGCCGAATACGAAACCATCCTGAAAGTCACTCCCCAGGATCTTGTCGGCATTGTCAGCCGCTATTTTACGATCGAAAACTGCGTCGTCCTCCAGGTTCGGATGAGGTAGACGATGAGACATCGCCTCCTCCCGGTTGTCCTCCTCCCGGCCGTACTCCTTTTTGCCGCAGCGTCCGCCCCGGGCCAGGATGAACGCTTCCGGCAGAAACCTCCCGCTCCCGAACCGCGGCCCGAGATCCGGTTGCCGCGATTCGAATCATCCACGATCACCAACGGCCTCCAGGTGACCGTCGTTTTCCGGGATCCGGCCCCGATCATGAGCCTTTTCCTGATCATTTCGGCCGGAGAACATGCTTCGCCCGACAAGATCCCGGGCCTGGCTTCTCTCGCTTCGGGGATCTTCGGCCAGGGCACCCAGCTCCGCTCGGCGGCCGAGATCGAGGAGAATATCGAGCGGATCGGCGGATCTTTCTCTGCCACGGCCGATCGGGACGTCATTCTCCTCAGCTTCCATTTTCTCGAAGAATATCTGGACCAAGCCCTCGAGCTTGTCGCCGAGATGGTCCTCCTTCCCCGGATCAGCGACCGGGAAATGAAGATCGTCCAATCGATGATCAGCGCGGCCATGTCCTCCCAGGAACGCAATCCGGTCTTCGCCGCCAACCGGCTCCTGGGCGGCCAACTGTTCCGGGGACATCCATACGAAAAATACGCTTTCGGCCGGGCGGCGATGCGGACCTGGACCGTCCGCGACCTCCAGGATTTTTGGGACAGGAACATCCGCCCGAACAATGCCCAGATTGTCTTGGCGGGAGCGGTCAACATCAACCTCGCCACCCGGAAAATCTCTCATGCCCTGTCGACGTGGACGCCGCGCGAAATGGCCCGGACGCCGCTTCCGCCGCCGCGTCCTCCCGAACGCGATCGGATCTGTTTTATCGACCTTCCCCAGGCCGGTCAATGCGCGATTTGGGCCGGCACCGTTCTTCCCCCGCTCGCTTCCGCCGAGCGATTTTCCCTCATGGCTCTCAGCCAGATCCTCGGCGGATCCTTCGGATCCATCAATTCCCGTTTGTTTCTCAACTTGCGGGAAAAGCAAGGATACGCTTGGGATACCGGATGCCAGTCCGAATTCTTCAGGGCCGGGGGCATTTTTTCCGTCCGCGCCCTGGTCCGTCCCGAATACACGGCCGCTTCGGTCCGGGAGATGATCTCCGAAATCCGGCTCCTGACCCGGGAGCCGGCCCCTTCCCAGGAGATTGATGAGGCGAAGTCCATTCTCCTCGGCGGTTTTCCCCTTCAACTGGACCGGATCGACGATCTGGCCGGGTACGTCGCCTCGATGAAGGCGACCGGGGCGGGCGACGAAATCTGGTCCCGCTTCGCCGAGAACCTCATCGCCATCGACGCGGCCCGGATCCTGCAGACCGCCCAAAAATTCCTGACCCAACCGATGGTTGTGGTCATCGCCGGATCCCGGGAGCTTTGCCGGGCAGCCCTCGCCGAATTCGAGGAAGTCGAATATTTCGATGCCCGGGGCCAATATATCGAGACGATTAAGAATTAAAAGGAGACGGAGATGAGATTAGTCGAATGCGTCCCGAATTTCAGCGAGGGACGGGATGCGGCCAAAATCGCCCTGATCACCCGGGAAATCGAATCGGTCCCCGGAGTGAAATTGCTCGACGTGGACCCCGGTGAGACGACCAACCGGACAGTCGTGACGTTCATCGGCACTCCGGAAGCGGCCGTCGAAGCCGCCTTCCGGGCCATCCGCAAAGCCGCCGAAGTCATCGATATGAGCGGCCACAAGGGCGCCCACAGCCGGATCGGAGCAACCGACGTCTGTCCGTTCGTCCCCCTGTCCGGAGTGACAATGGAGGAGTGCGTCGCCCTGGCTCGCGGCTTGGGGGAACGGGTCGGTCGGGAGCTGGGGATCCCGGTTTACTTTTATGAAGAAGCGGCGACGAAACCCGAGCGCCGCAACCTCGCCTCCGTCCGCCAGGGCGAGTACGAAGGTCTGGCCGCCAAGCTCAAAGATCCGAAAGGGACTCCGGATTGCGGTCCGGCCGTATTCTCCCCGAAATCCGGGGCGACGATCATTGGCGCCCGCGAGTTTTTAATCGCCTATAACATCGACCTCAATACCCGGGACCGGAAGCTGGCCTCGGAAATCGCCCTGAATATCAGGGAAAGCGGCCGGGCAAAACGAGACAAGAAGGGCGAGATCGTCCGGAACGAAACCGGGTTTTCGGTAAAAATTCCGGGACGGTTCCCGCATGTCAAGGCCGTCGGCTGGTATATCGAAGATTATCAACGGGCCCAGATCTCAATCAATTTCACCAATTACAAAGTCACCCCGATCCATGTCGTGTTCGACGATGTCCGGGCCCAGGCCGCGGCCATGGGGCTTCGGGTCACCGGAAGCGAGTTGGTCGGGCTGATTCCCAAGGAAGCGATTCTCCAGGCGGGCCGCTACTATCTCGAGCGCCAAGGGAGAAGCTCGGGCGTTCCGGAAGCGGAGCTGATCCGGGTTGCGGTTCTCTCCCTCGGGTTGAGCGACGTCGCTCCCTTCGACCCCCGCAAGAAGATCATCGAATTTTTCGTCGAAGACGCCGGAAGCCGCCTCGTCCGGATGGACCTCCGGGGATTCGCCGATGAGCTCTCGATGGACTCCCCCGCTCCGGGAGGCGGGAGCGTGGCCGCCTACTGCGGAGCCCTCTCGGCCGGGCTCTCTTCGATGGTCGCCAATTTGACCGTCGGAAAGAAAGGCTACGAAAAGTCTTGGGAGGAATTGAACCGGGCCGCGGCCCGAGCCCAGGAATTGAAGGACGCCCTTCTTGCCTTGGTCGATTTGGACACCGCCGCTTTTAACAAGGTAATGGATGCCCTTCGCCTTCCCAAGACGACGGAGGAACAGACGCTTCTCCGCGACGCGGCAGTGGAAGAAGCGACCAAGGAAGCCACCCGGATCCCGTTCGAAGTCCTCAAACTCGGGCGGACGCTGGCCGAGCTGGCGACGATTGCGGCGAAGAAAGGCAACCGGAATTCCTTGAGCGACGCCGGCGTGGCCGCTCTCACCGCCCGGACGGCCGCGGAAGGCGCCTTTTATAATGTTCTGATCAACCTCCCGGGATTGAAGGACGAAGCTTATAAAACGTCGATGGCCGCCGAAGCCCGCGCTTTGATCCAGGACATCCGGCGACGGACGTCCGCCGTCAACAAAAAAATTGAAAAAGAACTCGAACCGATGTAAATTGGATGACGATGAGGCCGAAGATCACGCTGTACACGACGGGCCTGAAGAAAAGGCTCTGGGCCATCATCGTTCTGGTCGGCGCTTATCTGGTGTTTATCGCCCTCGGCGACCTGATCCCCCAGTACTGGGAATGGATCGGTTTCCGGGCGTTCGAGCGGTCCATCCTGACTCTGGGCTTCGTGATCATTTTGGTCATCTGCTTGAGCGGGCTGGCGCTCTCCGACAAGCTCTCGACTCTCGCCATCCGAGACGGTTTGACGGGGTTTTATAATTCCGTTTACATCAAGGCCCGCCTCCAGGAGGAAATCGACCGGTCCACCCGGTATCGATATCCGATGAGCGTCCTGGTGATCGATCCGGACGATTTCAAGACTTTGAATGATAAATTCGGGCAGGTCGCCGGGGATCAGCTCCTGAAATCGTTTTCCGCGATGCTCGGGGAGATCGTCCGCGCTTCGGATGTAGTCGGCCGTATCGGCGGCGACAACTTCCTGGTCGTCCTTCCCCAGACACCCGTCCTGGACGCGGCCGCCGTGGCCGAACGGATCCGCAAAGAAACCGCCCTCTCCGACTTCCAGCTTCTCACTCACCGGGAGAAAGTCTACCACTTCACGAT
>Ga0105099_10002761_pt1 | contig 10325 bp, 12 predicted proteins | sample PPLLak3cmMay2015_2_FD_79138 | JGI IMG/M metagenome (GOLD analysis project Ga0105099, IMG submission 79138) | Freshwater sediment microbial communities from Prairie Pothole Lake near Jamestown, North Dakota, USA - PPLs Lake P8 Core (1) Depth... | ecosystem: Environmental > Aquatic > Freshwater >...
TAATAGGTGGTGGGAATTCTGCTCTTGAAGCTGCAGACTTCATGAAAAACCTCGCATCGAAGATAAACCTTGTAGTCCTTGAATCAGAATTCAAGGCACACGAATATCTCATAGAGAACGTAAAGAAGATACCTGGTATAAACATCATATTCAACGCAAAGACAAAAGAGATAATCGGCGACAAGTTCGTAAAAGGGATAATATACGAGCAGGCAGGCAAGATAAAGACTCTTGATGTAGATGGTGTAATAATAGAGATAGGCCGTGTACCTAACACTGACATGTTCAAAGGATTCCTGGAATTTGACAGCTGCGGGCACATAGATATAGACTGCCATACATACACCAAGATCCCTGGCGTATTTGCTGCAGGAGACTGCGCGTCAGGACACGAATACCAATATGTAATCGCTGCAGGCCAAGGATGCATGGCACTCCTCAAGGCAGCAAGATATCTCGCTTCAAAGAAGAATGAAAAATAAAAGACCAAAATACAAGATAACCAAATATTAAATGTGAGGTGCATGAAAAATGTTGTCAAAGATACCGATAGACCTGACAAAGGTCAATAAAGAGAGTACAGACAATGAGCTCATCAGGGTGGGCATGATAGCTGAACTCGATGCAGTCAACCTGTATGAACAGCTTGCTTCTATGGCCAAGGACCCGAATATAATGAAGCTTTTCTTAGACATAGCAAAAGAGGAAAAGACCCATATGGGAGAGTTCCAGGCGCTTCTTCTCACGAAGGATGAAGAACAGGTGAACGAGCTCAAAAAGGGAAAGAAAGAAGTCGATGAGCTGTTAGAATAAAGGGATAAAAATGACAGAACTCAACCAAGTCTATAAATGCAGCGTGTGCGGCAACATGGTCGAAGTGGTCCATGCAAGCGTCGGGACTCTTGTATGCTGCGGGCAGAACATGCAGCTCATGAAAGAGAACACAACGGACGCTGCTGTCGAAAAGCATGTCCCTGTGATAGAGAAGACTGAGACAGGTTTTAATGTCAAGATAGGTTCTGTGGCACATCCCATGGAAGAGAAGCATCACATCGAATGGATAGAGCTCATCGCTGACGGAAAGGTTTACAGGACATACCTAAAACCCGGAGACAAGCCGGAGGCAGAGTTCAATGTGAAGGCAGAGCAAGTCTTTGCAAGGGAATACTGCAACCTGCACGGGCTGTGGAAATCAGCTTAATCTTTCAATATTTTATCTTTATAATATTTTAAAATCATTTTTCAGGGGGCTAAGTTGATGAAGAATGTTCTGGCATGCATAATAGGCGTGAGAAACGGCAGCGTCAAGAAGCAGGTAGATGCAAGACTGAAAGAGTTCAAGTCTGCCGGCCGTAAGGATGCAGAAGAGATATTCAAAGAACTGGTTTTCTGCCTCATGACTGCGAATTTCACTGCAGAGAAGAGCATAAAGATACAGAAAGAGATAGGTAACGGATTCCTGACACTCAGCGAGAAGGAACTTGCAAATAAGCTGAAGAGCCTAGGGCACAGGTTCCCTAATGCACGTGCAAAGTATATCGTTGAAGCTAGGAAGCACATAAGTGACCTTCCCGCTGTCCTAAAAATCAAAGATAAAGACAAGATACGTGAATGGTTCGTGAAAAATGTTAAAGGACTAGGCTATAAAGAGGCCAGCCACTTCCTGAGGAACATAGGCTTTGAGGATTTTGCAATCATAGATTTCCACATAGTAGACTTCCTCGTAAAGTTCGGCCTCGTTGAGGAGCCTAAGACTATAACCTCTAAGAAATATTTAGAGATTGAGCGGATACTCCTTAAGGTCGGTAAGAGATCTGGCCTCAACATGGCAGAACTAGACCTCTACATGTGGTATTGCGAGACAGGAAAGATACTAAAATGATGATTCCATCAGAATGTCTGCGGATCATCCATAAGTGAACACTTTCTCAGAATACTTCTCATTGCATATCCTATCAAGCTTATCCATGATGAACCTGAGTTCACCCCTGTTCTTCTTTATCTGCGAGAGCAAGGTCTCTTCGAGTATGCCCCTGTAATCGCCCGTATAATCATAATAGTATAATGTGACAACAAGATTCCTGGAACATCTGAGACTTAGTGTCTGTATGAAATCCAGCCTCTTCTCATCCACTATGCTGAAATCTTCTAGAAGCCGCTCTTCAGCAGTGTCTTCATCTTTGTCTAAAAACTCGTGCGACCTGTAGACTACCCTGTACTGCGTCACGGCAGCATATATAGATTCACCAAGCCGGTCATTTATGCTTGTGGTGTTATCGTAGATGACTGTCTCTTTCTTTGTCAGATTCCTGAACTCCCAATCGACATATCTGAATTCCTTCTGATACCCTGTCGGCTGTGTAGGATAATATGCTGTCGCTTTGCCTGAAGACAGGACATCTTCGAACCATTGCATGTCTGCGTTCTTTATCGAATGTATAAGATACCAATTCGTGTAATTAAGATAATTGAACATGCTTTCAGAATCGTTGACATAATAATGATCATTGATTATATAGTTCAGGACAACAGCTTTACTTTCGCGGAACTCTTTTCTCTTGACATCAAGCACATCCTCAATATACCTGAGAGCAGGCTTAGTGTAATAGAAAAAGTCAGTAACGTTATTTATGTTCTCGATATCCCGCCTGAATTTCACATCATTGCCCATGACTGACCGCATATCAAGTTCGAATTCTTTCAGCGTGAAATTCCTAGGAACGTAAATATATATTATCCTCTTGCAGGCACCACAGTCCTTCCAGCAGTTCGTGCAGTTCTCTCCTGCTTCGCACTTCTGGTTCCCGCACAGGCCTGTTTCGTTGGTATCGCATGCTTTGTTTCGGTTTAGGTCAAGACAGCAGTCTTCTCCAATTATCACTTTTGGGGATTCGCAGCTTATAGATGTCTTATTGAAGCATCCAGAAATCATGATTGCCAGCAAACCTATGGATACAACTAATAATGCTGACAAGACCCCTTTTATTTTCATAGCTATGCATAACAAGGACTGTTTTATAAATATTACTCAATGTCCGGATTGTTTTCAGATTTTCGGCCATGTAATGAAAGGACCGTCCAATATCAAGCGTAGATTTGTCAATTGCCTGCTATTTCTTCCGGATCATCAATTCTACATTTTATTAGAACTGATCTAATAGTTATGTAGCATGAAAGAAAAGCTTCTGTTAAGACTCGCATTGGGTGTAAGCATAATCGGCATATCTGTGCTATTCTTCATATCCATTAGAATCGAGATAACTGAAGTCGCAATAAACAAGCTGGATGATTCAATAGAACAATCTGTAATGATAACTGGGTCGGTTGTAGATGTCACAGTGAAAAACAGCACAACGTTCATAATGATCGAGAAGGATGAGATGACCACAGTCATATTGTTCGGAAAATCACATCCTATCAATATAGGTGACCTGGTCCAGGCAAGAGGCAAGGTGTCAGAATACAATGGTGAATCAGAAATAATAGCGGATGAGGTCAGGGTCATATGAATATTTTGTATACTATCTAAAGTGACTAAACTACTGAACACTATCTTGGTGCGCCTTTAACTATACTCATAACCGCTTTTAACTGCCGTTGTATTCCTGTTTCTCAAGAAATAGTGCCTAAAACAGCATAAAACCTTGAAATAATCGTAAAGTTTATAAAATACCTAAGCATTTTGAAGCTTATAAACCGGGGGTATTATACTCTCATATTCGAATTCGAAACGAGGTGACGAAATGAAAATAAGATATCTAGCGATTTTGGTCGCGATAGCATTTCTGCTTCTAGCAGCAGGCTGCGGAAAGAAAGCACCTGTAGCTGCACCAGAAACAGCTCCTGCTCCAGCTCCTGTTACTGCTCCAGTTGAACAGCCAGTAGCTCCAGCTGAAGAGACAGTTGCAGAAGGTGAACTCTCTGAAAGCGACAAGATGGCACAGGCAAAGACACTAGAGACTGGCGCAGATGTAACTGAAGTCGCAGATGAAGTAAAATCTACAAAAGGACTTGCAGCAGATCTGACAGTAGAGTCTGAAGCATTCCCGATGGCTTCATGCGATCTTAAAGAACTCGATGGCAAGAACGTAAGAGTCTTGACAGTCTCAATAAAGAACGTAGAGACTGATGATTGGGTAATCTATGGAAAAGTGAATCCTAAAGGAAATGTCAGGGTCGGAAACAGGGGCGTTATAGACATAACACCTGGCTGTGAGAAGATGACCCTTGCCGCAGGAGAAGAGACTACCTGTAATACTCTTGACAATGGCGCAGTCATATCTGGAGAGAACAGAGTGACAGTCAACACACCAGCCAAGCAGTATGCAAGGATAGTCAACTGCCCATAAACTGAATATTTTATTTTTTCTTTTTTTTCTTTTTTTCTCTTACTGACGCTTTAAACTGTTGACACCGCGCTCGCATCGTTTATAGAATCGATTCTTTTTGCACAACTGCAGGTCAATAAGCAGAGTTGACTGTCGCTCGCTAGGCAGCGCCACACCAAGTGTGGCTGGTCTTCAAGCAGAGCTTGAAGGCGGTGTCAAATATTGTTATGCTGATTTCGTTAGCTTTATATAACTCTTAAAGGAGCAGGTGTATTAAGATGAACAGGATAATCGGATTCGTGCTTTTCTTCATAACATTCCTATCTATCTACCTGGGAATGCACTTATACGCTTTCTTTAGGCTAAGCATGCTCCTAAGCATACCCCGAAATGTATGGTTCTTTGTGGTAATAGCCGTTCTGACCATATCATTGCCTCTGATAACCGTCGTAGAAAGGACAATAGATGGGAAGATTGCAAGTATACTATATGCCATAACTGCAACCTGGATGGGTGCGCTTTTCCTCCTTGTATGCACGCTTGCGCTTTACGAACTGTTCAACATATTCTTCAAAGTCAACCAGAAGCTTGCAGGGCTTGTCATCATACTCTTCGTGCTGGTCCTGGTCGGATATGGCATAATAAATGCGCTCTTCATCAAGGTCAATACTGTAGAGATCCCTATAGATAACCTAGAGAAAGAGCTCAGCATAGTACAGCTCTCAGATATACACGTAGGGACAATACATAATTCTGGCTACATAAGAGATATAGTTGAAACAACCAACTCCCTAAACCCTGACATCGTTCTAATCACAGGAGACTTTGTAGATGGAAGCGGCAAGATAACAGAGAAGATCGTAGCGCCACTGAATGACATAAAAGCAGAAACGTTCTTCAGCATGGGGAACCATGAGATATACGAAGGGATAGATTATGTGACTAAACTCCTGAATGATACAAAGGTCAAGATAATCCGAAACAAGGTCGTGACTTACAAAGGAATACAGATAATAGGCATAGACCACCCTTCTAATGAGTTCGGCAGAGAGAATCCTGTGATAAAGAAACTCAAATTCGATAAAGATGTACCATCAATACTGATGTACCATCCTCCATCAGGAGTCGAAGATGCTGCTTTCGCAGGAGTGTCGTTGCAGCTTTCCGGTCATACCCACAACGGGCAGGTCTTCCCGTTCGGTCTCATAACAAAGTTGGTCTACCCGATGATAAGCGGCCTATATGAGCATAATGGGATGCACATCCATGTCTCACCTGGAACAGGCACATGGGGCCCTCCGATGAGGATCGGGTCGAGAAGCGAGATAACATTGCTGAAGCTTGTTCCTGCTTAAGATGGATTTTCTCTAGATCTCTAGAAAATTAAAAGATAAAATAAAAAATTAGTTCTACCCTGGCGTCACATCATCATCTGAGACTCCGCCGATGTCCATGTCATCATAATTGTAATCCTCTAGGATCGAGCTCGACTTTATGATGCTGTCCGCTGGCTTTCCTGAATGTATCTGCACTCTTGCAGGCCAGCCCTTGTAGTCGTTGACATACACTCTTGTCGTCTTGCCATCTTTGCTGTAATCCACTATGTGGTACAGTTGGTCGGCAATCTTGTTGTCAAGCGCCCATAAGAAATCGTTGTCAAGCCCCACTATCCATTCTTTAGGGGTCTTTACCTTCCACTTCGCATAATTTTCCGGGAATGGGCCGTGGCCTTGAGGGCAGACAGACTTTGTCGTCTCGCAGTAAGCTTCTGCGGTCTTCTTTGACATGTCAAGATAGACCATGTTGTAAGGATGCAGCTTATCCACTTCGTCAAGCCTTATCATCGCCCTCTTCATCATGTCTCCTTTGACCCATACATCTGTCTGCAGTATCCCTGGACCAGAATACCTAAAGAAGTAATTCTCTTCCCTAGCTCTTGCTTCATCCAAAAGTTTTCTAACGAGCTTTATCTTCAACTGCTGGTCGCGGGGAAGCGCTTCGAGATTATAGCCATCATCGCCTTTTGGCTCTTCTTTTGGCTGTTCTTCTACTACTTGAGGTGTCTCAACAGGTTTTTCCTGCTGAACGACAGGCGCAGGTTCCTGTTCTACTGGTTTTTCTTCTGGCAGCTGTTGCTGTATCGCGCAGCCTGAAACAACCAGAATAAGCGTCAAAATGATCGCTGCAAATATGCTCTTCATCGTATCACCCTCCTAAAACACATAGGAACTGTTTTTCATATAAATCTTTTGTTAAACGTTCTGTATATATTTAAGTGGTACTGCTTTAAACTTTATATAACAACTTGATAATCTGTAAAGATCCTCGGTTTTTATAAAAAATCCTTGCTGAGCCTTAAAATATGGTGATGTCCTATTATGTGCATATGCCTCTGTCCATAACTCATGAACTGACCGGTATTACTTCTCAAAGGTCTGCGTTAAGTATGCTCAAAACCAAGACTATACGAAGCTACGACCTGTGCCTTGACATCTGCAGGATAGCTGACCGGTTCCCTGACCAGAAGAATGAGATAATACAACAATTACGGTACAATGCAATAGGACTGCTTCTCAGCGCTGCAAGACGCCATACGAAAAAGAAGCGGTTGAAACCATTGATGGCAGCGATGCGACATACAAAGAGACTTTCTCTCCTTCTGTCAATGTGCCGAGACCTTAATTATATCAACCACGAACAGTTCACTGAGATCAATTTGAGACTTTCTAGATTCTCATCGACGATAAAACAGATGATTTTCTGCAACAAAAGAAAAAGGAAAAGCCTGTTTTGACTGTTTTGTTGTGCAAGAATTTTGTAATCATCGTAATTCTTGCGCGTCATCCTTCTTGTTCCGCAAAAAGAGGCGGATACTTTCCATCTTGCACATTCTTGCCGGAAATATTCTGCATATTCTACAGAAACTGTAATTAAAACTCCTGACATCTGTATTATCATCGAAACTTAATAAAAAACAAGGGTGATAATATGGATCTGTTGAAAGGTGCAGTGATATCTGCGGGTTTTTTCGCGCTCGGCGCAGGATTGTGCTACGGCATCTGCGTCGACCATAAGTATGAACTTGTAAGGACTCCGTGCCACCTGTATGTGCAGGACAAGGATTCTGGGATGCTTAGCGAAGTCAACGATAAGTTTGACGTGAGCCCAAGCTATGCTGTGATGGAAGGAAAAGGACAATGCCGTGAGCGGAGCCTTGACGAAAGGATACGGTCTGCATTCAGGGAATTGACGAGATGAGGTGAGCAAGATGCAGATGCTAGAAGAGCGGGTCGGTGAACTGCCCGTAATCGGACAGGACAGGGCACAGATAATACCTGCCTACAAGAAGAGGGAGCTTCTGATGACACTCGACTCCATTGCAAGAGGAAGGGTGCTTGACACCAGGTTCAATATCGACGATATGGTGAAGAACGCAAAGGACCTCGTGAAACTCCAGGCAAAGATAGACAGGAACCTAGAGATAGACAGATGGGATGGAACAGCAAAAGCGATCTATTCGCTTTTCTGCAGGATAAGCGCGATGGCAGGGATAAAGATAAGGGAGGTAGGTGAACTCCTGCAGGATGAAGAAGACAGGATAGCGAAGCTATTCGATACTGCAGTAGATATCTACTCCACATTCAAGAGCCATCAGGATGATTTTACAGACTACAGGACCGGGAACAACAGCAGTATAGAATATCTAAAAGAAGAGAGGATAAACCAGCTTTCCCGGCGCAATCTTGCAGAAAATGACTTTCTCAAGTACAGAGATAGGCTCAGTTCCCTGGATGAGGAGGCGCCAGGATTCCACACCCTGAAAGACAGTATGTGGTGCGCACGCGACACCATGAGGGAATACGCGCACAGGGTCAGCAAGATTGACTACTACAAGAAAGACATGACGCAGACATCGGAATGTGTCGACAATGCTACACAACTCTTCCAGTATGGCAGGCACTTCTCAGAGGACCTTGCAACATCATTCATGTATTCTGCAGAGAAGGTGAGAGAACTCGGGCCAGGAGTTATGTTTGCCAATAAGATATTCAAGAGGACGCCTGAGATTGTACTTATCGCTCTCGCCGTATCAAAGACTGTCAACCAGGCATGCACTATAGCGACAAATGCCAGCAACCTGAAGAACCTGGAACGTGCATATTCCCGTCTTGAGTCTGCATCATCATTACGTAACTCTAGTCAGTTAGCAGCACATCTCGATGGAAAATACAGGAGATGAGGCATTCAATATGATGTGCGACAGTCTCGATGAAATGTTGGCTGCCAGCACCCGAGAAAGGTCAGGCAATGACCAAGACTGGTCGAAAGCCGAACGTATAATCGAGCAGTATATACGAGATTATCCTTTTGTCGAGCAGCTGAGACAGGAGCCAATATGTGATGAACCATACATCCCTGCATATCTGCCAGAATCTTCTGAAGAGTCGCTGCTGCAGATAGAGAGGAAAAACCCTATCAAAGATGCTCTTGCGACAGCGCTATGCCATGCAAGCGCAATATTTGTGATGCTATGCATATTAGGCAGCGGGTATAGCATATATGGCACCATGAATGCGGATGATAACATCAAAAATCAAAGACCTAAACACAATACGGGTCAGATCACCTCATTGATGCGTGCAGAAGAAGAACAATATATCTGTCATGGAGAATCATTGAAGACGGTATCGAAAAGAGCATACGGGACAGAAAAATATTGGCGTGAGATAAAAAGATACAATTCAGGTACACGGTATGGATTCAGCATATCTGGAAGAAGATGTGATGGTAAGATACTATTGCCTGTTTTAGATAAAAGAGCTATCGCTAAGCTATGATTTCTTTTCGCATTTCTCAGCGCTCACGCTAATTCTAGGCTTTAATCAAAAAAAGAAAAAAAAATAATGAAAGCCACGCATAGGAAGTAGATGACGAACGATTAGTACACGCGTGCTCAACACGTCGCCGAAGCTTCGTGCGTACACACCGTGCCTATCAAACGAGTCTTCTGCTCGTGTTCAAGGTGTCTCTTTTTGCGGGGGGTTTCGTGCTTAGATGCTTTCAGCACTTATCCCGTAAGGCGTAGCTGCTCGGCATACCTTGTCAGATAACCGATCGACCAGAGGCCTCGAATCCTCGTTCCTCTCGTACTAAAGGATCCTTCCACTCAGACACCAAACATTTCCAGTAGATATCAAACAAACTGCCTCACAGCGTTTTGAACCCAGCTCACGATCCCTTTTGATGGGTGAACACCCCCACCCTTGGATGCTTCTGCACATCCAGGATAGGAAGAGCCGACATCGATGTAGCAAGCCGCGCCGTCGATAAACTCGTCTAGAAAATTTCTTTTCTAAAACTATGAGCTCTCGGGCGCGACAACTCTGTTATCCCCGGAGTAACTTTTCGGTCATCTCTAGCCCCCATCAAGGAGGACATAGAGGTTCGCTAGACCAGACTTTCGTCTTTGAATTCTTCCTTGGCCGGAATTCAATCAGGCTGGCTTTTGCTCTTGCGCTCTACACCGGATTTCTGACCCGGTTGAGCCAACCATAGGGCACCATTGATATACTTTCAACGGTGTGCCACCCCAGCCAAACTGTCCACCTGCCGATGTCCTCCTTTCGGAGTGAGCAACGTAAGTCATGAGGCGTGGTGTTACATTGGCGCTTATTCGCAATCTGGCGACTACGACTTAGCAGCTCCCACGTACTCTATACGACACAACTCACGTCGCAACAACAAGCTACAGTAAAGTTTCACGGGGTCTTCGCTTCCCACTGGAAATCAACGGCTTTTGCACCGTTATAGAGAGTTCGGGGGACTCCGTTTCGGGACAGTGTGGGTCTCGTTACGCCATTCATGCAGGTCGTCAATCAAACGACAAGGTATTTCGCTACCTTAAGAGAGTTATAGTTACTCCCGCTGTTTACCAGCTCTTCATCCCCTTGAAAAGAGACTTAAAGTACTGGCACTGAGCAGACGTCACCAACTGTA
>Ga0105099_10002763_pt1 | contig 10318 bp, 9 predicted proteins | sample PPLLak3cmMay2015_2_FD_79138 | JGI IMG/M metagenome (GOLD analysis project Ga0105099, IMG submission 79138) | Freshwater sediment microbial communities from Prairie Pothole Lake near Jamestown, North Dakota, USA - PPLs Lake P8 Core (1) Depth... | ecosystem: Environmental > Aquatic > Freshwater >...
ACTCATGCGGCGGGCGGCGCGCCAGGTTCCGGCGCCGCCAGCGTCGCCGAACCGGTGGCATCATGCAGGCGCAGGAGCAGGGCTACCGCCAGCGCCGTCGCCGAGAAGGCAACGACGATGCCGGTGATGACCAGCGCCTGCGGCACCGGATCGCCGCCCATGCCAAGCGCCGCGCCGCGCCGCGCGACGACACCGAACAACAGGAAGACGCCGCTGCCGACGAGATTGAACGAGAGAATCTTGCGCAGCGGCTGCGGATTGACCAGCAGGCCGTACAAACCCAGCCCGACCAGCGCGGCCCCGCACAGGCCGTACAAGGTAGCCGCGCTCATCGCCGATCGCTCCGTTCAGGCGGCCCCAGCACCAGCAGGGCGAGGGTGAAGGCAATGGACGCCATCGACGCCGCCTCGATGGCAATGATCAGGGGCTTGGCGTAGCCCTCCGGATAGGCCAGGAAGGCGCCGGCCAGCGGCACCCCGGCGAAGCCGATGACGAGGAAGACGACGGTGCCGGCAACCAGCATGCCGCGCAGCCAGCGGCTGCTGATCGGCGGCGCCTCGGTCAGGCCGGCCATGATGGCGAGCAGCCACATCGCTGCCAGCAAGGTTCCCGCCTGGAACTTGCCACCGGGCAGGTCGGCACCGACCCAGAGAACGTAGACGGCGACGACGATGCCGATTGGCGGGAGCAGGCGCGCCAGGTAGGCCAGCATGCCGTTGGGGTCCGTTTCGTACTTCGGCCCCGGACGTCCGCCCCAGAAGCGCTCAGGCGTCAGCGTCCACACTGCGATCAGGGCAAAGATCAGGACAACCGCCTCGAGCAGCGTGTCGATCGCGCGAAAGGAGAGCAGCACGGCGGTTACCGCATTGCCGAGGCCGGTGGTGGCAATATGTTGCGCGACGTAGGGCGCCAGCGTAGGCCCCGGCTCGGGCAGGCTGAGAACGACGACCGCCAGCGCCGCCGCAATACTTGCGGCGACAAGCGCCGCCATTACCCGGAACAGCGGGCCGGGAGTTTCGGCGTGGGAAACGGCTTCGGTCCGGCGCAACCTGACCGCTGCGCGAATCAGCAACACGCCGGTCAACCCGCCGCCGATGGCGGCTTCGGTCAACGCCGCATCGACAGCGGCCAGGCGCACCCAGGCGAGCGCCAGCAGCAATCCGTAGACGGTATAGCCGACGACAGCGGCGAAAGAGTCGTGCACCGCGACGGTCCATACCGCAACCACCAGAATCAGCAGCACCAAGCTGCCGTCGAGCAGCATCGCCATCATCATGCCGGCGGCTCCGCGCGCTTCGCGACACGCGCGATCAACTGGGACGCGGTCGCTCCGGCGAGCAGCACGAGCAGCCAGACGCAGACCAGCTTGAGGGCGGCCAGCGGACCGCTGACGTGCGGCAAGAGGCCAAGGACGACCAGACCGAGGCCCAGGTTGTCCGCCTTGGTCAGGGCATGCAGCCGGGTCAGGGTATCGGGAAAACGCAGCAGGCCGACGGTGCCGGCGAGAAAGAAAAATACGCCGGCCGATACCGCGACAATGGTCCATAGATTGAGCAGAAAACTCATTTATCGCCTCCCGAATCCGGCGTATGCGACTTGCCCGAAGCGCCACCGTACTTGACGAAGGCGAGCGAGGCAAAGGCCGCAAGCAGCGCCAGCGTCAAGGCGGCATCGATGATCGCCGGATCCGAAATCGTTGCGCCCAGGAGCAGGGCTGCGATCCCCCCGGTGCCGAGCAACTGCCCCGCCATCATGCGATCGGCGTCACCGGGGCCACGCAAAAGGCGGATCAGGCCGAGCGCTGTCAACAGCAATACCAGGATTGCAGCGGCAATGAGGAAATCAGCCATCGCCAGGCACCTCTTCGAGCACGCGGGCCAGCGCCTTCTCTTGTGCAGCCAGTTGTTCCAGAACGGGTTGCCCGACATCGAGGCAGTGGAAAATGATCTCGCCTTCATTCTCGCCACACGGCAACGTGCCCGGCATCAGGCTCGAGATGGTGGCGAAGGTGTTGCGCAAATGGCCGGGAGCATGGCCAGACCGATAGGCGACAAAACCGGGACGCAACGGCAAGCGCGGATCGAAGGCGCGGCGCGCGACATCCCATCCGGCGAGCAGCGACTGCCAGAGAAAGCGCGGCAGCAAGGCGGCCAGCGGCAGCAGGCGCACCCGCTGCGGCCCGGGTGGCAGCAGATAGAGGCTCGCCCAGGTTGCCCCGGCGGCGGCGACGATACCAACCGCAAGCGCCGAGAGCGAGAAACCGATGAGTGCCACCCAGAAAACCAGGAACAGCACCCAGCGGACCCCTGCGGTGCGCTGCGCGAAACTCACTTCGAGCCATGCTCCCCGGCCGCCGGCGGCTTGCCGCCGAAAACCGTCACATAAAGCGTCGGCAGGAAGACCAGCGTCAGCAGCGTGGCGACCATCAAGCCGCCCATGATCGCGAACGCCATCGGCCCCCAGAACACGGTCGGCGCAATCGGAATCAGGCCCAGCACGGTCGAGATCGCCGTCAGAACCATCGGCCGCAGCCGCGAGCTGCTCGCCGTGACGACGGCATCCCAGACCTCCTTGCCGGCCTTGCGGTCGCTCTCGATCTGGTCGATCAGGATCACCGCGTTCTTGGCGATCATGCCGAGCAGCGCGAGGATACCGAGAATGGCGACGAAACCGAGCGGCCGCCCGGATACCAGCAGGGCGCCGACGACGCCGATCAGGCCGAGCGGCAACAGCGCGACGACCATCGCCAGACGGCGGAAACTGACCAGTTGGAACATCAGGACGGTCAGCATGATGCCAAACATCAGGGGCACGACCGCCATCACCGAAGCCTGCGACTTGGCGCTTTCCTCGGCGATGCCGCCGGTTTCGATGCGGTAGCCATTGGGCAGGCGGGCATTCAGCTCGTCGATCTTCGGCGTCAGGACAGCAACCACGCTATCCGGCAACACCGCCGGCACAATGTCGGCAAAAATGGTCAGGGTCGGCACCCGGTTGCGGCGCCAGACCATCGGGTATTCCTGCTCCTCCTCGAAGGTAGCGAACTGGCTCAGGGCGACGTTGCGCCCGTTGGCCAGTGGCACCTGCAAAGTGCGCAAAGTGGTAAACGACAGGCGCTGATCTTCGGCGGCCCGGGTCACGACATCGATCAGATAGATCCCGTCGCGCAACTGGGTCACCCTTGAACCGGAAACGGCGGCATTGAGCACGGTAGCCAGCGAAGCCGAACTGACGCCGAGCTGCCGCGCCTGATCCTGGTCGACATGCAGACGCAACTGGCGCGATGGCTCGATCCAGTCGAAATTGATATGGCGCGTCCGGGCATCGCTGGCCATCACCTGCGCGACTTCGAGTGCGATGCGCCGGACTTCGTTAATCTCCGGGCCGCGCACCCGGTACTGGATCGGCCAGCCGACCGGGGGCCCCAGTTCGAGGGGCGACACCCGCGCGACGACACTCGGGAACTCTTCGGCCAGCAGCTTTTCGAGTTTGGCCTGCAGGCGCTCGCGCGCGTCGACGTCCTTGGCGACGATGACCATTTGCCCGAAGAAGGGATTGGCCAGCTGCACGTTCAGCGGCAGATAAAAGCGGATCGCCCCGCGCCCGACGTAGGTACTCCAGTGGTCGATATCTTCATCCTTCGCCAGCACTTCCTCGAGGCGCTTGGCCGTCGTTTCAGTGGCGAAAATCGACGCGCTTTGCGGCAAGGTCAGATCGACCAGCAGTTCGGGGCGATCCGATGACGGGAAGAACTGCTGCGGCACATAGCGCAGGCCGACGATGGCGAGTACGAAAGCCGCCAGCGTGATGCCGATCGTCAGCCACTTGGCGCGCATGGCGAGCGCCAGGAACCGGCTGTAGAAACCCAGCATGGCGCTCGGCTTGTCATCGCCCCCGGCCTTGGGCACCTTGAGCAGCGCGACGCCGATCAGCGGCGCGAAAATAACGGCGACGAACCACGAAACGATCAGCGCGATGCCAACCACGGAAAAGATCGAGAAGGTGTATTCGCCCGCCGAACTCTGGGCAAAACCGATGGGCACGAAGCCGGCGATGGTGACCAGCGTACCGATCAGCATCGGCGCAGCCAAATGCTTGTAGGCGTAGCTGCCTGCCGCTTCCATGCTGTCGCCGGCCGCGAGGCGGCGCATCATCGCATCGACGGTCGTCATCGCATCGTCCACCAGCAATCCCAGCGCGATGATCAATGCGCCCAGCGAGATCCGGTGCAAGTCGGTATTGGTGACACCCATCACGACGAACACGATCGCCAGCGTCAGCGGTATCGCCAGCGCGACCACAGCGCCGGGCCTGCCGCCGAGGCTGAGGAAGCTGCAAACAAGGATGATGACGATGGCCTGCCACAGCGAGGTGGTGAAATCGTTGATCGCGGTATCGACGGTCACTGCCTGGTCGGCGACCAACGTCGGCTCGATGCCGACCGGAAGCGTTGTCCGGAAATCGGCCATTTCCTTCGCGATGTTGCGACCGAGCGCCAGGATGTCGCCCGAATCGCGCATGGCGATCGCCAGGCCGATGGCTGGCTTGCCGTTGACGCGGAACATCGGTTGCGGCGGGTCGACAAAAGTCCGGCGCACCTTGGCAATGTCGCCGAGGCGAATCATGCGGTCGCCAGCCAGGAAATTGATCGCCTCGATGTCGGCCTCCGAGTCGAAGGCCCCCGAAACGCGCAAGGAAATACGCTCGTCGCCGGTGTGCAGCACACCGGATGGCCGCACCACGTTCTGCGCCTGCAGCGCCGCGGCGATGGCGCCGTAGTCAAGCCCGAGTCCGGCCAGGCGCTCGGTCGAGAATTCGATGACCACCTGCTCGTCCTGAGCGCCGAGTACCTCGATCTTCGAGACATCGGGCACCCGCAACAGCCTTGAGCGCGCCTCTTCCACGTAGTCGCGCAGTTCGCGCTTCGAAAAACCGTCGGCCGTGAAGCCGTAGATGGTTCCAAAAGTGTCCCCAAAATCATCGTTGAAGCCGGGCCCGACGACACCGACCGGCAGGGTGCCGCGAATGTCACCGATGTTGTTGCGCACCTGCTGCCAGATGCCGCGCACCTCGCCGGGTGCGGTCGACCCTTTCAAATCGACAAAAATGGTCGTCACCCCGGCAGTCGTAAAGCTGCGCAAATTATCAAGATTAGTCGTTTCCTGCAGCTTGCGCTCCAAGCGTTCAGTCACCTGCAGCAGCGTATCTTCCAGCGTCGCCCCCGGCCAGGCGGCCTGCACGACCATCGTCCGGAAGGTGAACGCCGGGTCTTCGGCGCGCCCCAGACGCTGGAAGGACATCGAGCCGGCGAGGACGGCGAGAATCATGAAGAAGATGATGAGCGAGCGTCGCTTGATCGCCCACTCGGAAAGATTGGGACCGATCATGGCTTGACGCCCCGCAGCAAGCTGACTTTCTGGCCCGGCCGCAGCGCCTGGACGCCAGCTGTCACGACGATGTCGCCATTCTGCAGCCCCTTGCCGACGACCACCCGCGCGAGGTCGGAACTGACGACCTCGATCGGCCGCAACGCGACGGTCTGCGCCTGCGGATCGACGATCCAGACCGCCGGCCCGGCATCGCCGCGGGTCAATGCCGACGAGGGAATCTCGATGCCGGCCGGTGCGCCGACCTGCATGCGGCCGGTCACCGTCGTACCAAGGCGCATTGCCGGCGGCGGATCGATCAGCCCGACCCGCACGCGGAACGAGCCGGTGGCCGGATCGGCACGCGGCGACACCTCGCGCACCCGGCCCTGGGCAGTCACATTGGGATCGGTGGCCAGGGTCACCGTGATTTCCGGGTTGGCCGGTGCGCTGTCCTTGAGTTGCGGCGGTACATCAAACACGGCATCGCGCCCTTCCTGGCGCGCCATTTGAACGACCATGCGACCACCCTGTACGACCTCGCCGGGCTCGGCCCCCACGGCGGTCACCACGCCACCGGCATCGGCCACCAGCCGGGCATAGCCAAGGCGGTTGCGGGCGATGCTGACCTGCGCCTGCGCCGCATCGACCTGCGACTGGGCGCTCTGCGCAACCTGCGTGATGCGGTCGAAAGCCGCCTGGGAAATGAAGTTCTGGGCCAGCAGCGAACGGTTGCGCGCCTCGTTGGCGCGTGCCTCGGTCAATTGCCCACGCGCACCCTGCAGAGTGGCCTCGGCGGCGCGCAGGCCGTTTTCCTCGTTCTCCGGATTAAGCCGGGCAATCTCCTGACCCGGCCGAACCACGTCGCCGACATTGACAGCCCGGCTGACCATCCGGCCATCAATACGGAAAGCAAGATTGATCTCTGTTTCGGCCTGCACCCGGCCAGTAAGCACCACTGCATCGCCCGAGGCGCGCGACTCGACGGTCACCACCCGTACCGGCCGGATTTCCGGGGCAACGGCCTGCTCGGCAGGCTGGCAGGCGACGAGAAATGTCAGCGCCGAGCCGACGACCATCAGATTCAATTTGCTCAGTGCAAGCTTCCGGTCAGTCAATGACATACTCCATCCCCATGGTTAAAAAGCAGACTTGATTCAAGCAAAGCGACCGCCGCACGCACCGCCGCTAACGTTCGATCCAGATGTCACGATTATATTCGGACAGATGACCGGCGACGCAGCGGCCATTCTAATCACTTGAGGGTCGCGGCCACAGCGATTATGGCCGTCGCCACGACGAACATGGCCAGCCATAGCGGCCAGACGAAGCGCAGGTACTGGTTGTAGCCGACCTTGGCGATTGCCAGTCCCCCAACGAGCACAACGCTGGTCGGCGCAATGATCAGCGCCAACCCGTGGCCCATGATCCAGGCGGTGATGGTGGTAGTGGGGCTGACCTGCGCGAAGTCGGCCAGCGGGGCCAGCAGCGGCATCGCCAGTGCCCCGTGTCCCGAGCTGGATGGAATCAACACACCGAGCGGTATATTCACCACCACCGTCAGGAAAGTGAAGGCCGCCGCCGATGCACCGCTGACCATCTTTTCCATGGAGAAGAGCACCGTATCCAGCGTCTGCGTGTTGGTCATGATCGCCGACACACCGCCGGCCAGCAGCACCACCATCGCCGGCCCCATCATGTCCGAAGCGCCGGCGGCGATCAGGCGCACCGTCTCCTTCTCGCCCTTGCCCGCCACGATGCCGACCAGCACCGAGGCCAGGATGAAGAGCATCGCCAGCTGCGGGAACCACCAGTTCAGCTCGAACCAGAGCGGCCGGACGCCCGCGACCTTGTGCGTTGCATAATAGTCGGCGGGGCCGGCGTGGCCGCCGAGTACACTGGACCAGGGAATGACCGAGAAAATCATCAGCCCGAAGGAAAAGGCCGTGATCGCCAGCACCCACTTCTGTGTGGTCGTCAGCAGTTCCCGCTCCTTGGGCGGAGCCTGGTCGGGCGTAGTGGCGTTCGTCGTGGCGCCTTCATCCCAACCGACCAGCGACGCGCCGGGATCCTGGCGGACTTTGGCGGCATAGCGCAGCACCCAACCGACCGCCATCGCCGTCAGCACAGCCCAGAGGATAGCTCGCAAGACGATGCCGTCGCCGATCGAGACCCCGGCCTCGCCGGCCGCAACTCCGATGGAAAACGGGTTGACGGTACCCCCCATGACACCGACCAACGCACCGAGAATGACCATCGACGCAGTAACCAGGCGGTCGTAGCCGAGCGCCGCCATCAGCGGCAGGAAGAGCGCATAGAAGCCCAGCGTCTCAACCGAGAAGCCCATGGTCGACCCCAACAGTGAGAAAAGCACCATCACCGATACAATCAACAGCCAGCCCTTGTCCCGCAAGCGGTAAGCCAGAGCTGCGACCGCGACCTCCAGGCTGCGCGTGGCGAAGCTAACCGAGATGAAGGCGCCGATCGACATGATGAAGACGATGATGCCGATCTGCCCGAAGATCCGGCCCACCACTTCGGTATCGATAGTCTCGGTATGGATGCTGCGCAGACCGTAGATGCCGTTGATCGGCGCGAGAACCAGTTGCTCAATCGTTTCACTGACGCCCAGCGGCGACTCCGTCTGCTCGTAGGACCCCGGGATCGGCGAGCCATCGGCATCGGTCAGATAGCGGCCCGACGGAATGAACAATGCGGCAATCCAGACCAGCACGACCACGATGGCCAGCGTGGTGACGGCGCCCGGAAACCGGAAGCCGAGATTCGAGGTCTTTGCGTCGCTATCTAAATCGCTTACACCCATAAGCTCACCCATCCCGGCGATGCAGCCGATCGTTACCCTGCCATCGCTTCTTCGCGCGCGCCATGCCGGTGTGGCATGGCGGCCATTTTTTCATCGTCCGACGGCCAATCAGGCCGCCAGGAAGTCGTCAGAAATCAACCGGATCGCGAATGATCGGGCAGGTCATGCAATGGCCGCCGCCACGCCCACGCCCCAGTTCGGCACCAACGATGGTGATGACCTCGATGCCGGCCTTGCGCAGCAGTGTGTTGGTGTAGGTATTGCGGTCGTAGGCATAGACCACGCCCGGCGAGGCGCACACCAGGTTGGCGCCGCTATCCCATTGCGTACGCTCACGCTGGTAATCGCTGCCGCCCGCTTCGACGACACGCAATTTCTTGAGGCCCAGCGCCTGTGCCACGACGTCAACGAAGGGCTTCTTTTCGGCGTGCAGCTCGACACCGCTCGGCTGGTTGCTCGGGCGATACGAGAAAGTCGTCGTCTGGTTCATGAAATCCGGCGCCAGCAGCACGCAGTCGCGGTCGGCAAAGGTGAACACCGTGTCCAGATGCATCGCCGCGCGGATCTTTGGCATGGCCGCGACGATGACGCGTTCGGCGGCGCCTTTCTTGAACAGCGTGGCGGCAAGCTGGCTGATTGCCTGGCGCGAGGTGCGTTCGCTCATGCCGATCAAGACGTTTCCTTTGCCGATCGGCATCACGTCGCCACCCTCCAATGTGGCCAGACCATGGTCCTGCGTCGGATCGCCCCACCAGACATTAACCTTGCCGGCAAAGTCCGGGTGGAACTTGTAGATCGCCGTCGTCAGGATGGTTTCCTCATGGCGTGCCGGCCAGTACAGCGGATTCAGCGTCACACCGCCGTAGATCCAGCAGGTCGTATCGCGCGTGTAGAGCGTGTTCGGCAGCGGCGGCAGCAAGTACTCGGTGGCACCGGCAGCTTCCTTGACCACCTTGAGCGCCTTGCCGCCCGCCGACTCGGGGAAGTCGAGCGTCGACAAGCCACCGATCAGCGTCTCGGCCAGCGTGCGGTTGTCCAGGCCCTCGAGGTAGCTGCGCAGTTCGTCGATGAACCCAAGGCCCACCTGGTTGGGCACCACCTGGTTGTCGAGAATCCACTTCTTGCCTTCCGGCACGGCCACCGTTTCGGCCAGCAAGTTGTGCATTTCAACGACCTCGATGCCACGGTCACGCATCTTCATCATGAAATCGAAGTGGTCGCGCTTGGCGTTCTCGACCCATAGCACGTCGTCGAACAACAACTGGTCGCAGTTGCTCGGCGTCAGCCGGCTGTGCGCCCGGCCTGGCGCGCAGACCATGACCTTGCGCAACTGCCCGACTTCCGAGTGCACGCCGAACTTGACGTCATCTGCTTTCGCTTTTGCCTTTGCTTTTTCTTTTGCCATGGTTGTCTCCGTGGATTGAATCAAATGGAAATGGTGCCGGTCGCCAGACCGTAAACACCATAGATGCCTGCTGCCAGTATCACGCCGAAGGTGACCCAGTCGCTGGTTTTCTCGAACACTGTCTTGCCCTGCTCACGTCGCGCAATAAAGTACAACACGGTGCCCGGCGCAAACAGCACAGCGGACAGCAATATGAACTTCAATCCGCCGGCGTAAATCATGAACAGCGTATAAGCGACAGCCAGCGAGGCCAGGATCAGGTCGCGCTGACGCTCTTCGGGTCTCATTTCGTAAGTTTCACCGCGCTTGGCGATCATCAACCCGTAGGCGGCGACGAACAGGTAGGGAATCAGCGTTGTCGCGCTGGTCAGATTGAGCATCAGCGAAAACGCGTCGCGTGACCAGTAGGTTGAGATCACGATCAACTGGATGATGATGCTGGTCGACCACATGGCGACCACCGGCACATTGTTCTTGTTCACCTTGGCGAAGGCCTTCGGCATGTCTTTCGAGCGGCCGGCAGCGAACATCACTTCGGCGCAGATCAGCGCCCAGGCCAGGTAGGCGCCCAACACCGACACCAGCAAGCCGACACTGACGAAAATCGCGCCCCAGGGCCCGACCACCGATTCGAGCACCGCAGCCATCGACGGCTGGCGCATGCCGGCAATGTCGGCGCGTTGCAGCACGGCGTAGGGGAGCAGCGTCACCAGCACCATCAGC
>Ga0105099_10002765_pt1 | contig 10312 bp, 8 predicted proteins | sample PPLLak3cmMay2015_2_FD_79138 | JGI IMG/M metagenome (GOLD analysis project Ga0105099, IMG submission 79138) | Freshwater sediment microbial communities from Prairie Pothole Lake near Jamestown, North Dakota, USA - PPLs Lake P8 Core (1) Depth... | ecosystem: Environmental > Aquatic > Freshwater >...
TCGATGCTCATGAAAAAGACAAAATTAGCCTGGCACCATTTTCTTTCCAAAAGATGGCCGCCCCGAAAGGGGCGGCCGGAATGAAAAAGATTACGGATTCTACCAGATCACTGCCCGATCGGTCTGGGGCAGGAACATATAGTCGCCGGCCTTGACGTCGAAGGCGGCGTGAAATTCGGGCATGTTGCGAAGAGGGCCGATGACGCGCAGGCGCCCCAGGGAGTGGACGTCGGTCTTGGTGCGGCGCACGATCTCCTGGTCGCTGACGTTCTGAGCCCAGAGGTGGGCGTAGCCCAGGAAGAAGCGCTGCTCGGGAGTGAAGCCCTCGAACTTCTCCGCCGGGACCTTCTCTTTCCAGGCGCGCCTGACGGCGGTCAGGGAGATGTTGAGACCACCGAGGTCGGCGATGTTCTCGCCCAGGGTGTAGCGGCCGTCGGCCTTGAGGTCCTTGGCCACATCGTACTGGGAATACTGCTTGGCCAACACCTCGGTCCGTTCGGTGAACCGCTGGTTGTCTTCATCGGCCCACCAGTTGGTCAGGTTGCCCACCTTGTCGTAGAGGCGGCCCTGATCGTCGAAGCCATGGGTCATCTCGTGACCGATAACCACGCCGATGGCTCCGTAGTTGACGGCATCATCACCATCCATGTAGAAGAATGGGGGCTGCAGGATGGCGGCGGGGAAGCAAATCTCGTTCATGCTCGGACTGTAGTAGGCGTTGACTGTCTGCGGCGACATGCCCCAGACCTTGGGGTCCACGGGTTTGTCGATCTGAGCCATCATGTAGTCGAAATTGAAACGGCTGCCGCGCACCACGTTGTCGAAGTAGCTATCTTCCCTGACCTCCAGGGCGGCGTAGTCACGCCACTGATCGGGGTAGCCGATCTTGACCTTGATGGTCTGCAGCTTCTCCTGGGCCTTCTGCTTGGTCTCGTCGCTCATCCAGGCCAGACCCTGGATGCGCTCACCGAGAGCGATGCGCAGGTTCTCCACCAGCTTGAGCATGCGCTCTTTTGCAGCCGGCGGGAAATAACGCTGCACGTAGAGCTTACCCACGGCCTCACTGAGGGCGCCGTCAGTCTGGCGCAGAATGCGCTTCCAACGGGGCTGAATCTCCTGCTGCCCGGCGTAGGTCTTGCCGAAAAACTGGAAATTCTCGTCCACCAGGGGCCTGCTCAGGGCATTGGCACTGCTGGTGACCAGATGCCACTTGAGGTAGGCCTTGAGCTCGTCGAGACTGCGCTCGGTGAACAGCTTGCCCAGACCGGCCATGAAGTCCACCTGTCCGACGTTGATCTCCCGGGGCTGCAGGTCCATGGCCTTGAAATAGAGGGCCCAGTCGAAGCCCGGAGCCCTGGCGGTCAGGGTGGCCAAATCCATCTTGTTGTAAGTAATGAGGGGATCACGCAGGGTGTTTCTATCCATGCTGATCTCCGCCAGGGATTTTTCAATGCCATATGCCGCCTCGGCGGCCTTGGCGGCGGCCTCCGGGGCCTGTCCGGCCAGGGTAAACATCTTGAGAATGTGGTCCAGATAGGCCTTACGCATCTCCGCCATGGGGGTGGTCTCTTCCAGATAGTAGTCCCGATCACCCATGCCCAGGCCGGCCTGGACCATCTGAGTGATGACCTGAACGCTGTTTTTTCCATCCTGATCGGCGTAGACGAAGAAGAAACCCGAGAAACCATGACGATGGAAATCGCCCAGCAAACCGGCCACCTGGGCCTTGTCGGCCAGGGCATCCACTTTGGCCAGCCAGGGAGCGAGGGGGTTCATTCCGAGGCTGTCGGCCTTCTGCTCGTCCATGCCAACCCGGTAGAAGAGGGCGATCTTCTGGGCCATTGGGTCGTCCTGCACCCTACCAGCGGCGATGTCGTCGATAAGGCTCTGGACCTGCTTTTGGGCATTCTGGGCCAACTCATCAAAAGTACCGAAGCGGCTGCGGTCGGAGGGCAGAGGATTGCGTTTCATCCAGCCGCCATTGGCAAACTGGTGAAAATCGGCAGCCGGTGAAACGCTGGTGTCGAGGTCGGCGGGGTTGATGACAACACTTGGTGCGGTCACTTCAGCTGTGCTCTTGGTGCAGCTGAAAAAAATGATCCCGAGGCCCATCAACAGCAAGGGCCAGAGTAATTTATGGAACATGAAACCTCCTGAAATTGACAAATAAAAAGGGTCCCCACATCAGCCATAGGGTACCACAGATTGATACGTTCTCTGAGCCCCTGGAGTTTTAAGTGCACAAAAGTGCCTGTCCTCTCTGGTTCATGCTTTTCATCTGTATGTTGGTGACGTTCTTTGTCAAAATGTGGGCAAAAAAGGCGTTTTGGGGATGGACAGGTGTCTTGACAACGAGAGGAACAGGTCCAATAATCGAAGCGATGAAAACCTTGATCCCCATCCTGCTTATTTGCCTGATGACGGAGACCTGGGCCCAAGCCACACGGGAAACAGATGAGAGTGCTCTCATCGCTCGATGGGTCGAAGACGTTCTAGCCATCCAATACCGCGGCATGGCCCCGTCCCAGGAAGAAATCGATCGAGCCCAACTGGCCGCCGCGGCCCTGCAGTCACGGACTGAAAAAGTGGCCGACTGGGTCTTTGCCCAGATGGATCTGGAGGCAAAAAAAGGTCCCACCCCGGGCGCTCTCCATCCCATCGGTTGGATGGGCATCATCCTCGACCTGCTGGACCCACGTCATGTTCTGCGTATAGAGGATCGTTTCTTTCGGACTGGATCGCTACAACACCGCACCCTGGCCACCCTTTGTCTCAGAGAAGTCCGTCCCCATGCCGAAGTGGCGGAGATGATTCAAGGCCTCCTGAATCGCGAAGAATCCACGCAGGTCAGGTCTCTTCTGCTGTCAGCCCTCTCTAACCAATCGCCAGGTTCAGATCCATCAAGTTTCCAGACTGCTCTCGACCATCCCGCGCCGGAGATGCGCCGGGCGGCGATCGACCACTTCTGGCATCATTGGGATGCCAGGGTCTTGTCCGCCATGCAGAACCGAATGAGACTCGAAGCCGACCCCCAGGCGCTCAAAATTCTGACCTGGGTCCTGGTTGATCGGGGACCGGATCCTCCTCTGACCTGGCTCGGCCACCCCCGGGTTGAAGTCCGTCGGGCCATGTGGGACAGGCTGCTGGGCAAGAGTTGGAAAGACACCGAACTCGAAGCCATCGCCCTGGCTCTGGACCGTGAAGAGGACGACGAGGTCCTGGGCCATCTGACGAGGGTGCTGGTGAACCAGGCTCCCGGTCAGCGCTTGCGACTGCTCGGACATCCCCGAGTGGCGGTTCTTCGCCATACTCTGCAGAAAATGTCCGCCTTCAACCCGACCGAACTGGACCTGCTCGAAGCCCGCCTATCCGGTCTGAACGATCCATCCCTGGCCTGCGCCCTGGGTCGAGTTCTCTTTCACCATAGTCCCTCATTACGTTCGGAGATCATGACCCATGAACGACTGGAACTGCGCATCGCCACCCTGCTGGAGATCGACGAAGAAATATGGCACGGCAATCAGATGAAAAAAAAGCCCCCCCGCGCCGTCGTCACCCATATCAACAAGCAGCTGCGCCAAGCGGAGAACCCGGCCTTGCGTTGTCACCTGGCCCGTTGCCTTTTCAGCTTGCGGGACCTCCGCTGCCTCGACATCATGGCCGCCTACCTGGGCCGTGCCGAGGTCATCCCTCTGGCCAACCCCCGTCCCGATCTGTCTTTGGCCAATACAACCCTCTGTGAAGAAGCCGAGTTTGCTTTCTGCCACTGGGTCGATCGTCTGTTCGATCTTTCGGATCCTTATTCCCGGTCCTACGAGCCGGGAGATCCCTGTCGCAACAGTGCCTGGATGAGTCGCTGGTTCAAGGACCAGCGCCTAAGACTCCACTGGACCAGCCAAGGCACCATCACCGACAGTAAACAATTTTAGGTGTCAGGCAAATTTTTGATCGCTTTTTTTATTCAAAACGGCAGTTTGAGATGGACCTTCTGAGTCATCAGATTCCCCATGGAAAACAAAAGTAGTCTGAATATAAAAAGACAAAATTAGCCTGGCACCTTTTTCCTTGGCCCTGGTCCGCCTAAGCCTGACCCATGCCGATCAGGAGGAAATCCTCTGGCCGGTTTTCAAGCAGGTGGTCTTCCCCATGATCGAAGCCAGCGAGGGTGCCGTCCGGGAAGCCGATCTCGCGGCCATGTACCGCGAGCATGGCAACGTCGGTCTGGGTGGCATCATCTGCACGGTCATGGAAGAGGTCGTCTCATTGCACCTCTACCTCGACACCCTGGACAAACGACCTGAAATCATGAAGACCTACCAGCAGATCTTCATGAAGGCTGGGCGGTAATTTGGGGTGTCGATCTGAGAATGAGATAATTTTTTTAACGGGTTTTTGGTGGATAACACTGAGCCATTACTACCGTGAATACGAATCTTGAAGGTGCTGCCGGTGACAAAGGTTCCATTCTCCAGTTGCCCTACGGTCCATTCAAAAGTGCCAACAGTAGCCGCCACACCAGAGGAAATAGTACCTACAAGTTGGTTGTTATTTAGTAATTCAATCACCACGTTGCCACTGATTTCACTGGCAAAAATAATTGGGTGCCAAGCAAACTTTTTCTTTTGCCACAGCAATAACAGCGTAACCCCTTTCTTCTTTAACTCTTCGAAAATCCGAATGAAATCCGGCTCACGCTTGCCCTTTGACCGCCCAGAGCCCTGGCATGTCTGAGAGACAAAATCGCATTCATATCTTCCGGGCCTGACAGCGGATAGGTTTTTCCAGATTCTGAAAATAGCGACAGGTACTCAGATACCGTGCTGTGGGATATTTTAAGACTGCGGGCTATCGCACTCACTCCCATCTTGTGTTCATAGTACAACCGATATACTTCAGCCGCTTTACGTTGGATTTCGCAGCGGGAACCCAGGTTATGCCCATGAGATCATCAATTCCATCAATATCGATATCTCCTGTAGCCATTTTTTTTGCTGGTATTGAAAACTTAGTCCAGACACCAGAATCAAAATTTCGGTAAAATGATCCTTTACCAAAGGATGCTATGAGGTGTTGGCATTCCTAAAGGTTGGTTGCCAAATTTCTCATTAACAAATAGGAATACCGCTCAACAAACTCAAAAACAACGACATTGGTTTTATTCTTAATTATTTGGGCAAAATTCATTGATTTTGCTTGAATTAGAATGGTTTTTGAAAAATTTTCTGAAAAAAACGGTATCAAGCCATGAGAAAATGAATCCCCATATAACATCAATGTCGGGAGATGATCCTCCTGTGTTGTATATGTGAGACCTTTTTTGGCTGATTCACCGTCAACATGAGATACTTTAGATTTATTACGGGGTATTAGATCGATTTTGATATCTGATAAGCACCCTTTCATGTTAATCATCGAAGCTAGATCTCCAGTACCCTTTTTATGCCTTAATGAAATGGTAAAGTCCTCTAAAGTCAGTGCTTTTATTTGCCCATGTTTCGTTTTGATACTATTAATAATTTTTTCATAAGCATAAAAAGCCCCTAAAGAATTCCAGTGTGTATCTGTCAAGAAATATGTTGGGCATTTGTCATCATTAGATTTATTTCGCAAAACTTGTCTAAGGTCAATATAATGGACAGGTGAATCAGAAAAAATGCGGTTAAGTTGATCTGCCCGAGTATTGACAACACCCGAATTTCGTAAATAGGATGGTAAAAATCTATCGTAAATCGTATGTTTGTTTGGTGCGAGAGTTAGAATAAAAGTAATATTTCGTTTTTTGAATTCCTTTGCAAGATGCTCAATCTTTTTTTTTATTAGCAACAATTCCTTTTCACTAAATTTTGCATTACCTGAATAATCTTTGATATGTATACCATCCTTAGGATGATTGTAAAAAAGCCATCCTTGTTTTCCCAGAATAACGGCATTGGATGGTGATGACCCCAATGAGTAATTAATGATACTATTAAGTCTGACAAAATTATTTCTAAAACCAAAATTATCGTAAAAATATTTTTCGTACGCAGTTAAAAAAGGGTGGAAATTTGGTAATAATGGTGATGAAATTGCGGGTAACTGCGCCAGAGTTCTTTTCTCATCACTGGGAATTTCCCTGAAAAAATGAAACTTCATTTGTAAGATTGGTGCCCATAGAATTACAATGAACATTAAAATTAAAACTCTATTCGTTATTTTATTGAACATTCTATTAAAATTTAAAATAAATAAAAGGGTTGTATGTGCTTGCAGAAAGAGAGAGAATGCTGGTGCAAAAGATAATAATTAGATAAGTGACAGTTACCAAGCGCACACCCGTGGTGAAAAGAGAATTTGGGGTTGGCGAATTTTTGGATTTTTGGTTTATTTTTTTAAAAATATTTTTCAACAAAGGTGTTGATCCCACAATACCTAGTAAGAGGATAAGAAGGAATTTATAATTGATATAAGTGAGGGTGGAATGAATCTCCGGCAATTCAAAAAACATTTTTTTTAGATAACCTAGGGCAAATGATAATCCGTCTGCTTTAAAAAAAACCCATCCGACGATAATTACTAACAACGTATACAAATGGCGAAAGAATTTTGGAACTGTTTTTATGAATGTTCCAAAAACAAGTGTTCTTTCAGCGATTATGAAAAAGCCATGCCATAAACCCCAGATGATAAAAGTCCAAGCCGCACCATGCCATAAACCGCATAAGAAAAAAACAATAACAGTTAATATGGCATATTGTTTAAACGAAGTGACCATTCCACCTGCCATGGGCCTGAATAAGTAGTCTTTAAACCATGTGGACAAAGAAATGTGCCACCTTCGCCAGAACTGAATGATCGATTTCGAAATATAGGGGAAATTGAAATTTTCTAGAAAATCTAAACCGAAAATTTTACCAAGCCCAATTGCCATGTCAGAATAACCCGAAAAGTCAAAATAAATCTGTAATGAAAAACTGATTATCCCAACCCAAGCGGTTCCAAAGTGAATTTCAGAGATTGTAAGCGAGAATATAGGTTCCACAACTCTCGCTAAATTGTCTGCTATTAGCACCTTTTTGCCAAGACCGAGGATGAATCTGCCGATCCCTTCAACAATTTTATCTGTTGAAAAGATTCCATTAATTAGTTGCTGTGCAACATCTTTGTATCTGACAATTGGACCTGCGATGAGTTTGGGGAAAAAAGTGAAATACATAGAAAAAGCAAGAATATTTTTGGCAGGATCAACGTCACCTCTGTAAACATCCATTACATAAGACATGGCCTGGAAAGAAAAAAAAGATATACCCAAAGGTACATGAATATTCGGAGATTCTAACGTTATCTCTGCATAATTTAGCAAAAAGTTCAAATTCCCTATCATAAACACGAAGTATTTATAAAATACTAACAGGCCCAGATTGAATACAACTGAAAAGAAAAGGGCAATTTTCGCACCATATGAAGAGTGTTTTTTAAGCTTATTAATAATCAAGGCAAATGCAAAATTTGTAATTGTATATGTAATAATCACATAGATATATTGACCCTCTCCCCAAAAGTAGAACACAAGGCTTGATACTAAAAGGAATATTATTCTAATTTCTGACCTAATGAGTAGGTAGATGGAAAGAACCACAGGGAAAAATAAAAATACAAAAACAATGGAACTAAATATCATTTTGAAATAAATTATGATGAAGATGAGAATTAATGTTTATTTTCATTGATAAATATCATTATGTTATTATATTCTCAACTTTTGTCAAGGGGTGAGGATCATAATCCCAGGCCTGCGTCATTTTTCTTATGCAGGCATGAGATGTTCATTTTTTCAATTAGAGCAATTCCTGATCTTTTCCGTCTACCTGTTCCTTTCTCAAGTATGTTCCTCCTTTTTCCCCTTTACTGTACTGATTACATCAACTGTTCACACAGCTGCCTCACTTCTTCTGCACAGTTCCAATGACTGAAAAATCGAATTCCCTGAGGGATATATTGGAATCCCAGCATTCTGAAAACACTGATCGACAGGTTTCTTAAGCTAGCCATCATTCTTGGTCCATTCCCTGTCCTTATTCGACTTCGATCTTCATCATAGGTCACGTCCCGGACATAATGAAGTCGATTTTCTATATCCCAATGACCACGGCATAGTTCAAGAAGTCTTGCTGCTGAAGCGTCTTCTTTCTTCAAACTGCTTACGCCACACACTGTCTCTTCACGATGGGTATTGTTTGCAAAAGTTACGATTCGTTCAACAACAAAAAATTGTTCACTATGTGGGAATTTGGCATATCCCAACTTCCTGGTTTCATCGCTGACCCATATCCGCCGTATCTCCAAACGCCCATGCCCTTTGTCTGTCATTTCAGAATCTGGAATTTTTTATCTCTTTTCCCGGGGATTTGTAACTATGTCGGCAGGGTAAGGTCGAAGATTTCAACGACCATTCGCTGGACTGTACTGATCTCGGTGTATAGCTGCTCATAGCGCCCCTCGAATTTGTATTTTTACCAAGGATGAGTGCCAGAAACTGAAGAAAGATGCAACTGCCCATCGTGACGGAAGTGTGAATGCGCAAACGCTTCATTCCAAGTTGGTTCTTTAATTTGTCGAAGCTGTTTTCGACGCTTTCTTTGGCCCGATATATTTGCAATGCATCCATAGAGTCTTTGATGGCAAAGAAAAGGATGCAAAGAGTAATTTGGTGCCAGGCAAACATTTTCTTACCTCAGTCCATTTATCCATTTATCTACTTCTGGGTTTTATTGGGATGATGCATGGATTGTTTTTGGAGATCGGGCATGAGACTACCCATTAGGTGCCTGGCAAGTTTTATCATCGCCGATGCGCCACCGTTCGCAGGCCAAACGAGTCTACGAAACATCTCCGGGTCAATCCCAAATCCGTTGACGGCCTGATGAAGTTGGGGCAAATTTTGGCCGCTGAAGGTCAGTACGAAGTGCAAGGAGCTTCATCAGCGACTCGGCGGTTTAGCAAATCGAGCAGGAGATCGAGAAAAAGGGCATAGCCATGGGGAAAAACATGTACAAAAAACTGATCCAAGACAAAACGCCCAAAAGATGCTAGCGGAGCTGAAGAAGAGGTAGGCCAAGACCAATCACTTGCAATCTATAAAAAAAAAGATACATAATAGGGGCATGACTCAAGATGACATTCAATGGTTGAAGACAATCCAATACTGGAGAGACGCCTCAGAACAGGATCATTTAACTATGCTCCACCTGGTGGCCACGAAGGACAACCACTGGGCTCTCTTCATCGGTCATCTGGTCATTGAGAAATTGCTGAAAGCCCACTTCATAAAGGCTCAGGCCAAACACCCGATTCTGACCCATGATCTGTTGCGATTGGCCAAAGTAGCAGGATTATCGGTGAGCTCTCAAGAAGAAGAATGGTTGGATGAGATCACCACTTTCAACATCAACGCCCGATACGACAATATCAAACAAGATTTTTATCGACGCTGCACACCGGAATACACAGCTTTGTGGATCGAACGGATCGAGGAGATCCGAGCATGCCTGATCAAAAAATTGTAGACGCCGTCAAAGAGTACATTGCCCTGATCCCCCAGGAGATGGGTTTGAAAAAAGCCTACATTTTCGGCTCATTTGCCAAAGGAACAGAGCGAGAAGAAAGCGACATCGACGTGGCCATCGTTTTGAGCGAAATGACTGATTTTTTTGAAACCCAAAGACAACTCATGCAGCTCAGAAGACGTGTCGATCTTCGTTTAGAGCCCCACCCCATCAGCACCGATGATTTCTCACCCGACAACCCCCTCGCCTATGAAATTCTTCAAACCGGCGTGGCCATTATCTGATCAGAAGAAAAAGGGGCAGACAAAAATTACCGGCCTAGAAATCTGCTGAAAAGTAAGCAGTGTTCGATCCGATTTGTAAAAAATGGTTAAATCCTTACTTGCAGCCATAAACGCTTCGATTTCCCCGGATGACCATGTCTACGGTGCAATGGCTGGCACCGCAGGAGCTGATCCCCAGGGACTTCAATTCGGCAATGACGGTACTCACCTCTGCTACGGATTCTACCAAATCACTGCCCGATCGGTGTCTGGGGCAGGAACATATAGTCGCCGGCCTTGACGTCGAAGGCGGAGTGAAATTCGGGCATGTTGCGCAAAGGACCGATGACGCAGTAGCGCCCCAGGGAGTAGCGCACAAAAGTGCCTGTTATGAAAATACCAACTCATGCAGCATTATCTTTTTTTTCAATAGCGACTTTATATCCGAGCTTTTCGAGTTTTTTTATATACCACTTTGAAGGATCCCTATTGAGAACCTTCTCA
>Ga0105099_10002766_pt1 | contig 10307 bp, 8 predicted proteins | sample PPLLak3cmMay2015_2_FD_79138 | JGI IMG/M metagenome (GOLD analysis project Ga0105099, IMG submission 79138) | Freshwater sediment microbial communities from Prairie Pothole Lake near Jamestown, North Dakota, USA - PPLs Lake P8 Core (1) Depth... | ecosystem: Environmental > Aquatic > Freshwater >...
ATTTTAAGGTACTGAGGCTGGTACTCGATAAACTGGGCTTCCCCTGGGCTAAAACGCTCTATCACTTGTCCTATGGCATGGTGGAGCTTCCCGAGGGCAAGATGAAATCCCGCGAGGGAACCGTGGTTGATGCAGACGACCTTATCGATGAGATGATCAGCAATGCCCGTGCCATGTCCTATGACCTGGGTAAGCTCGAAGGCCTTACTGAAGAGGAGAAGGAGCAGATTTTCAGGATCATCGGACTGGGGGCCCTTAAATATTATATACTGAAGGTAGATCCGGTTAAAAATATGACCTTCAATCCCAGGGAGTCAATTGACTTTGACGGGAACACCGGCCCCTTCATCCAGTATACTCATGCACGTATAAAATCCGTGTTCCGCAAGGCAGCGGAAATGGGTATTGAATTGCCGGTAAAAACAGCTGTCGATGTTATGGTTAATGAAAAGGAAAGAAACATCCTCAAGCTGATCCACGAATTTCCGGATGTTGTTAAAAACTCGGGTGAGGCCTATAATCCTTCGCTGATAGCCAATTATATCTACGATCTTACAAAAGAGTACAATCAGTTTTATCATGATTATCCGATACTGAAAGAAATGGACGACCGGATCAGGGATATGCGTCTGATGCTATCAGCCATTACGGCAAGGGTCATAAAAAATGGGATGGCATTGCTGGGTATTGAGGTCCCGGAGAGGATGTGAAAAAGTCAAATATCGGATTTGTAAATGATTATATTTGTAAAAATAAAATAGTGCAGTATGTTTGAAAGCTTGTCAGAACGGCTGGAACAGTCATTCAGGACACTCAGGGGCCAGGGAAGGATTACCGAGATCAATGTGGCAGAAACGCTGAAAGAAGTGCGCCGGGCCTTGCTGGATGCTGACGTGAATTACAGGATAGCGAAAAGTTTTACCGATACGGTCAAGCAAAAGGCATTGGGTGAGAAAATACTGGTATCGGTTAAACCGGGCCAGATGATGGTAAAGATCGTCCATGATGAGCTCATTGAATTGATGGGCAGTACCAATGTGGACGTTAACCTTAAGGGTAATCCCGTTGTCATCCTGATAGCCGGTTTACAGGGATCAGGAAAGACTACATTTTCAGCTAAACTGGCTTCATATCTGCGTTCCAAACGGGGCAAAAACCCTATGTTGATCGCGGGTGACGTATACCGGCCTGCCGCTATTGAACAGCTGAAGATACTCGGACAGCAGATCAATACTCCGGTATTCACGGAAGAGGGAAATCAGGTTCCCGTTAAGATTGCCCAGGCTGGGATCAAAGTGGCCAGAAGACTTGGTTATGATTTGGTTATCGTGGATACGGCAGGACGCCTTGCCATCGATGAGGAAATGATGAATGAAATTACGGCGGTCAAAAAGGCCATTGATCCCCAGGAGGTACTTTTCGTGGTGGATGCCATGACCGGCCAGGATGCTGTAAACACCGCAAAGGAATTCAATGAAAAGCTTGGTTTTGATGGTGTTGTTCTGACAAAACTTGATGGTGATACACGGGGTGGGGCAGCCCTCTCCATCCGTTCGGTGGTGGACAAACCGATAAAATTTATCAGCGCCGGTGAAAAGCTCGACTCGATTGAGGTTTTCCACCCGGCCCGTATGGCTGACAGGATACTGGGGATGGGTGATATCGTTACCCTGGTTGAAAAAGCCCAGGAGCAGTTTGACGTTGAAGAAGCCCGGAAGCTGCAGAAAAAGATTGCCAAAAACCAATTTGGCCTCGATGATTTTCTAAACCAGATACAGCAGATAAAAAAGATGGGCAATGTGAAAGACCTGGCAGGAATGATCCCCGGCGTCGGGAAAGCATTAAAAAATATGGATCTGGATGACAACGCATTTAAGGAAATTGAGGCCATTATACATTCCATGACACCGGGAGAAAGAACAGCACCGGAAATCCTCAACGGATCCCGCAGGAAACGTATTGCTGATGGAAGCGGCACCTCTGTGCAGGAGGTGAACAGGCTGATCAAACAGTTTGAAGAAACCCGGAAAATGATGAAAATGATGTCGGGAGGAAAGAATGCCATACGCGCTATGGCCAATATGCCTCAATTCAGGGGAAAATCATGATCTGTTGTGATATGGCAGAAATCAAATGAGTCGGAATCCATAACCAAAATACGGCAATATGCAATTGCTTGACGGGAAAAAACTGGCTGCTGAGATGAAGCTCGAAATAGCTGCTGAAGTCCTTCAGTTCAAAAACGCTGGGGGTAAAACACCGCATCTGGCTGCTATACTGGTGGGACATGATGGCGCCAGTGAGACCTATGTATCGGGAAAAGTCAAAGCCTGCCATGAAGTCGGAATTAAATCTACCCTGATACGCTATGAAAATAGCGTTACGGAAAAAACCCTGCTGGAGAAAATTGCAGAACTGAACAAGGATAGGGATATTGATGGTTTGATTGTACAACTCCCCTTGCCACCCCACATTTCAGAACATAATATCATCGAGGCTATTGACATAAAAAAAGACGTCGACGGATTTCATCCCATGAACATCGGACGGATGGTAATTGGCATGCCTTCCTATATTTCGGCAACACCGGCCGGGATACTGGAAATCATTAAAAGATATGATATTCCTACTGCCGGTAAAGGCTGTGTCGTTGTCGGCAGAAGTAATATCGTTGGCAAACCCATCAGCATTTTGCTTTCGCGTAAAGGCTATCCCGGTGATGCGACCGTTACGGTTTGCCATAGCAAAACAATAAACCTGAAGGAAATAACCCGGCAGGCGGATATCCTGATTGCTGCCCTTGGTCAGCCTGAATTCATAAAAGAAGATATGGTGAAAGAGGGAGCTGTGGTCATTGATGTCGGAATTACCAGGGTTGAATCAACGGTTACCAGATCGGGCTGGAAATTGATCGGTGATGTCTGCTTTAATGAAGTTGCTCCCAAATGCAGTTACATAACTCCTGTGCCGGGAGGAGTAGGAATGCTGACCGTGGTTGCATTGTTGAAAAATACCGTGCTTTCGGCAAAAAGGATTATTTATCCATGATGTTGCCAGGGCAGGGTTAAAAAATATTTGGGATATTTACATCATATTTTGCATTGAATAGTATGAAAAATCCCGGTTTCATTATAATCTGGCTGGTCATCATGGCCGGGGGGCTGAACTATTCCTGCCGGCAGACAGGCAATGCGGAAAACCGTTTACCCGCCTGGTCAAGTAACGATCCCCTGGCAATCCCATACTGGATCAGGCAACAAAAGGCTGATAAAGGAAATCTGGTACGCAATGGTTCCTTTGAACTTGGCAAGTGGCTGTCTGTAGATACCCTCATCAAATCATATTCGGTTGAAGGCTGGCAAAAAAAAGGCGCCAATGTTTACTGGGTTGACATGACCACTGACACTACCCTTTCTGCAGATGAAATATACTCAGGACAGCATGCCATCAAGATCATTCGGACAACCGCTGATGAAATAGTAGAAGAAGGCGACGGAATCATGAGCAATTTCATCAGGGTTATCCCTGGTAATTATGCCTTTTCCTTCTATACACGCCTGCTCGATATCAGACCATACAGTGCAAGACTGGGAACGAGGATGCATGATGCCGTTGAAATCAAACTGCTTTTTTACGATAAAAATAAGATCCTCCTGGATTCACGTTACCTTATGCCGTTTAAAGGACAGCAAATAGATAATTCATTCAAATCTCTCTCTTTTGCGAATTTTGACCATATTAAGGAATTCAACTGGGGCAGGATCATTGGAAAGTCACATGGCTTCCCCTTTTGCGAAGGCGATATTCCCGATGATGCACGATATGTCAAACTTTTTATCGGCCTCAAAGGAACAGGGACCATGTGGATAGATGATATTGATTTTCATTATACCCGTTCGAATTTCACACCGCTTGAACGTTTCGGCAAGATAATGGATTCTTCCCTGACCAAACAGGATCTGATCATTCCGACACCAAAACAGATCAGAACCCTCGCATCTGTAATTATATATCAACAGGGGCAGGAGATGGAATCCCTTCCCAGAATTGTTATCCCGGCCCATCCTGATGAAGACACACGACAGGCTGCCTCCCTGTTGCAGGAAAGATTGATCCGGATATTGAAAATATCCGGGGCAGAGGAGCAAATGATAAAAACCATAGCACCTCAGGTCAGCATCAGTCCAGACGAACTGAACCGATCAAAACTTGTTTTCAGCGTAGGCAAAAGCTCTTTGTATATGAAATACAAGGAGATGCTGCCGGTAAAAGCTGTCACCGGTTACGATCAGGGATATTTCGTTTACACCAGCAATGATCTTCCCAATCTTGTATTTCTTGCCGGGAATAAAGAAATTGGTGACTTCTATGCAGCCACTACCGTTTTACAGTTGTTTGACAACCGGTATCCTGTTTTTTACAATGCATGGATTATCGATTATCCCGATATCCTGGAGCGTTTTTTCTATGTCAGTGCATGGAAGGATCAGGGAGAAATGGACAACCATCTGAATACCATCCGCAGTCTCCTGCCCTTTAAAGTTAACGGAGCCTACATCGGCATAACCCCGGATCCTTCCGGGCAATATTATTTGAACTCGCTGACCTCTTTTGGAGATCAATGGCGAAATTCGGAGGCATTTCACTTTATACAATGGATTGTCCCTGCTTCGGCTGACAGTTTCCCCATAAGAACTTCCGTCTCCGGTATGACGCTTTGCAGCATCGCACAGGATAAGAACACGGAAGATCTGATAAAAAAGCTGATGGATGCCGGACACCGCGCAAAAGCACTGGGTATGGCCATTGCCCCTTCCTATATATATCCATGCGATTCAACCCTGGGATATAATTTATCCGATGTGCTCAGACTGACCGATAGTTTCAGCCATGAGATGCAGTTAATGCAAAGGTTGCTGCAGCACAGGCATTCATGTTGTTCTTCGGATATCATGGAATACTGCCTCCCATGGTATAATAATGAACTTATCGATTATTCCCTCCATTATGCCGATGCTTTTATATCCAATATGACGGACAATCCTGATAAACAGATTTCATTTCTATGGTCGGGAAGCTCATTTTACACGGTAAAAACAGATGCTGCAGATATTTTCAGGTACAACAGCCTGCTGGGTAATAAAACCGTTTTATTGGATAACTCATTGCTTACGGTCTCAAAGAAAGCAGGCTATGGCGGTTCTGTACCCTATTATCCGCGTAAGCTCCGGCTCTATAATATTTTTGAACCCTATGGCAATGACGAATTGGCTTATTACAGCAATTTGATTAACCATAACCGGGTTTTTGTCAATCAGTCCGTTCATTCGGAACTCGAGAAAATAAAAATTCTCACGGCCATTGATTTCTATTGGAATATGAAAGCCTATGACATGGATTTTTCACTCTGGAAAATTCTTGTGTCACGCTATGGCATTGCCATGGCAGAAGAACTGATGATCTTTGGCGATGGCCTCTCCAGCCTGCTTGAAATTAATTTGCATATGCGGCAAAAAGATCAGGTAAATAAAAATTACCGGGCCGGGGGTGATGCATTATTGGTGATTCAGAAACATCTGAATAATATTGCGAACGGACTTGGAAAGGACAATCCATTGGTTGTTGAGCTGACAGCGCTTTACCAGGAAAATAAAAATACCCTGGAATCATTATATCGTGAAAACCAGCCATGACCTTACCGCGCCTGTATGGGTCCATAGCTGATGATGGCAGCAAAATGACTACTTTTATATGAACCATTGATACCAGAAACAATTAATTTAAAAGCATTTTATGATGGAAATTAAATTACCCTACATTCCGGAGCGTCCTTCAAAACAGCGGGAAATTGGTTTGACCATGATGATGGATAAGGGATTGAGCATCCGTGATGTTGAAAGCTTCGTTGAAACCTGCTCCGGATATACCGATCTGGTAAAGCTTGGTTTTGGTACCGCTGTCGTTACCGCCCCTATACTGGAAACAAAAATTAAGTTGTACCGGGAAGCGAATATCAAGGTTTACCTGGGAGGTACGCTTTTTGAAGCCTATGCCATCAGGGGAATGTTTGATGACTATTTGAAACTGATCGATAAGTTGAAACTTGATACGGCTGAAGTCTCCGATGGTTCAATGTATATGCCGCACCAACAGAAACTTGATTATATCAGAAAGCTCTCAGCCCATGTTACCGTGCTTTCTGAAGTAGGATCCAAACAAAAAGGAATTGAAATACCGGATGAAATATGGATTGAAATGATGAAGACGGAACTGACCGCAGGATCGTGGAAAGTGATAGCAGAAGCACGTGAAAGCGGTACCGTCGGTATATACCACAATGACGGATCGGCCAACGAAGAGTTGATATCCCATATTGCCAGTCAGATAGAATCCGGTAAGATCCTTTGGGAAGCTCCAACCGGAAAACAGCAGGTGTGGTTTGTAAAACTGCTCGGGGTCAATGTTAACCTGGGCAATATTGCGCCCATTGACGTAATACCCCTTGAATGCCTGAGGCGTGGCCTTCGCGGAGACACATTCTTTGATTTTCTTCCTGCTGAGATGAAAGAATACCGGCCTGATTCCGGCAAGTATAAGAAGATATGATCCATGATATTACCGGGATGAAATTGTATGGGCTCATAGGATTTCCTTTGTCACATTCCTTTTCAAAGGGTTATTTTTCGGATAAATTTCAGCAGGAAAAAAGATCTGACTGCCGGTATGAGAACTTTCCGCTGCCTTCACTGGAGCAATTACCTGCTTTGATTGACGGCCATCCCCAACTGGTGGGACTAAATGTAACAATCCCTTATAAAGAACAGGTTCTTTATCTGCTGAACAGCATTGATGAGAACGCCAGGGCCATCGGTGCTGTAAATACCATTAAAATTATTCGCAACCAGGGAAGATCAATCCTGGAAGGATATAATACCGATGCCTACGGTTTTTATACTTCCCTGAGGCCATTCCTGAACAGAAGCATCAAAAATGCCCTGATATTAGGTACGGGAGGGGCCTCAAAAGCTGTTGCCTATGTGCTCAATAACCTCGGGATATCGTGTCTTTTTGTTTCACGGCATCCTAAAAGCGGGGACCATATTTCATATGCAGATCTTTGTGGCCCGGTGTTATATAATGCCCAGCTTGTCGTTAACACAACCCCTGTGGGTATGTTCCCAAATGAAGAAGCCTGTCCGGATATACCCTATGAGTTCATAACCGGCCAACATTTGTTTTATGACCTTGTCTATAATCCTTTGGAGACACGGTTTCTGACTAAGGCAAAAACAATGGGAGCAAGGATTGTCAATGGAATGGAAATGCTTCACTTTCAGGCAGAAAAAGCCTGGGAAATTTGGAACAGCTAACCGGTAATAGGTCTTTGTTCGTCCTATGAACCGGCTTTGGCCATCTCCTGCAACTTTGTACTGTATTTTAATCCGTATTTTAAGATATTGTCGGTTTGAATTTCAAATTTGATCTTGTCGGCCAACAAAACAAAATTAATGGCGGATCCTTCCGTCAATGCCCCGCCTTTTTCTGTGATCAACAGGGTATTCTTGCCCTTCAGCGCCTCCTGTATCTCACCTAATTGCTTTGTCCGCGCGAAGGGTATGAATAAAATATGGCAGAGGGCAATTTCCTGTACTGTTTTGTACTTTTTAACCTGAATTTCCTGGATGCCGACTTTTTTACCCAGGGTATAGGTCTCCAGTTCATCAGCAACACTGCTGTTTCCCAGGACACCGATAATGAATGGCCCTGTTTTATAGGCAACAGGCCATTCAATGAGCCTGGAAAAATTATAAATGAACATAGCCTGCGCTTTCGGTATCACCGTTTGTCCCCGTACGGGCAATGTCAGCAATATCAATCCGAGATATAGTAGTATCGTTTTCATTGTCTTTGTTTAATGGACGACTATATATACGACACTATAGCTCAAATGTTAAACCAGATTTAAGCGGATTATAATAAATATTGACGGAAATTATTTTTTGTGGGATGGAAGGAGCAGGTGACAGGATTAAAAAAACAGGGATGGTTGGAGGGAAGATGGATTCAGGCGCCGGATAATGCCATTTCTTCAAGCTTTGAGCTGACTTTTATACCCATTTTACTGGCATTTTCGGCCTTCAGTTCAAACTTTAGCCTATCTTCCAGAATTATGAAATTAATAACTGAGCCCTCGTTCAGGGAGCCGTTCTTTTCCGTTATGATCAGGGTGCTTTTTCCCTGGATCGCTGCAGTGATCTCAGACAATTGTTTTGAACGGGCAAAGGGGACAAACAAAATATGACATGAACTGATCTCCTGTGGCGTCTTATACCGCATAACCTGGATATCCTGAGCTCCAACCTTTTTACCCTTGGTATAGATATCAAGCTCATCAGCAACAGTGGATGTACCCAGAACGCCAATAATGAAAGGTCTGTTTCTGTATGAGGCAGGCCATTCAATTAACCTTGAAAAATTGAAGATAAACATAGCCTGAGCTTTAGGAATGCCCATCTGGGAATGAGCCAGATTGCTTTTCATCGCAAGCACAAAAAGCAAAAACAGGATTTTTTTCATGACCATAATGAAAATTGTTACAGACTAATATACGACGATTAATGACAAATGTTATACTATTATTATATCTTGAATCCATCGGGATAGGTAATTTTTGTCAGCAACAAAGCCTTCGCGGGCGCAGATGCAGCTGCTGCTTTGCGGTCTCCGGCAAGAATTACCTGCCGGAAATCTTCCCGGGAGATTTTTCCATTACCTACCTCAATTAAGGTTCCTACAATAGCCCTCACCATATTTCTGAGAAAACGGTCAGCCTCAATGGTAAAGACAATCGTATCATTTCCCTCGGCCCAGCTGGCATTGAAGACCTTACAGATACTGGTTTTTGTCTGTGTATGGTATTTACTGAAACTTTTGAAATCTTCAACCTGCATCAAAAGCCCGGATGCCTGGTTCATGCTGACAATATCCAGGGCCTGAGGATAGTGCCACGAATAATCCGTTTCAAAAGGATCCTTACCTTTTCTGATATGGTATTCATAGGTTCTTGTCAGTGCACTGAAACGGGCATGGGTACCTGCTGCAACCGGAAATACATCCTTAATGGCAATATCCGGCGGTAAAATACTGTTAACACCATATATAAACCGCGACTTACAGGCTGGGTCATAGGCTTCACTGTCAAAATGGGCCGTGAAGAAACGTGCATGAACTCCGGTGTCGGTTCTGCCTGCCCCTACGGTTTCAACCTGCTCTTTTAACACAACCGACAAGGCGCGGTCAACCTCATCCTGTACCGTAACAGCATTGGGTTGTTTCTGCCAGCCATGATAAGCAGTTCCTTTAAAGGCCAGTTCAATAAAATACCGCTTTTTCATATTCCGTAAAGATACAAAGGTTAAATATGCAATTATTTGCCGCCTGCTGCAAAAATGCTAAACAGCTTTTTTTGTTTAACAATTTTTAACAGAATCCAAAAAGGAGATTTTCAAATAGTTCACATCTTTGCATTCGCATATTGAAAACAAGGTGGTACGAATATTGTTATCACTACTATTATTAAATAAAAATTCATAGCTTATATCAAATTAATACGTCCATGGGTGAAATAGCATTTCAGATCAGAGAACTGAATGAGAAAATTGAAAGGGAAAGTGCTTTTGTTGATTTGATCAACAATGAGATCCGAAAAGTCATCATCGGTCAGAAACACCTGATCGATAGTCTGCTGGTTGCGTTATTGTCCGATGGACATGTATTGCTGGAAGGAGTTCCCGGCCTTGCCAAAACACTGGCGGTCAAAACTCTGGGAGATACAATTGATGCCCGGTTTGCCCGCATCCAGTTCACGCCTGACCTGCTCCCGGCTGACCTGATCGGAACTATGATTTATAGCCAGAAAAAGGAAGAATTCATTGTACGGAAAGGCCCCGTCTTTGCCAATCTTATTTTGGCCGATGAGATCAACCGTTCTCCTGCCAAAGTTCAAAGCGCCTTGCTCGAAGCCATGCAGGAAAAACAAGTTACCATTGGATCTCAATCATTTGAACTTCCAAAACCGTTTCTTGTGCTGGCCACACAGAACCCCATTGAACAGGAAGGCACTTACCCACTGCCTGAAGCCCAGGTCGACCGGTTCATGCTGAAGATTGTCATTACCTATCCTACAAAAGAGGAAGAGAAACTTATTGTACGTGAAAACCTTTCCATGGAGTTTCCGCAGGCCAGAAAAATCATTAAACCTGAAGATATTGAAAAGGCCAGAAACGTGATTAAGGAAGTCTACATGG
>Ga0105099_10002767_pt1 | contig 10303 bp, 10 predicted proteins | sample PPLLak3cmMay2015_2_FD_79138 | JGI IMG/M metagenome (GOLD analysis project Ga0105099, IMG submission 79138) | Freshwater sediment microbial communities from Prairie Pothole Lake near Jamestown, North Dakota, USA - PPLs Lake P8 Core (1) Depth... | ecosystem: Environmental > Aquatic > Freshwater >...
AAACCGCCCGCGACTCGGACATGATCCGGCCATGCCCGAGTTCTTGGTAAATGATGTCGTGGATTTTTCCCCGCTGGTTTTCATCGGGAATGAGAACGCTCAAGCCATGTTTATGTTCGAGTCGGCCCTTGTAGAAATCCCTTTCCATGGTATAGCGCGTCCCGAGCAGGCCGACTTTTTTTAGCCCCTGGCGGCGGATTTCGGCCGCGGCCGCGTCGGCGATATGGATCAAAGGGATGCCCAGGGCCGGAGCCATCGCGTCGGCAGTTTGATGCATGGTATTGGCGCAAATTAGGAGCAGGTCGGCCCCGGCCGCTTCGGTCTTCAAAGCCGCGTCGGTCATCAGGACCGTCAGCCGGTCCCAGTCCCCGGCGATTTGGAGCCTCTCGATCTCGTCGAAGTCGACCGAGATCATGGCGATGGAAGCGCAATGCGAGCCGCCCAGACGCCGGTGGACGTCCTCGTTCAGGAGGCGGTAGTAATCGACCGTGGAGTGCCAGGTCATCCCGCCGATCAGGCCGATGGTTTTCATGGAAATACTCCTTGACGCGAAACAATACCAAAATCCACCCGGCTCGTCCAATCCCCCTTGAAATCGGCGTTGGATCATGCTAAATTACCCCGGCTTGCTCCCCGGTAGCTCAATCGGCAGAGCGGTTGGCTGTAAGCTCAATTGCAGCTTCCACGAGAAATCGTGGTCGAAGAATCGGGTGAACTCAGGGAAGCCCGCCCTCCGCGGCGCGGAGAGGGTAATCCTGAGCCAAGCCCCGCCGGTCGGCGGGGAAGGTGCAGAGACTAGAGCGAAAGCTCGTACCCGGACTTATCCGCCCGGGGAAGCGCCCGACACCCTCGTCCTCCTCTTTGAGGAGGAACGGGTGAAGAGATAGTCCAAGCCCGGAGGAAACTCCGGGGCCCTTGTAACCAATAGGTTGCAGGTTCGAGTCCTGCCCGGGGAGCCATTACCGCCTTTTTTTCTCGGATCTTTCTCCAGCGCTGTTCTTTGTTGGATGATATTCCTGCAGTGTCATTCTTGGCATTTTTCTGTTCCTGGTTTACAATCCCATCCGGGATCATCAGATGAAGGGCACAGAGATTTCCACGAAAATGAGTCGCCACCTCTTAATTGACGGCTGATATGGTATTCGGAACAAAATGAGCACGCAAGTCGAACTGGTTGTTCTTGCGGTCAAGGAACGTGCCGCTCATTGCCGTTTGATGGGAAGCGACCAAATTATGATCCTGCGCGCTCGCAGCCTTTGGAAACTCATTCCCGGAGTCATCGTCACTGTAATACGGGGGAAGGAGTGGCGGTACGGTGCCCATCAATACATCAGCGGCGAAATTCAATTGGTCCGAATCGATGTGAAGGCGCTGGACCTGGTGCCGCTTAGGATTGAACAAATGGGCGTGTGGGACCCTGAGGAAGCGTATTGGGGAGAAAGGGATGAGCCTATTGAGGAATGGGCCAAGCCGATGATCGCCTTCGGTCCTCGCCTCATATTCGAAATGGAGCAGGTGCTGCCGGGAGAGGATCCAGACGATCCCTACGATGATCCGATTATCCGAGCCAATGATCTCAAAGACGCAGGGAATTGGGAGGGGGCAGGAGAAATATTGATGGAATTGTGCCGGGCGGACCTGCGTTGCCTCGATGCCCATTCGCACCTGGGCAATCTGGTTTTTAAGATGCGTCCCGAGGATGCCATCCGGCATTATGAAGTGGGGTTCCGAATCGGCGAGCTGTCCCTGGAAGCCGGTTTTACCGGTGTGCTGCCGTGGGGACATATCGACAACCGCCCGTTTCTGCGCTGCATGCACGGCTTTGGGTTGTGTCTCTGGCGACTTGGTCGCTTTGACGAGGCGGAGCGTCTCTTTCAACGGATGCTTTGGCTGAATCCTTCGGATAACCAGGGCGTGCGATTTCTTATTGAGAAAGTTAAAGAGAAGATCGCCTGGCAGGATGATTGAAATAAATGCCAGGATTATAATGCCGCAGAATAATAACATGACGATGTCCCGAACGAAACATTCACAAAACGAACTCCTGCGCATCAAGTATCGGACCGGCATGCTCGAACGTGGCATGAAACCGAAGGATCTTCCCTTGCGGATATGGACCGGAAACGAGATCCCCGCGGAAGTGAAGACCGCGATCAAAAAAGAACGGCTTGCCCGGCTCGGCGGCGTTCATGGCGATCCGATGGCGGGCTATCCCGTGGAGTATGGCTATCTCCATATGTTTTTCGGTTCCCGAGAAACGATCGAAATCACTTTTTACAATCGGGGAATCACGCTATTTTTATCCGATGAGGAGGGGATCAAGCGCATCCATCGCGTGTTCTGTAAATTGGATATGATTGTCAGGCGGGATGAAGAATCATGAATGACCGGCCATGCCATAACGCCTTGTGCCCGTGCGAATCGGGAAAGCGTTACCTGGACTGCTGTTTTCCCAAGCACCTGGAGATCAGCCGGAAGAATCTGGCCGTTGAAGACATCGAGGCAATTAAAAAAGAGCTTGCCGGAATGGACTTTGCCTCCCGCGAGGAGCTGAACGCCTATCTTCTTCGTCGATCCGGCCATCGTAACGCCGAGCCCCGGGCGGATTTCCTCAGTTTGTCACCTGAACAGATCCGCCGGTTCATCGATTTCGGCTTTCCGCCGCCTTCCGGCTTGATTGTTTTCCGGACCGATATCCCTGCTTCCGACCTGACCGACATTCCGGCCGTTCATGGGGCGACGCGGTTTCTTCGGGACATGGCTGCGGCCGGCCCGCTTAAAGCGACGGAAAGAGGATATTTGCCGAAGGAATTCGCCAAGAATCTTTTCGAGGATCTCGACCATTCCCATATGAAACCATTCATCAAGTTCCGGTCGGAGGCGGATTCCATGACCGTTCAAATCCTCCGGCTCCTACTCCTGGCTGGAAAATGGATTAAAAAAGAGAAAAAGATTTTCCGCCTGACACGGAAAGGGGAGCGGGTCGCGGAAAACGGATTCACGGGAGAGGATTATTTCGTTCTGTTATCGGCATATATCCAAAATATCAACTGGGCGGCCATGGACGGATGTCCCGAATTCGCCATCATTCAAAGGGGCGCGGTGTTTTCGCTTTTCATCCTACATCGCAAGGCCGGGAGGTTCATCAAGAGCTATTCTCTGAGCCCCTATTTCATCCGGGCGTTCCCCATGGTTCTTCGGGAAGTCCCGCGCCATGAATGGACGGATGAGTTCTCCGATGTCGATCGTTGCTGGACGCTCCGGTTTCTGGAACGCTTCTGCCTGTTTTTCGGTTTGATTGAGCTCGAGACCGAGGGAGGATCGCCCGGCCCCCTGGATACGACAATGATCTTGAAAACCACGCCGCTGTTCGACCGGCTAATCGGCTGGAGGACAGGAAAACCCGCCGTCCACTGATGCGGAAATGTTTGAAAGAGCAGAAAGGGGAATGATCGTGCCAAATCGACAGGTCATCAAAATGAAATTTGCCGCGGTCTATCCGCTCTATGTTCAAAAAGCGGAACGCAAAAATCGGACAAAAGAAGTCGACCGCATCATCTGCTGGTTGACCGGCTATAGCCAAGCGGGATTACGGCAGCAAATCGAGCGGGAAAACGATTTCGAGACCTTTTTTGCCCAGGCGCCGGCCCTTCATCCCAATCGTTCGCTCATCAAAGGCGTTGTGTGTGGTGTCCGCGTGGAAGAAATCAAAGATCCGTTGATGCAAAAATTATGCTCTTTAGACAAGTTGATCGATGAGATCGCCAAAGGAAAAGCGATCGAGAAAATTCTGCGGCAATAAGTCATCCCTTCTCGGCGACCTTCTTTTTCAAGAAGGGGAGGCCGTTCTCCAGCCATTCGGGGGCTTTCTCTCCTTTGAGATAGTGGTCAAAATATTGCTTCATCCGGCCGAGGAAGTCGACCTGGTTTTCCTTATTCGTCAAATGGTGGGCTTCGCCGGGATAGGAAAGCAGAATGATCTGCTTTCCCAGGCGGCGACCGGCATTGTAGTACTCCAAGCCCTGGCGCCAGTCGACGGCCCCGTCATCCGTTCCGTGGAGGATGAGAATGGGCGTCTTGATCTTGGCCGCGTTGAAGATGGCCGACTGGTCCTCGTAAAGCTTCAGGTTGTCCCAGGGGCTTACGCCCATCCGAACTTGGCCTTTTTCGGTGATGGCGTTTTGGCTGGTCCCGGTGCTCTTATATAATTCGTCGTAGAAGCTGACCAGATTGGTCGGAGGCGCCCCGGTCACGACGCAAGCAAACATGTCGGTCTGGGTGGCGATGTAAGAGGTTTGATAGCCGCCCCAGGAATGACCTTGAATACCGATTCGCTTCGGATCGGCGTACCCCAGCTCGATGACCTTTTTTGTCGCGCTGGTCACGCAGTCCAGGGCCGATGTTCCCGGCCGCCCAATTTCGTAGACGATGTCGGGCTGGAGGACGAGATAGCCATTCGAGGCATAGAGGGACATGTGCGGCCGGTCGTCATAAGTCGGCATCGAGTACTGGTGATGGCCGTTGGAAACCTTCTCGTAGAAATAGACGATCATCGGGTAGCGCTTGCCTTTTTCGTATCCGGCGGGAAGAGTGAGGGTCGCTTGGAGACGCTGTCCGAAGCGGTTCTTGAAGTCGATGAGGACCCGGCGGCCCCAGGCGTATTCCGCCTGCTGGGGATTGGCCTCGGTGATCTTTTTCGGAGAGGCGAACGTCCCGTCGCTGACATAGTAATCCGGGAAATCGACGAATGTCCCCTTGGGATAGAGATACCGGTCGGCCGATTTGGCTTTTGTCAGCCGGCCGAACTGGAGGTCCTCGAAGACGATTTTCTCCGGGGCTTTTCCCGCCGCCAGGGAATAGAATCCCGATTTCTTGGTCCATTCACCGTAAGCCGAAAGCAGCAGCGGCTTGGACGGATCGATGAACTTCTCCTCGGGATCGAGGTCGATATACCGGAAAACGATTTGTTCCCGGTCGCCGAGACCGGCGGTGAGATTGACCGGCCGGCCGCCGGAGAGCGGAACGCTCCAGAGATCAAAGCGGTGATTCAAGATCACGGCGGATCCGTCTTTGAACCAACCGGCGATTCCCCAGGCCGGCTTTTCGTAGGGATGATCGTCATCCATGTTGACGAAGCTCACCGGTGACCGGGCGGTCAGGGATGTTTTCTTTCCCGTTTCCATTTCTACGCCGAAAACCTGGCCGTTTTTCAGGAAGAGAAACCGGCGGCCGTCGGGGGAGAGCCCCATCGGCCGGGCGATTTTCTTTTCGATCAAAGTCCTTTCGCCGGTTGCCAGGTCGATCCGATAATAATCGGCCGTCGCCCCGCCCCAGCCCAACTCGAAGAGATAGGGCTTAGGGTCGCTTCCGAGGCCGAAACGGCCCTGTTCCGACACTTGGAAACCGCGCAGCGTGTCGTCCGTCAGCCGGAGGAACTTCAATCCGTCCAGGTGGAGCACCGCTTGCCAGGTTCGATTCCGGTCTCTGGCGGCCCGGACCATCTGGACGGATTGGATCTGTTCGTCTTTATAATGCCAGACGTCGACATTGGCGACGGGGCCTTTCGGCTTTTCGGCCTCCGGCTCCTGTTCCTTGATCCCGAAATAGATTCGCGAGCGGTCGTCGGTCCATTGAAGCGCGGCGAATTCGCTGGCGACCATATCCTTCGGAAAGCCGGGATCCCGGGCCGGGTCGTAAACGGAAAGGCGGGGAGCGCCCTGGTCCAGGCCGCGGGCGGCGACGAGGATGTTGAATTTCTGGACGAACTCTTTCTTCTTTGTTCCTTTCAAAACGGCTACCGAAGTGCCCGCCTCATCCCAGGCGAGCTGGGCATAATCAGCCCGGTCCGAATCCAGGAGGATTCGGACGCCGGTTTTAAGATCCGCGAGCAAGAGGCCGTTTCCGGCTTGGTCGGCTGCGTCGATCGTAAAGGCTAGCCGGGAACCGGATTGATCGGTTTGAAACAAGCCGACGTTCCCGATATTTTCGTCGAGCCCCGTTTTCAAGTTGCGGAGGATGAGATCGGTTCCCGCATGTTTGGCCTCTTTTGACGTCTTTGTTTTCTTGACGATAAAGAACCCGCTCCCCGGGGTAAAGGCGATCGATTGGACGTTTTCGTAGACGGCCGGCGGACCGCCGGCCAGGCTCCGGAGCTCCGCCTTGACGACGACGGGCTGGTTGGCCTTTTGGAGCTTGTCCCGCTCCTCTTCGGAAGGCGTGATCAGGTATCCGGCCCATTTCGAATCATCGGAGAATTCGGGCCGGCCGCCGCCGGCGATTTCGACGGTTTGGTCCGTCGCCAGATTCTTGATGAAAAACCGGGTGACGCCTTTGTTCGAATGATAGGCGTACGCCGCCCAGGCTCCGTCCGGCGAGATGGCGGCCGAGCCGACGCGGCTCCATTGGCCGTAATCGTCGAGCGTCAGGACTTTTTTCGCCGTCTGGCCCGGGGCCGATGCGGTCAGGACCAGAATCAGGACGGGAACGAGGAAAGATGAACGCGTACGGGAAATCCGCATGAAACACCTCCGGTTGAATGCGAGGTGGGATTATATGCGAGCCCCGGCGGAAAAGAAAATTCATCTTCCGGTTGACATGTCATTTCGATTGACGAAAATAGAAGGAGGGAGTACGTTTCGAAGTTGAGATGAGCCAATTTAGGTCCGGGGGGCATGTCCCCGGCTTCTCCGCGGCGCCGTTTTCATTGCCGCCTGAACTCATGCCTTAAGCCTCGATTTTGTCGGATCGGCCCCGATCCGGCCGGTTTCGGATCCCTCGACCCGGACCGTCTCTCCCGGAGGAAAGGCGGCTCCTCCGCTTGCGGCCGTCGTCTAATCGGAGCTCTGGCCAGGCCCAGAATCCTCTGCCGGATTCGATCCCGGTCGACGGCTCGACGATTCAGGTCTGGGTCGACGGCCTTCCTTTGGGGCATCCGGACGATAACAACTATCGGGGAGATATCGCTTCACTCTTCCCGGGATATGCGAATTCGAATGGCGCGGTCGGCGTGTATACGCTGAATACCGAACTCCTGGCCGATGGTGTCCATACGATTGCCTGGTCCGTCCAGGATTCCAACGGCGATGTCGACGGGATCGGCAGCCGTTACTTCACGGTAACGAATCTGGCCGGAGGGTCGAGCCCGGGGAGCGCGGCTGCGCCTCAACGGCTCGGACGGGACGGATTGTCAGGAATGGCCGAGGCGCGACGGACCATTGCGCCAGGAGAAGCTTCTCTTCGTGGCGGGATATGAAATGAAGGAAGGCTGCGGCCATAAGCGCAACGACGGCTGCCGCCAGGGAAATGGAAAAGATGGTCAGGGCGGCGTACAAGAGGAATTCTTCGAGGTAGATGGGATGCCGGATAATCCCGAATACGTCCCGGCGAAGCACCTACGGTTTTTCCCTTTTTTCCCCGAAAACGATCTTCAATCCCCGTTTGGACAGATAACCGGCCAGGGATAAAACGAGGGCGCCGAGCGGGATTCTCAGTTCGAGTGGAACGATCTCGTTTAAAAAGGTTGAAGATCGAAGCACGAAGGAATTTATGGCCCAGACCGTCAAAAAAACGAGAGCCAAAGCCAATTGTCCGGCGTCGCCCAGGCGATGCTCGCCGGACACTCCTTCGATGATTTTATGCTGTCGATAACGCTCAACGAGTTCATTCGGTGATTGCGGTTTCATATGCGGACTGGTGGGTTATCATATGTGATGAAACAGTGAAATTCAAGGCGCTCATGCGATTGAAAATCAAGGAACGGTTTAAGGACAAGGTCCGGCAACTTTCTTGCGGCGCTTGGGCGGGAAGGGGAGACGAGAAGCCCTGAGCGCATCGACGTCGGATCGCGAAATAATTTCACTTGACAATTATTACATAAATGGTATTATTACAAAGAAAATTCTATAAGGAGGTTTTCACATGTCCGATGAAAACAAACCCCGCATTCCCCTGATCGGAGAGAAGGCCCCGACCTTCAAGGCGATGACGACCCAAGGAGAAATCAACTTTCCCGAGGATTACAAGGGAAAGTGGGTGATTCTCTTCAGTCATCCGGCCGATTTCACCCCCGTCTGTACGACCGAATTCATGACTTTCGCCAAGATGGAGGACGAATTCAAGGCTCTCAATTGCGCCCTGATCGGCCTTTCCATCGACAGTCATTACAGCCATATCGCCTGGCTCCGGACGATCAAGGAAAAGATCGTCTGGAAGGACATGAAGAACATCGAGGTCAAATTCCCGGTTATCGCCGACCTGACGATGGACGTGGCCAAGAGCTTCGGCATGGTCCAGCCGGCGGCCAGCAACACCCAGGCCGTTCGGGCCGTCTTCTTCATCGATCCGGCGGGCTTGATTCGGGCGATGATTTACTACCCGCTTTCCAACGGCCGCAATTTCGACGAGGTCAAGCGGTTGCTGATCGCCATGCAAACTTCGGATAAGCACAAGGTCGCTACCCCGGCCGACTGGCGTCCCGGCGACAAGGTGATCGTCCCGCCGCCCGGCTCCTGCGGACAAGCCAAGGAACGGATGGAAAACGCAGATGCCGATATCGAGTGTCTGGACTGGTTTCTCTGCTTCAAAAAGCTGTCCTGAGCGAACGGTTTAGCAGAGGAGTCGAACCGTCCCTCTTTGAGAAAAGCACGGAAGTCGGCTAATACCGGAAACGGATTTCGACCTCAGGAACACTCGATAGAAGCGAGGCGAGCTTCGACGCGTCGGTTTCGTTCGTGTGGTAGGGATAAAGAATTTTGGGCCGGAAGGCCCGGGCCGCGTCGGCGATCATTTCCGGCGACATTGTGTACGGCCGCATCATCGGGAGAAAAGCCGCCTCGATATTTTTTAAGGATTTCATCTCCGGCGTGTTTTCCGTGTCTCCGGCAACATAGACCCGGACATTCCCGAAGGTCAGAATATAGCCGTTACCGACGCCCCGGGGATGGAAGGGGATGCCGGCCGAACGCATTCCGGTGATGTTGTAAGCCGGAACGGCCTCGATCCCGATACCGAATAAAGACGTTTGTTCTCCGTTTTGAAGCGTCCGGGCGCGGGGGAGCTTGACCCGGCTTTCTGGATTGAGGACGATTTCGGTCGAGGGTTTGAGAATCAGGGAGACGGCTTCGGGGTCGAGGTGGTCGAAATGCTCATGGGTCACCAGGATCAGGTCGGCCTTGGGCAGACGGGCGTAGTCGGCCTCGGCCGAGACGGGATCGACGTGAAGCACGACTCCGCTCCATTTGAACATTAGGGAGGCGTGGCCCAAGAACGTTATCCGGACGTCGCCTCCGGATGTCGGAATCGTTTCTTCGCCGCAGGTTCGTTTCATGGGCTTTCCTCCCCAATATTCATAGCAAAATTCTGCACGCTGACGCAACCGGGCCGAAGTCTTCGGAAAAAACCTCGGGCAGGATGCCGATCCTTGTTTCGAGATTTTCGATCGGGCCTTGAGCCTGACAGACGTTCCGGGCTTTGAGCCAGCGGCGGCTGACTTGCTTTTTCCTTCCGCTTGGGTGTAATTTAACCCGGAAATGGCGATTTCGAAGAACTTCCGGCGTTCCGTGCAGATCTTATGTCTGCTGGTTTTCGCCGCGCTTGCCCTGAGCATCAATTTCTTCCATACCGAAAATTCGGCGGCGGGCCAAGCGAATTGCCCGGCCTGCCATTTTTTGGCCTTCAGCCAATCCGTGGGTCCCGCCTTCTTGTTCGTCCTCCCCCTCCTGGTTGTTCTCGGAGCCGTTTGTGTCGAGGCCTCGGTTCGCTTTGCCGAGGTCGACATCCGGCTGTTCTTTTCCCGTTCTCCTCCAATCGCCTGAGCCTTCGCGTCGGCATGTCTTTCCCCGGCAGCTCGACACCCCTGGTTTCTGACATGAGGAGGACCTCTAGTGAAACAAATAAAAATATTCGGAATCGTCGCGGCCGTCGGGATATTCATCCTGCCCGGCGCTTCGTCCCAAGACGGCGTTCCCGCCGGATTGACGGTTTCCCAGTGTATTGAAATCTCCCTAGCCCGCAATCCTCTCTGGCTATCTTCGGAGCAGGATGTGCGGGCCTCCCTGGCGAGGGTTGAAAAGGCCAAGGCGATCCCGCAGCCATCCCTTGATTTTGATTCGGACCTTCAGCCGGATTTTTTGAACTTCGGAGGCTCAGGCGAATCCTACCTGGGCTTGTCCCAAACATTGGAGTTTCCCGGCCGGCGGTCGCTGAGGACAAAAGTCGCCCGGCTGGAGTCGGAGGCCGTTTCCTCCGACCGAAATGTTCTTAGGGCGGAAATCATCTTCCAGATCAAGGAAGCTTTTTACGGGGT
>Ga0105099_10002768_pt1 | contig 10292 bp, 6 predicted proteins | sample PPLLak3cmMay2015_2_FD_79138 | JGI IMG/M metagenome (GOLD analysis project Ga0105099, IMG submission 79138) | Freshwater sediment microbial communities from Prairie Pothole Lake near Jamestown, North Dakota, USA - PPLs Lake P8 Core (1) Depth... | ecosystem: Environmental > Aquatic > Freshwater >...
AATACCTATTAAAGAACTAACAATTGCAAACAATAAAAATAAATTCATCCCGTTTAGAAGCAGGAAATCTTTAGATTTCCGTTACTTAAATTAATTTAATAAATCGACATAAATAAAACTTTATATTTAATTTCCCGTATTTAACCAAAGAGGCTTCTAACGGGATTCATATACCTATAATTACTTTTTACTCTTTTTTGTTGAAGGTTTTTTAGTTACACTTTTTTCTTCAACATTACCTTCTTCTATTTCAACAGCGTCTCCATCAGTGCTTGCTACTTCCTTGCCGTTTCCTTTTATATCAATTCTCCAACCAGTCAATTTTGCTGCGAGACGAACATTTTGTCCACCTTTTCCTATAGCAAGAGAAAGCTGATCTTCTGCTACTTCGACAGTTGCTTTGTGTTCTTCTATATTTACTTCAATAGAGAGGACTTTTGCTGGAGAAAGAGAATTTGAAACAAATTCTTTTGGATCTTCTGACCAAGGTATAATATCTATCTTTTCTCCTCCGAGTTCTTGAGTGATAGTATTTACTCTAGTACCTTTTTGTCCAACACAAGATCCTACTGGGTCAATGTGTTCATCATTTGAATGAACTGATATTTTTGAACGAGCACCTGCTTCTCTGGCAATAGATTTTATTTCTACTATTCCACTTTGAATTTCTGGTGCTTCCACTGAGAATAATTTTTCTATAAATTTAGGATGGGTACGTGAAAGACGGAGGTTGATTCCTCTTTGTGTGTCTTCTACTGAATATAGATAAGCTCGTATTCTTTGACCTCTCTGGAAAAATTCTCCTGGTATCTGTTCTTCAGTAGGGAGTATTCCAGTTGCACGATTGAAATCAACATACACATTTCCTCTTTCAACTTTCTGAACTATACCAGAGATTATTTCACCTTCTTTTGTACCATATTCGTCTATTATAGAAGTACGTTCTGCTTCACGGATTCTTTGGATTATGACTTGCTTTGCTGTTTGAGCAGCGATACGTCCATAATCATCTTTTGATTCTAGTGGAAATACCACTTCATCATTTAGTTCTACATCTTTTTTGATTCTTTTAGCATCTTCTAACATTATGTGATGCTCAGAATTGAAATGAACACGTTCATCATTTTCATCTTTTGCTTGATGTTCACCTTCTTCTTCGGTATTAATTTTTGCAATAGTTTCATCAACTACTATTTTAACTTGGAAAAAATCAGTTTTGCCTGTTTCTAAATCAAATTTTGCACGAATGATCTGACCTTTCTTCCCATAATCTTTTTTATAAGCTGCAGCCATTGCTTGTTCAATGGCATCCAATATTTTTTCTTTTGGAATTTTCCTCTCTTCTTCTAATTGCTCAAGCGCCGACTTAAATGTTTTTATGTCTAACATAAATTGTTTTAGGTTCTAAGTATTAGTTGCTAGCTAATAAATATACCTATTTTATTAAATTTTTTGTAAAAAAGCCCTGTTGCGACAGGACTAATATCTAAAATCTATCACTTTGTCATAAAAAAGGCAAGCACTACTAAGGTCCGACCTTCGTAGCTACGAAGGTCGGACCTTAGTAGTGTAAAACTCTTATTTTTAGTGGTTTTTTGTCATTTTGTGGATACTGTGGATAAATGTACTTGACAAATGCTAAATAACATTAGATAATATTAATTGAACAAAGTCAAGGTCTAATTTCTCGCATTTTGATGAAATTAAATCTTTTGAAAAAAAAATAAAAACCAAAAAACGCACACGATATGAAAAAGATTGTTTTTTTACTCATTCTTTCTTTTTCCCTGATAATAATGTTATTTTCAGGATGTAAGAAAGAGGAGATAATACCTTCTCCTGTATTTGTTGCAAATGCTTCACCCAACACAGTTCCATTGGATGGAACTTCTATTGTGAGTGTTAGCTCACAATACTTCTTGAATTTGACTGCTTACTTCTTAGATAAAGAAGTTAGCATTTCTTCTACTAATTTTTCTTTTGAAATAAGAGGGATTAAGGAAGATGTGAAGATTCTTTTTAAAGGGACAGGAGAAAATGGAGAACCTTTTGAAAAAAGTATTACTATTACTACATATGAAGTTCCAAAACCTACTGTAGAAATAACAGTTGATAGATCTTTTGTCCTTAGGGGACAAAAGGTAAAAATAGATTTTAAATCTACTGGAGCAACAGTATGGACAATAGATGGGAAATCAGTTAACTCGAATTCAATCTTTTTGAGTGACTCCATCAAGCAAGACCATCAATTTATTGCCGAGGTAACTGGTCCTGGTGGAATTGATAAAGACACTGCAATCGTGAGAGTGGACACATTATCGTCTATCTTTAGTGATGCGACGATCAAGTATTGGAAAATAAAATCTTTTACCTCCTTACAAGGAGGTGTTTGGAAGCCATGGGTTGGGAATAATCCATGTGATACAACTGACAGATACGTTTTTGACATTGGAAGGTACCTGGATGATGGTAATATTATTAAGCCATTTAAGGAAACCTGGAGATATTGCGATGGAGTACCACGCTCCATTGGAGGAAACTACTGGAGTGTGATCACAGAAAATGGAAGTTTGTATCTTTCTCTCTTGCAGGGAGAAAAATATAAAATAATTTCTATAAAAAAAGATGAAGTTGAATTACAGCTTCAGTCTGGTACTTTTAGAGAGTTATATAAAGCTGTTTTCAAAAAATAAAAACAAAAGGTTTGTTTAATTATCAAGAGGTTGTTTCTTTTAAGGACAGCCTCTTTTTTATTCTCCTGTGGATAACTTATATGATTGATTGCTATTAGGTGATATAATAAAACCATAATATTTATTAGCTTAATTTTAAAAAATAATGAAATTATTTAAATTTTCTATGTTTAGTTTATTTGTTTTCGGTCTGTTATTGTCGTCAAATCTGGTCCTTGCTGTAGAGAAGGCTAGTGTTAATACTAATAGTAGTGAAAAATCTACATTAGTGCCACTTGCTAGAGTGAATATTTTAGATGCAAAGATTGTTTCAAGTAACGAAAGTACTTTCAACATTTTTTTCAAAATTTCAAATGGTGAAGGTTTACAGGGAGGAGTACGATATGGAGTAAAACTATTTTCACTGAATGACAAAGGACAACCAGGTGTAATTGTAGACGAAAAAGTATTTCCAGAATCTCTTAGTTTGGCAGCAGACAGTATATTGGATAAAGAAATTGTTTATGATGCTCCTAAAATATTAAGTGGAAGTTTTATGCTTGCTGTTTCTAGTGAAAATGAAAGTGGTTTTCCTTTTGGATTAAATCCTGTAGGTAAGATTAATTTAGTTGCATCTATTAAGGGTGTAAAAATCCTTAATGAAACTTGTTCCACTAAATTAGAAACAAAAGAAACAAATAAAGAATCAAAAAATTTAATTCTTAATCAAGGAGATAAAGTTCGTCTTACTTGTACAGCTATAAATTCTGAAAATGAGTCTGTTTCTGTAATTCCATATTTTGAAACTAATTTAAACAGTGCATATGGTAAACAAGTTGAAGCATTAGGTGGAGATACTACGGTGATAACATTTAATAAACTTGAAAAGAAAACATTTTCAGTTATTCTACCTCAACCAAAAGATCCACAAGTATATTATACAAAAACAATGTTAAAAGAAGGTGGACAGTATTCCAATGCTATTGGAACTACTTATGTTGTAAATGGAACTAGTGCCTCTATTGAAAATTTATTTTTTGATAAAGATTATTTTAAAAATGGAGATACTGCTAATCTCTCAATTCTTTGGACATCAAGAAGTGAAATAAGTGATGATCTATCTTTGAATATATCTATTGCAAACAAAGATGATAATAAATGTGGTGAAGTTGTAAATCAAGTTTTATCTCAAAGTACGGCAAATATAAAAACAAATATACCTATTACGATAACTAAAAATTGTATAAATCCAAAAGCATTAGTAGCTATCTCAGATAAAGCTGGAAAAGTTCTTGATCAAAAGACTTTTAATATTGAAACAAAATCAATAGATGTTTCTGGAAATAAATTTGATTTAGTTGCCATTCTAATTATTGTAGGTATAGTTTTGATTATTATTGTTGGTTTTATTTTATATATGAAAAAGAAAAACAAGAGTGATGGAAATCCTATAAACATTCCACCTCAAATGACTGTTCTTTTGTTCTTGATAGCTTGTAGTTTTATTCCTTTTAATTCTGTTAAGGCTTATACGTTTAGTTTTCCTGGAAGTGCAGCTCGAGTAACGATAAGTTCAGAAAAAGCTAGTTTTAGTCCTGGAAATTATACTCCAGCTGGAGTTGTAAAAATGAATGCTTCTTTTGCTTTAAATGGAGTTTCTCCATCAAATCTTCGTTTACGAATAGCTGGTAAAAACTTTACCATAACAGATGGTGGATACGATTCAGTTACCTTTACTGCTCCTAATACTCTTGGAACCTTTAATACTACAGTAGCAATGGAAGCAAATAATCCTATTGCTACATTTAGTTCTTGTTCTGGAACATATAGTAATACTTCAGTTGGGCGTTGTACAGGAGGAAGCGGTTGTGGAGTTCCTGATGAATATATTTGTGGAGAAACATTTAATGCGAGAGGAGATCAGTGTGAATGGAGTCCTGGTGCCACGAATTATTATTCCTGTTCAGGATTTTCTCAATCTGTTTGTAACTCACATAGTGAATGTACAAAAAATTATTTATATCCGAGTAATTGGAATATTGCAAACACTACAATGTCATATATGATAGCACTTCCAACTCCTGTGGTTACAGTTTCAGCTAGTTATGGGTTAGTTGATATGGGTCAACCAGTCAAAGTTACATGGGGAACAAATAATTATTCTACTGCTACAAATTGTAAGGGTAGTATGGTTGGATCAGGAGTTACAAGCTTTGATTTTATCGGAGATGGTCGTGTTTCTGGTTCAGTAGATATTATTCCTACAGCTCAAACTATATACACTGTAACTTGTACAAATAATTACACTTCAACTTCTGGTTCTTGTTCTGGAACTTATACCAATACTACTGGGGTTTGTAATGGTGGAGCAGGTCATGTCGCAGGTTCTGTAGCTGCTGATGGTAGTACACCGGGACCATACGAAGGACAAGCTTGTTCGAGTCTTAGTCAGGCAGTATGTGGTACAGGCTGGATAACTCATGGATGTTCCACTTGGACTCCGACGACTACGACTAGTTCTTGTGGAGGACTTTCCCAATCTGCTTGTTTAAATACGAGTGGATGTAATTGGACTGTTATTGTCGAATAATTTTATTAATTAAAATGAAAACATCAATGAAAATAAAAAAAATTTTGTTCATCGCACTACTGATATTTGTCAGTAATGTGTTCATAGTAAATGGTGCTTCAACTTCAGGCAGTGGAAGTGCTTCGGTTAATATTAATCTTCCAACATGTACTTTATCTGCAACTCCTTCTTCTGTTGTTTCTGGAGGTTCATCGGTTATTAAATGGGTAGCCAAGAGTGTTATCTCTTGTTCTTTAAATGGAACTGTTGTTGATCTTGGAAATCCTTCTATTAATAGTGGACCATTGACGGCAAATAAAAATTACAGTATGTCTTGTTCTGGAGTTGCATCTACTGGGACTAGCTGTGTTACAAATGTGACAGTAACTGCTCCACTTGCACCTGATGTTACTGTAGGAGCTCCTACTCAATCTGCGGCTACAATCGGTGTTCCTATGACTTTTTCTTCTATTGTTTCTAATGTTGGAAACAAAACGACTAGTGTTGGTTTTGATAATATTTTTGATATTTCAACCACAGCATCTAATGCAGGTATTATAAGTACAATTGCTTCGACTCCATCTTTAATGGGAGCATTGAATGCTGGTTCTTCTGCTACTGCAACTTCTGTTTTTTATACATTTTCTGGTGCACCTGGAACATATTATGTAAGAGCTCGTGCTGATAGAGATGTATCTATGAGTGAAAGAATTACTGAATCAAATGAAACTAATAATTTTAGTACATGGGCTAGTGTGTCTGTAAGTGCTCCAGTGTTTAACTTACCTTCTATTAGTACATTAAGTTCGGTTACAAATTTGACTCAAAATTCTGCAACTGGAGGTGGAAATATATCTTCAAATGGAGGAACTGCTGTAACAGTAAGTGGGTTGGTTTGGAGCACAACAGCTAATCCAACTATATCTCTTTCTTCAAAAACAACTAATGGTTGGGCAATAGGTGGTCCTTGGACAAGTAGTATTACTGGATTATTACCAAATACTCTTTATCATTATCGAGCTTATGCTACAAACGCAGTAGGTACAGCATATGGTGCTGATGTAACTTTTACAACATCTTCAGTGGCTAGTTCTCCTACTGGGACACTTACGGCAACTGATTGTATTATTGATATGGGTGGTAATAGTTGTAATACAAATTTAGTTTGGAATACAATTAATCCAATAGGAACTTCTGAAGTTACAACTCCTACAAATATTAAATTAGCAACAGCAAATTCAAGTGCAGGAACTTCTTATTCTGTAGGTTATGGTAGTAGAAGTTTTTATCTTTATAATAATTCTGTTGAACTTACCAGTGCTATTTCTACAGCTTCTTGTACATCAGGTACTATATGGGATGGATCTTCTTGTGTAAAAATAATTATTACTCCAGATACAGGTCTTACAGCTACACCAAGTCAAATAATTAAAGGAGAATCATCAACACTTGATTGGTATGCACTTAATGCTGTTTCTTGTGAAGGTATAAATTTTAATACAGGTAATAATGTAAATGGTTCTATTTCAGTTAGTCCAACAGTAACTACTACATATTCAATAATCTGTACTAGTGCTGGTGGAATAAAAGCTGAAAGCCAAGCAATAGTTACTGTAACGGTGACAGACCCAAATACAGATCCAACAAAAAAACCTATTTTTAAAGAAATATAAAAATAATATAAAAAGTTTTATAACAAAAAATTCCCTAAAAAGGGAATTTTTTGTTATAATGAAGTTAATGGAAATAAATGAAGATCAATTACAAAAACTTATTTTAGAATCAAATCTTATTTCACGTTCTGATCTTGAAGATTGTGTAAAGAAAGCTCAAAAAGCTGGCCAAAAACTCAGTGATATTTTATTGTCAGATGGGAAAATCTCTGAAGCTGATCTAAGACGAATGGAGGCTTTTGTTTTAGGTATTCCTTTTGTAAGTTTGATTAATCAAAAAATTGATTTTGAAATACTCTCTCTTATTCCTGAACCTATTGCACGTAATAACAATATTATCGCTTATAAAAAAACAGATGGAGAACTCGAAGTAGCTATGCTTGATGTAAATGATATGTCTGTTATTGATTTTATAAAAAAACGTTCAGGATTAAAAATTTTACCTAGGATTAGTGATAGTGCATCTATAAAATCAGCTCTTGTCCAATATAGAAAAAGTTTACAAGCTGAATTTGGCGATATAATTCAAAAAGAAACATACAATATAAAAAATTCTTCTAAAGAAGAAGGGGAAAAGTCTGAAGCGGAATTAAAAGAAATGGCAGAGGATTTGCCTATTGTTAAAATTGTAGATTCTTTGATCTTTCATGCGATTTTACAAAATGCTTCTGATATTCATATTGAACCTGGTGAAAAAGATCTTTCTGTAAGATATAGGATAGACGGCATTCTCCATTACGCTATGATACTAGACAAAAGTGCTGCATCAGGAATAACTGCTCGTATAAAAGTATTGTCGAATCTAAAACTTGATGAAAAAAGATTACCGCAAGATGGACGATTTAAAATAGAACAAAATGGAGAAAAGGTTTCTTTTCGTGTTTCTACCTTGCCGACATTTTATGGAGAAAAAACTGTAATAAGAATTTTGAAAGAAAATTCTTATGAATTTTCTTTGGAGTCCTTGGGTTTTCATGGTGAAGGACTTGAGAGGATTCATGATTCTTTAAAACAGAGAATCGGTATGGTACTCGCTACTGGTCCTACAGGATCTGGTAAGACTACAACATTATATACAATGCTTGATATTTTAAATAAACCGGAAGTAAATATCTCTACGGTGGAAGATCCTATAGAATATCAAATGCCAAGAGTAAATCAAACTCAAGTAAAACCGGAAATAGGTATGACTTTTGCAAGTGGACTACGTTCACTTCTAAGACAAGACCCAGACATAGTGATGGTAGGAGAGATTCGTGATGGAGAGACAGCAGGACTTGCAGTGAATGCATCTCTAACTGGGCACTTGGTTTTATCTACCATACATACGAATTCCGCTTCTGGAGCAATTCCAAGATTGGTGGATATGGGAGTTGAACCATTTTTGTTGGTTTCTACTATTAAAACTATCATTGCACAAAGACTAGTAAGAAGATTAACTAAAGAAAAAGAGAAATATTTTTTGTCAGCTGCTGAGTTAAAGAATTTGTCAAAGACTATTGATTTGAATAATATGCTTTTGATTTTGAAGAAAGAAAAAATAATAGGAGAAAAAGATGATTGGAATAAAATTCCTTTTTATAAAGCAGTAAAGAGTTCAGAATATATCGATGGATATTCAGGACGTATAGGTATACATGAAATTCTTAAAGTTACTTCTTCTATAAAAGAGATGATCATAAGTGGAAGTTCCGAAGACCAAATAGAAGTACAAGCAAAAAAAGAAGGAATGATGACGATGCTCGAAGATGGGATTTATAAAGCAGTCTTAGGACAAACAAGCTTGGAAGAAGTCTTACGTGTTGTTTCAGAATAGTTCGAGGTACTACTTCGATAAAACTCAGTATAAATCACTATAAATAATAAATTTATCCCGTATTAAATTTTTGATTAAATTAAATGACCATTATAAATAAAAACTTAAAATTTTAATACTGGGATGCTTTTTTCATATAAGGTAAAAACAAAAAGTGGAGATATTTTTAATGGAGTTATGGAATCCCCTGACCGTTTTTCTCTTTCAAGAGAGTTGAAATTAAAAGGAGACATACCTATATCTATTTCACTAAAGAAAAGGTTGCTCAATTTTTCTGATTCAGATTCTTTCCTTTCGAATCTCTTTTCAAAAGTTAAAGTACAAGAACAAATTATCTTTACAAAAAATTTAAGTGGAATGCTGAAAGCGGGGTTGTCACTCAATAGAGCGATATCTGTCTTGGAGAAACAGACGAAAAATAAAAAATTAAGTCATGTCCTAATGTCTTTGAGACATGAGATAGATGGAGGTGGTACTTTTTCTTCTGGGCTAGCAAGATTCCCCGATGTTTTTTCAAAACTTTTTGTATCAATGGTTCGCGCGGGTGAGGAGTCTGGTAATCTTTCTGGTGCTTTATCTGAAATAGGTGCGAATCTAGAGAAAGCATATTCTTTGACAAAAAAAGTAAAAGGAGCGCTCATGTATCCAGGGGTCATATTATCTGTCATGATATTGATAGGTGTTTTGATGTTTGCTTTCGTCGTGCCTACTCTTGCAAAAACTTTTCAAGAGCTTGGAGTGCAGTTGCCTGTCACTACTAGATTTATAATAGCACTTGGTAATTTCTTTTCAGAATATTTGCTTTTATCTTTTATTTTGATAATTGGATTCATGTTTGGTTTAGTGGCTTTGTTTAAAGCGAAGTTTACACAGAAATATATTGATTTTCTCGTTTTGAGAATTCCTGTAATTGGAAATTTATCAAAAGAATTAAATACTGCTCGTACTGCTCGCACTATGTCCTCATTACTTCTTTCTGGTGTTTCCATAACTCGTTCTATTGAAATCACAGAAGAAGTCGTACAAAATATTTATTATAAAAAAGTTTTAAAAAAGGCGAAGGAAGCGATAGAGAAAGGTTTACCATTTTCAGAAGTTTTTGTAGAGAATCAAGATCTTTATCCCATTATGATGTCAGAAATGATCCAAGTAGGAGAAGAGACAGGGAAGTTGTCAGATATGTTGCTTGATATTTCAATCTTCTATGAAGGAGAGATAGAAAATACTACAAAGAATCTTTCTACTATTATTGAGCCAGTTTTGATGATATTCATCGGTGCAGCGGTAGGATTCTTCACGATTTCAATGATTTCACCACTTTACTCAGTTTTGAATAATATTAATTAATAATAAAAAGTCATAAATATCTCTGTATTTTACTTAAAGCCATTGACTTTTTGGTACTTATCTGCTATAATTAACAAAATTGAGGTCTTTAAAAATGTTTATTTTTTTATTTGTATTGTTGTCTCTGCTTATATTTTTATAGAAGTTGAGGTAACAATATAAATAACTTAATAAACTAAATATGGACACAAGTATTTTTTTAATTTTTTACTTCT
>Ga0105099_10002771_pt1 | contig 10283 bp, 12 predicted proteins | sample PPLLak3cmMay2015_2_FD_79138 | JGI IMG/M metagenome (GOLD analysis project Ga0105099, IMG submission 79138) | Freshwater sediment microbial communities from Prairie Pothole Lake near Jamestown, North Dakota, USA - PPLs Lake P8 Core (1) Depth... | ecosystem: Environmental > Aquatic > Freshwater >...
ATAATTCCCGGATAGAAAATATCGAGAGATAAAGTATGCAATCAGATATCACATCCGGGATAATATCTTCTGATCGCTGCCAGCGTCTCTTCAAGCGAAAGCTGACCCGGCGCCACGTCTTCATGAATACCCGCATAGGTAAAAAGCGAGCCGAACAGCGGCGCAGCGATGCGGGAGAGCCTGCCGATCTCCCCCATTGCGATGGTCACCAGCTTTTCAGGCCTTGACTTTGTAAACTGGAGCAGGCGGACAACGTCCTCCCTGCTCTTTGCCAAAGCCGCGATTTTTATTATATCCGCTCCGAGTGTGTTTGCCTTTTCCACGATGCGCGCGAGCTCTTTGTCCGGTGGGGTTCTCTTAAAATTGTGCTCCGATATCAGTATGGTTTTATCCGAAGCCATTAAAACAACCTCCCGGCAGATACCGGCGTCTATTTCGATATCAACACAATCGACTAGCGGGAGTATTCGCTCAAACAGGGATAACCGGTTCCTTTTGTTATTCCCCGTTTCGCGTATAGTGCCGATCATGGGCATGGCCAGGTTGTTCCTTAGTTTTTTAATATACATGACAACTTCATCAAATCCCGCAGGAAACAGGTCAACCCGTATCTCGAGCAGAGAAACACCCCTGCTTTGGATTTTTTTCAGCGTGCCAAGAGAAATGAAGTCGTTAACCACAGCTACTATCCGGGGGCTCTTTCCCAGTTCCACAGTACCGATTTTACTATTCGCCATCTCTAATGAATCTCCTTGTTTAATTGGAGCATCTCTTCCGCACGCCTGTCCAGATAGCGCGGTAGTCCCTGCGGAATCCTCTTTACCATGCCCGAAGCTCTCCACACTTCCGGGCTCTCCATACATAAATATAGTGTAATCGACGGAGAATATGCTTCAATAAAATCCTGCATCGCTGAATAAAACTCCACACGAACCGGCCGGAAATAGCGCAGCTTCCCATCATTTCCGAGGATCATCTCACCGCTAAAAAGCGGCAGATGCAGATTATAGTCGCGGAGTCTTTTTTTAAGACTCGGAATCGTCCGGAATCCGCCAACGCTCCACCACGCAATCTTTTCCGGATCTTTTATCGTTGAAAATATCCGGTCGACGACATACCGGTAATCCTCTTTCCACTGCGGGTACCAGACCATCGGGTCAAAATGAAACGCAACCCAAAACCCCATCTCCTCGCATCTCCGCGCAGCCTCAAGCCGCTCCTTAAGAGAAGCAGTTCCCCGCTCAAGCGCCGCAATCGCCTTAAGCGTATTCATGGAAAAACCGATGATAACCTTTGACGGATCTTTAATATTTTTTAAATGTTCAACGGTTGAACATTTAGTCTTGAACTCAACGATCGTGTTCGGATAGGGTTTTAAAAGCGCAGCGATCTTTCTGGATAATCCATACTTTTCCTCAAGGTACAGACTGTCTCCAAACTCTCCGGTACCGAAACGCACAACACCCTTTCTCTTTGCAAGCCCCTCGTGCACCTCCTTTTCAAGATCACTGAAATTTTCATACACCACCTGATGCTGATACTCATGATACTCCTGAAGAATGCAATAGGCACAATACATGCCGCAGCCCGTGGCCGGGGTTATTATCTGGTATCCGCAGCACAAATACCCTTCACCCGTTCCGGGGCACGGTTTCCAGAACCTGCCCAGGTTGGTTGCGGTAACCACTTGATTGCGCTGTTCGATTATCTCTTTTGGCAGATGTTCGATTGTACGATCGGTCATAGTACCTGTTTTCTTATTCGCTGTTTTTCATGTAAAAATAATTCTTTTACCCGGGAAACAGGTTTTTTGCCCCATATTGATTATCAGAATACGTGCCATAATATATTTTTTTCCTTCAAACTGTTATCACTATCAGCCGGAAAGAGTATCTATGAAAAACCCTAAAATACTGTCTTTTGCCCTGCTAGCCGTATTGCTACTCTGTTTTCTGCATTCCAAAACAGTCGCTGCGCCGATTATTGAAATCGACTCTCCAAGCATTGACGTTGGTACAATCAGAGAAGGCGGGATATCCAAGATCAGGCATGTTTTTATTATCAAAAACAGAGGCGACGAAAACCTGATTATCAATAAAGTGAAGGCCGGTTGAGGCTGCACCGTGGTCGAATTCGATTCGATCATTCCTCCCGGTCAGGAAGGAAAAATTATCCAGCAGATAAAAACCGCCAAACTTGGCACCGGCACCTTCAGTAAGAGTGTCAGGGTTCTTTCCAATGCCCAGAATAATGCGGAAGCAGTGCTAACGCTCAGTGGTAAAATCCTTGCCGAGATTCAACCGTCGCATAAATGGATTAACCTCAAACCCGACAGCGCCGGAAAATTTAACGGCTTCATCACCTTCGCAACCGAAAAAAAAGATTTTAAAATAACCGAAATGATATTCGAACCCCAGAAAAAAGAGAACCTGCCGCTGTGGCAGCAGGACCAGGGCATCAGCATTAAATATACGGTAACAAAAACCGACACCGCAGACATAGACGGCTATTACACCTTTGCCATGAATTTTTCCTTGAATACGCCCCCGCCTCCGGAAATAATACAGGGCCAATTCGTCTTCAAAACAAATCATCCGAAAACAGACGAAATCCGACTGAAAGGCCTGATTAATCCGCGGGATGAAATACAACCGAATATCCCGGCGATTCCGGAAAATAAATAGTGATTTTCGCAGGTTCATCCTGAACGTGTAATCGAGATTCCTTTCATACGCAATGAAAACAAACAGGGAAACAGTGTACCAGTATATCTTCGGCCCGGTTCCCTCCCGCAGGCTGGGCATATCGCTTGGCCTGGATATCATTCCGCACAAAACCTGCTCCCTCAATTGCGTGTATTGCGAGTGCGGGAAAACAACCAGGCACACGCTGATGCGCGAAGAGTATGCCCCGACAAGCGATATTATCAGCGAACTTGACCGGTATCTTGCCCCGCTTCCGGACCTTGACGTTATCACCTTCGCAGGCAGCGGCGAGCCCACGCTTCATGCGCATATCGGCCTTATAATAAACCACGTAAAAACAAACTATCCCCGATACAAAACAGCGCTTCTCACCAACAGCTCGCTTCTTCACCTCGAAGAGGTCCGCCAAAGCATCCTAAGCGTTGATTATATTCTCCCGTCTCTGGACGCAGCATCCCAGCCTGTGTTTGAAAAAATAAACAACCCTGTTGACGGGCTGAGCGCGCAGACTATTATTGACGGTATTAAAAAACTCGCCCTGGAATATACAGGGATTCTGTGGGTTGAAGTTTTTATTATCCCCGGAATAAACGACACGCCGGCCGAACTCTTTCTGATCAAAAAAGCCCTCAAGGAGATACAACCCACCCGCGTTCAGATTAACAGCCTCGACAGGCCCGGAACCTGCGCGTGGGTACAACCGCCCTCCACCCAACAGCTCAACAGCATCGCGAATTTTTTCCTGCCGCTTCCCGTGGAAATCATCACCAGAAAATTCCGCCCGCAGGAATCTAATGCCGAAGAAAAGCCCGATGTCGAATACATCATCAATACGTTAAAAAGAAGACCCATGACCATTGAAGATATTGCCGTTGCCCTGAAAATAAACATAAATGAAACGCAGGACATGATTGATGAGCTTGTTGATATGAAAAACCTGGTTGCTGAAAGAGCCGGTAGTTTGACCTTTTACCGGATACCGCAAAAAGGGAATGCCGGTTCATAGAATTTAACCCGGCAAAGCCGCAACGTCCCCTTTATTAGGGGAGACATTATTTATAATCGTCCTCGCCCCTCGTTCTCGATGATTAAAATTCAATTTATTTTCGAGGACGCGGAGGAGGGACGAGGACGAAGGACGAAAAGGAACTACGCATAAGCCGTAGTGTTGCCAGCCTCAACCTGAAAAACTTTCAGATACTCCCCTTCCGGAAACCCTTTGCGCACCGGATGATCCCTGCCAGCGCCCCACTTTTCAACAATCCTGATCTTTTTTCCGGCTTTATATGCGGCATCTTGCAGAGTTTTCTCAAAAACAGTGCCGTTGATATGACTGGAACACGAAGCTGCGATATAGACGCCGCCGGGATTCAGCGCGCCCAGTACCGACGCATGCAGCATCTGATATGCGCGTACCGCATTGGGCACGGCGCTTTTTCTCGGCGCGAAACTGGGCGGGTCTGCAATGATCAGATCGTACTTTTTCCGGTTACCGGTTTTCATAAACGTTGCCACATCCGCGGTAACAGCTAAATGCTCTTCCGGGCAAAGCCCGTTCTCCGCCCATGTTTTTTCCGCAAGCCTGATCGCCTCCGGCGCGCTGTCCACCGTTGTTACAGAAAGTGCTCCGCCAAGCCCGGCCGCCACCGAGAATCCGCCGGTATATCCATACAGATTGAGCGCGGTTTTCCCCTTCGACAATGTTCGCACCCGTTTCCGCGATTCCCGGTGATCCAGAAACAGGCCGGTTTTCTGGCCGTTAACAAGATCCGCCCACAGATACATCCCATATTCCCGGACACGCACCAGCCCCTCCGGCATGCAGCCATACAGCACGCTCACCTCTTTTTCGTGCTGCTTTTTTCTCCGGAATAGCAGGGTGTCCACACCCCGGTCCATCAACGCCGGTTTGAGTGCGGATACGATTGTCTCTTTCCACGAAAGCAACGCCTTGCCGTCGAAGTTCAGCACCGCATATCTGCCGTACCGGTCGAGCACAATCCCCGGCAGAAAATCCCCTTCGCCGTGAATAAGCCGCAACGCGTCCGTATCCCGCAAACCGAGCCTGTCGCGCAACGCTAACGCGTCATTGATCCGCTGCGAAAACAGGGTATGATCGATCGGGCTGTCCGCAAGGGAAAACACACGGACCCCGATAGGCCCTTCGTCAGCCAGGCCCGCGCAGCAAAACCTGCCGCTGCGGTCAAACACAGTCACCACGCTCCCCGGAGCTGCGGAAAAAGGCTTGAGCGCATTCCTGAATATCCAGGGATGCCCGTTTTTTATTGTTTTTTCGAGGTTTTTTAATAATTGAACGGTTATCATGCGTTTTCTTAACAACCAATATTGCCTGGGACAATCCGCTTATCTGTTTTCACCGTGTAATTGCCTGTCAGCAACAAATAAGTTTTCCGTATTGGATGTAGTTAAAATACATGATAACCCTGAAAAAACATGCGGTATCTCTATAGTTATGATGCCCCTATTCAATCTTCGCAAGCAGCATCGGGGAGCATGGATCGTCAACATTATAAATCATCACATTGGAAAATCCCATTATATATAACCTGTTGCCATACCAGATGAAATCCTTTGTCTCCGGGGTGTTCCAGTATTTTATCTGAGAAACCCGCGAAGGATCAGCCACACTGAACAAAGTAAACCCGTTATGCCCGTTACTCACATAAACAAGCGTATCAAGCACCGCAAGCCCATACGGCGTAAACGTAGACACCTCATTCAACACATACGCATTCTGAGGATTCGCGACACTTACCACCAGCAGCACATCCTTGGCATTTCCTCCCCAGTTACCTGCCCGCAGCGTAACATACGCCACCGTATCCCTCACCACCACCGGGTCATACGCCTGAAAATGCTGGAGCGTGCATATCTTCTTCGGAAACGCAGGATCCTTCCTGTCAAGAACATACATCCCTCCCCTGCCGCCGATAAACAGGTATTTTTCCGTTGGAAACAACGTTTCAACCGTCCAGTCGATATAGGTCCTGGAGAGCTCTTTTGCCGTGTCAGGATTTGCAATATCAAACGTAATCAGGTTATTTCCATCCAGATAATACAGGAACGTATCAATCACCGCAAAAATCGCATACGAGCCCCCGACACCGGTTCCATTGGAACCCATGTCCTCCGACGTGCAGCCTATAACAGGGTAACACGAAAAAAGACCCGGACGATAGTAATCAATAGGCATAGGATCTATCATCAAATCCTCTTTTATTTTCACCACCGTGTCACAGGTAAAATCAGCTTTCAATCTCAACCCAAGTATCCCCCCATACGCATTCGCATACACCATATTCCCCTTCATAGCCATGCCGCTGTTCCCTTTAAGCGAAATGGTATTTTTATATTGCGGTGACGTGGGAGATGCAACAGAATAGATTTTAATACCTGTATATGAATCGGAGATTAAAAGCAGCGTGTCATACAAATAAATATTGCTAAAATTTTTACCGGACTGCTGATTCCCATTCGGAACCGAAAAACCGAGAGAACATACCAGAATAAAAAATGTCATACCCACAACTTTAATAATTTTGATGATTCTGCGGTTATTTTTCATTACACACCTCACTACTGGTTCCCATAAGAGTTAATGTTTGATAGTTATTAAGAAAGCGGATTACCGGATCTTCATTATATAAAGACCGCCCAGTTTGTTCCGAGGCTGCCTTGCAGCCCCCCTTACACGACAACCAGTTATTGCATCCAGAACAATATTCCGGGCAAGCGGAAAACCATTCATGTATGTATTCCGAAGAAAAAATAGAACCGGGTTCAGTATCATGAATATTCCCGATGATTGTTGGTGAATGATTGCACATTCTGACATTACCCATGAAATCAATGGTTATTGGCATCTTATCCAGATTTGAACTGCACGATGAAACAGCAATATCAGGGAAATCATGCGGATTTATAATGCAAAAGGGAAGGCATACATTTGCGGAAATCTTCAGATTGTGTTGTCGGGTAAATTCATTTGCCTCTTTAAACGCTGCTCTCAGCTCCAATAACGGAGGTAACAATTCGCCGCAGCGCGCAATACCGCGTCCACCGATATTAAACCGGGCAATCATGAACCGTGTTATTCCAAGCTGTTCGGCAAACAGGAGCGTTTGCCGTAATCTGTTGATATTAATCTTAGTCAAAACACAGACAACACACAATGTAATATTCTTTTTTAAACAATATTGAATCGACCGTATGACCTTTTGAAACGAGCCTTCATGGCCTGTTAATTTATCATGGATTTCCGGAATATCAGAATGTAGCGGAAATTCTATCATGGAAAGGCAAAAATCTTTCAATATGTCATAATCGTCATGCATACCTGATGTCCCGTTCGAAATTAAATTAACACCTTTACCTTTCAAACGGCACTTGAGAATATGTTCTTTTAGCCCATCAGCAAGAAAAGGCTCACCGCCAGTGAATGTTATGTGCTCAAATTCAATCACACGCAATATCCTTGACAATGTTCGAGTTATAAGAGAAAAGGATGATTTAATCGGCGTAGATGACTCTCTTCTCCAATAATTATAACAGTATGAACAATTCAAATTACAATCTCGAGTTACCTCAAAAACGATATGGCGAACAGGATATTTCATAGCAGACCTATTCGATCACTTTCAGCTTAAAAGATTCTGAAAACCAATTAAAATTTTGAATCATATCTTTCTGAATCGTATAGAAATTAAGATTATAAGAACCGGGCGGAACAGTATGGCCGAATCCGATTTTAAATCCTTCCTCGTTTTCGTCATATGCGCCATCAAACGGGAGAATATCATCTTTAATGATGCAGGAATCAAGCGAATCAAGAATTGCATAGGAATACGCTTCACTCCTTCTCTCGTGAATCATACCGGTGATGGTATCCGTTGTCGTCCGGTTTATAACAACAGCACCTGTTTTGGAATCATATTGGTCCATATGAAACACATCACTTCGAGCTTCAACATAACAGGTAGCCCCGAAGCACCCAACCGAGGCCCCAGAAAGAGAAATAAGCAAAGCTCCCAGACGCAATTTTCTGGCTACAAAATAGGGATGTCTTCTTGTAATAATAACCATAAATGAAACAAAGCCGAATGCAACGAATAAAAAACCTATGGAAATTGCTGTAATGATCTTATGATCCATGACCTTTCCTTTCTTGAGGACGCATTTGTACCATTATAATCCGCTATAATCCGCACTGCTATAGTTACCAATTATATAAACACTTTTATAAGATAAAATCGCTCAAAAATTTATACTATCTCACCCCGGAGATAAATAAATAAATTAACAAATTGTTCCTGCCTTTGAATAATAAACCTTAAATCCAGCCTTCGGTCTTAATAAATTTACATAGAGACCTTATTGAAACATGAATTTGTCTCACATGCCAATGGGATTTACTATATTAATAGCAATAATGAAGATTGCTTAACTTTGGCATTGCACCAGACAGTTATTGGGTGCTGGTGAATTTATCGTTAGGAATTCAAAAAGGAAATAATATGAAATTAAAAACATTAATCGCTACCATAATTATACATTTCTTTATTTCGTGTTCAACAAGTTTTGAATTAATTGGAGAAACACGCCAACCAATACCACGAGAACAAGTACTGGAATATATCTTAATACCAAAAAGTGCTAAAATAATCGGAAATTTTTCTGTATCTCTAGCATCTAATTACGGAGGAGCTGAAACCCAATGGGAAATAGTAAGAAAAGCTGCAAAAGTCGGAGCCAATGGGTATAAAATATTAGAAACAGATAAATTTGGAGGAGGGGGTTTTGGACAACCTGGTGGAAGTTTTTATACATGTAAAGCAGTCCTTTTTTATGTTCCAGAGGATAATGAGAAATAAGGATAGGGAGGTTGCCTAACATGGCATTGCACCAGATACTAATTGGATGCTGGTGAACTTTTCGTTAGCTATAATTAAATTCTTACTATATTTTATGAGATCATATTATTTCATTTTTGCTTTCTTTTTTACGGTCTATTCGGCAACAGGCTCCTTGCCTATTTTTTCATTAACAGAATATGACCCATGGAATATGGTTATCGGCTCGGATAGTCCTACCTTTGGTTTTTATAATGACAGTTTATTAATATTTCTGAGCAAAGACAAAGATAATCAGTATAAATATTATTATATCAAAGCAAATGCAATCGAATATAATGATTTGGTTTCTAAGCTTCAAATAAGAACTTCTGATAATTTAAAATCTGAATACTCCCTTTCAAACTGGACTGATCAACCCACTATCGTATTTAATTTTGCGGGCACAAAAATATCCGTATATGGAGATCTTCGCTCAGCATTTGATTCAATTAAGGATAAAAAGAGTAAGAAATTAATTATGGATGATAATGAGGATATTATTGCTAAATTACCAAGCAAATTGAGAGATATTTTTAGCTTTGCAACAACCTACGATAATGCTACTAAAAAAGAATGGATGCCAGACTTTATCGAAGTAATGTTTTGGCCATACGAATATGCGCCACAAAAATCAATTAATTGGCCTAAAGACTGGCCTGATCTTAATGATAAAAGAACCAAAAAAAGACATGATAACCAATTTAGTGTGTATTTACCGTCTTCGCATTACCAAGAGCTAATTTCATTATTAAAAACAATGAAGCGCAAAGGAGCAGTATTAATTAATGATAAAAAGATGGCGGTTTCTTTGAGATTTCCTTTCCCTGATGAAATAAAATAATGGCTAACCCGGCGTTGCAGCTGACAAAACCGCGCCATGCTCGTAACGGGTTCAATTTTGCTTGGTAGTAGCAGCTTCTTTCAAACGGTCGGCAGATGCCCGGTTTTGCGCTGAACTCTGCGTTATAGTGACAACTTACAAATCCGTATCACACAATGAAAAAAGAAATAAAGCTTTATTTGGCCAACGAAACCGTCAGAGGGGGATATGGTCCTATAATAGAAGGCTTCGAAGAGATAATGGTCAAAAGACTCCGTCGCAAGTACAAGTTGAAGGTAAGCATTAATGAAGTTACTGAATTGATTCACAAATACAATAACATATATTCAGTTGGACGATCTTTTTTATGGGATTACCTCCCGCCAGCAAAGGGTGAGTATGCGAGTCCTGGCGATTTTGACCAAGATAATTTTATTGCTCGTTTGTCTAATGAGTTTCCTACTGTTGATAAGGATATTTTAGAGTTAATTGGGCGCTGGATTGTATACTGTGAATATCTACTATAACAAACGGGTGGAACTGACCTTCGTTCAGTTCACCCTCATCGGTTAGTTAACACATCATATCTATAAAACTAAAAAGTCAAAGGAAAAACATCCTTGAAGAACCACATAGTAACAATACTGCTGTTATGCTTCGTAACACATATTGGCAAGGTTTATTCAAAAAACAAAGAAATATTTAATCGCGAAGATATTGTTGATACCTGAATTTTGCATGAAATTGACATAATTTTATTAAGACAATACGCTTTTTATTCACGACCCCCTGTATTTCAAGGGTTTTCGCGATAATTGTTATTTATGGTAGTTTTCTTTTGTCGGG
>Ga0105099_10002773_pt1 | contig 10279 bp, 4 predicted proteins | sample PPLLak3cmMay2015_2_FD_79138 | JGI IMG/M metagenome (GOLD analysis project Ga0105099, IMG submission 79138) | Freshwater sediment microbial communities from Prairie Pothole Lake near Jamestown, North Dakota, USA - PPLs Lake P8 Core (1) Depth... | ecosystem: Environmental > Aquatic > Freshwater >...
TCGGGTAACCGGCAAAAAACCGGCAGCCCGCCAGGATCGCTCCTTCCGCTGCCGCGTAATCTCCGATCATAAAATGCTCGCCGGTTAAAAGACCTTTTTGCATGCTCATAATTAGGTTTTTACTCCGCAATACCGACAAAAGATTATTAATAAGGAAAAAAAACCGTCGTGATTTACGATAATAAGTATTCCGGCGTTCTCGCTGGAACTCCTGTTCCGGCTCGCCGGAATTCATGTTTTTTCGATCCTGGGTTTTTCAGGATCGATAAAACATTGGACCTCTTCATTACGATTAATCGGAACGACCGTGTCCGGAGTGTGCAGGCCGTCATATTCGACATAGATAGCGAAATCAGGACAGATTAAAGTGCACAAGCCGCAATGAATACAATGCGGATTGTCAATGGGTTGCGGGTGATGGTAGCCTTTGGTGTTGGTGGTTTTGGATAAAATAAGCTTATGCTGAGGACAAAATTCCACGCAGAATCCGCAGCCCTTGCATCTTTCCTCGATGACATGGATGATTCCGCGTGGTACCTGGATGCGCTCTTTATCGAGAGGCTGTCTCCAAGAGGTCATGATCGCTCCTTTACTCACAAAATACTGTTCGAAAAAAAGACCCGATCCGCCAGATAACTTAATTTTTAAGGCCCGTCTTAAAACGGACCGCCAATATAACTAAGCCAAAAAAGATTGTCAAAACATAAATGATTAAACCATTCTAACTTTCACTAACATATTGTTTTTATAATGTTTTTAAGTAAAATTTTTCACAAATCGAATAAAAGACTACATCCCAAAAGAAATCGCCGACGTCACCAGCGATTGGGCCATCCTGGGTCTTGGCTTGCTTGCCAGCGGTGGTTCCGGTTTATGGAATTCCATACTTGGCTACTTGAGCAATGTTAAAGATATCAAAAAACTTGAGTTAAAAGAAAATCGAAAAAGAGCCGCTGCCTCCTAAACGCCATTTTATGACTTGAGGCGAGGAATGGGTGTCATCTTGAAATGAGCAAAAAGCAGTTTATTGTTTTTTCAAATCGAAGATTGATCGGCGAATTGTGCGCAAGGTACAAAGCAATGCATGCAGCGTTAAAAAAATCACTTCTGATGTCATTTCAATTTTCAAGGCGACACCCTGCCCTTAATCGCAGACTGCGGATAGATGGTTGCGGATAAAAATTCTCATTTTTCATACCCCAAACCCGTCATTCCGGCATGCTTTCGGCCGTAACCCGTGACCCTCTCCTGATCCCCTGACAACTGATGACCGATGACTGGTAAGTGATTAACCGATAACTGAAACCATATTCATAAAAACCTTGACATCCAAAATTGATTTGATGTAGTTTTTTATCTTTTCAACACGACTGAATTTATAAATAAAATCATCAAAATGACGAAGGTTTTTCTTTTATTCACAAAGAAGTCTAAACAGTTACATCTGTTTTCAAATACATCAAAATAATATCACCGGGAGGATATAAAAATGCAAACAACCAGTGTGTTTAAACTTTTATCCATTATTGTCATAGGTCTCTTTTTCTTTGCCGGAACTACTCTGGCGGACGGCGAATGGGCCACCGGCGGAGCAAATATTTTCAACACCAATACTGGAAATGTTGGTATTGGGACGACGACTGGCATATTTGGAAAACTAGAAGTAGCAGGTCTTAGTGTCGGATTTCAAGCAAATGATTATATAAATGGTGTTCAGGGTAATAGGTTGTCTTTTCGTATGCCAACGTTGGATTCAAATTATGTAGCATTACAATCTTATAAAACAGGGGCAAATGCTTATGGGGATTTAATTTTAAATCACTATGGCAACGTCGGCATCGGCACAACCAGCCCGAGCCAAAAGCTCGACGTCAATGGGTTTGTCAACATCAATAATCCGACCGGGCCGGGTTCCCATCCCTTGAACGTCGGCTCCACGGGCGGCTCCAATATCCGGCTTACCGGGCGGAACAACGCCGGGCAAGATGAAGCAGCCATTATGTTCCAGAAATATGACGGTTCTACGTTTCATGGCGCGATTCAAGGAATCTCCGGTACCATGCAAATTTTAGGGGGTGAAAGCGGAGGTGGCATAACGGTTAATTCGCAAGGTAAAGTTGGTATCGGGAGTACTTCTCCAAATAGAAATTTATCCTTATTTGGCAATGCAAATACAGCTTTTCAAATTATTAATTCCTCTACGGGTACAGGTGCGAGTGACGGTTTAATGCTTCAAATGGTTGAAACCGTGGGTTATATCTTAAACCAGGAAAATGGCGCTTTGCACATCGGAACAAATAACATAGAACGAATGACTATTTTAGCCAACGGCAACGTCGGCATCAATACACCGAACCCAGAAAAAACATTGGACGTAAATGGCTCCGCCAGATTGACAGAAAGTGATTCTCATAGATTATACACGGCAAATATCCAATTTGCAGGTAGTGCAGGACTCAAAGTTAGAAATAACGGTGGTTCGCAACTAGCTTTCTGGTCTAATTCCGATAATAGCTTCAAAACTGAATATGCGACCTATTTGGCAGCCACTTCCGGAAATGTAGGCATCGGGACGACGAATGCAACCAAATTATTAACTCTTAATAAACAAACTAACGGATTAACCATTGGCGATGGCACGATCTTACGACTTCAATCTGCTTCTGCTCAATATGCTTTTTCTGAAATTGGATTTAATTATCATGGTGCAAGCGGTTCAAAAGATCCAGTTGTCATCGGATACCGCAACATGACCGGGTTTAGCGGCTATACGAAAGGGGATTTTTTTATCGCTACCCGCGATGTCGAAACCGACACATCACCCCTGGAAAGATTGACGGTTAAAACCAACGGCAATGTCGGTATCGGCACAACCAACCCCCAATCCACCCTGGCGGTCAATGGCACCATCACGACCAAGAAAGTGAAAGTGACTGAAGTGGGCTGGTCGGATTTTGTGTTTGCGGATAATTACAAACTGCCCAGCCTGGCTGTGGTCGAATCGCACATCAAGCAATACAAACATTTGCCCGGCATACCCTCGGCCAAGGAAATCCAGAAAAAAGGCCTGGATGTCTCCGATGTCTTGGCCAAGCAAATGCAAAAGATCGAGGAATTGACCCTTTATATGATCGAAATGAAAAAAGAAAATCAGGAAATACAGAGAGAAAACCAGGGTCTGAAAGCCAGAATCAAGGCATTGGAAGAGAGGTAGAAAGTCACCGGTCGCCAGTCAACAGTCATCAGCGCAGTTATCAGTCACCAGTTTTCAGTCACCAGAAAAAACTGATAACTGACTGATAACTGGCGACTTTCCAAAGACTGGTGACTGGAAACTGATAACTGGAGACTATCAATGGCAAGTTACCGAGATTTGGCGGTTTGGGAAAAAGCAATGGATCTTGTAGTTGACTGTTATAAATTATCCAAGAAATTTCCAAAAAGCGAGATATTTGGTTTATGCAACCAACTTCAGCGCGCTGCAGTTTCCGTTCCCGCCAATATCGCTGAAGGACGAGAAAGGCAATCTCCGGGCGCATTTGCCCAATACTTATCCATATCCTATGGATCTTTAGCGGAACTCGAAACCCATCTTCAAATAGCCCAGCGACTTGGTTATTTTATGGAAAACGAGTTAGATCGTTTTTTGCAAAAAACATCCGAAGTAGGAAAAATGATCAATGGACTCAGAAAGGCAGTTATCAGTCGCCAGAAAAAAGCCGACAACTGATTATTTTTTTTCTGACAACTGATGACTGACGACTTTTTCTTCCTGATGACTGAAAACTGATGACTGATAACTTTTTAAAGGAGCAAACTATGCGCCGTTTATTATTGATTTTAAGCTTGATCTTGATTCCGGCCGTTTCCACGAGAGCCGCTGATTTGATTCTGCCGAGCAATCCCAACGGCAATTATAACAATGCCGGCGGCAATATCGTGAGCCAAGGCACGTGCACGGTCCAATCCGGGGCCAATGTGCAGTGCCGGACCACCTATGAAATCACTCTCAATCCCGGCTTTGAGACCATGGCCAATGGCGCCTTTTTCGCCGAAATCGACGCAAGCGATACGGACGCGGACGGCTTGCCGGACTGGTGGGAAATCGCCTATTTCGGCAATCTATCAAAAGGCGCCAATGACGATCCGGACAACGACCAGCTCACCAACTTGCAAGAGTTTACTTATCACGCCAACCCGACTCTGTTTGATACGGATAATGACACCCTGCCTGACGGGTGGGAGATCGCCTATTTTAGTAATTTCAACCAGGGTCCCGGCAATGACCCGGATGGTGACGGGCTGACCAATTATCAGGAATACCTGATCCACTCCAACCCCACGGTTTTCAACAAGGATAACGACAATGACGGTTTGGAGGACTGGTGGGAGCTGCTCTATTTCGGCAACTTATCTCAGACCGCAAATGCCGACCCGGACGGCGACCAGCTCACGAATTTGCAAGAGTTTCTTTTAGGCACCAATCCGACGATCCGGAACAATCCGGATAGTGATGGCGACGGCTTACTCGATTGGTGGGAATTGCAATATTTCGGCACTCTGCAATACGGCCGTAACGACGATCCGGACGGAGATGGGTTCAGTAATTATCTGGAGTGGCTGGCAAAAACGAATCCCAACGACGCCGGCAGCAAACCCAAGCCGGGCAGTTATTACGAGTATGATGCCATCGGCCGGATTAAAAAAATTTATAAAGTGAAGTAGTTTAGGGATGAGGGATGAGAGCTGAGGACCAAGGATTAGCAAAAAAAATCCCAACCCCCTACACTCCCCTTAGGAAAGGAACTGATATGAAGAAATTATCTATACTTTTAGCGCTCATCTTATTATTTGCGATCTATTTTCCATTATTCGCGCAAGATGAAGAAACCGTTCCGTCAAGCAATGATGATGTCCAAGTTATTCAGACACAGCCTGAAGAAACGCCCGCAATCCCGGTTGAATCAACAACCTCTGAAACACCCGATGAATCGACTCAATCAAATCCCAATTCGACCGCATCAATGGGCAGCGAACAGCCGGAAATCAAACATTCCGATACGATTTCGAGTTATTCGGCCACACCGATCCCCACCAATTCGTCTTTTACCGGTGCATCCAGTTACAATATTCCGATCAGCGTGCCGCCCGGCCGCAATGGCATGGCGCCAAAAATAAACATCATCTATACCAGCCAGGGTGAAAACAGTTGGATAGGACACGGTTGGAATCTCGATATGGGTTCGATTCGGCGTTCTACAAAAAACGGCCTCAACTATAATGATAATGCCTTTGTTTATTCGGGCAATGGGGTATCAGTTGATCTTTTAATCCAGCCGAATTGGGGCCCAAATTATTTTGAAGCCAGAGTAGAAGAGAATTTTCAAAGATTTTTTTATAACAGCGCAAGCGGCGGCTGGGAGGTTACACAAAAAGACGGTACGCGTTTTTATTACGGAAGCGACGATGCTTCGCGTCAGAGCAATAATCTTGGTGTTTTTAAGTGGTGTCTGGATAAAGTTGAAGACACCAACGGAAATTACATGACTTTCATTTATACCAAGGACCAGGGTGAAATCTATTTATCCCGAATCAATTATACGCAACATATTGGATTGCCCCAGACAACTTATGCTAGCTATGTAAAATTTAACTTGGAGCCCAGAACGGATGCAGCGCCGCTTTATCGGATCAACACCTTGGTGGTTACGGCTTATCGATTGAGTTCGGTTGAAGTTTATACAAATAATAATTTAGTAAGAAAATATTCATTAAATTACAGATACAGCGAGAACACCTTTCGCTCACTATTAACGACCGTTACCCTATTCGGCAGTGATGGAACGACCTCGTTACCACCCATCAACTTCAGTTATCAAACCGGGGGCAAAGGTTGGACCCCCATGAACGGAATCACCAATGCGGCATCTCCCGGCCAGCCAATGGTTATGGGCGATTTTAATGGAGACAACAAAACAGATATAGGATTTGTATATGGTGATGGTGTCCATTTTTATTTGTCCGACGGTCAAGGCGGCTGGACCAAAATCAATGATATCGCAAATGATTTATGTCCCAGTGCCGGTTATGAACTTTCTCATTATTGGGATCCCCGATTGAATTATTGCCCGCTTGTTATCGAATCTTTTCCAATGGTCATAGGCGATTTTAACGGAGACGGCAAAACCGATGTCGGCCGCAAGTATCAAGGTGGCATTCGAATTTATTTGTCCAACAGTCAAGGCGGCTGGACCAAAATCAATGATCTATTGGATAATGATCTGCAAATGCCGAATTATCTCGATTATGGGAGCGGCGTATATCCCGTAATAACCGGAGATTTTAATAGTGATGGCAAAACCGATATCGGGTTCGTATATAATAATGGCGTCCGTTTCTATTTATCCAACGGGCAAGGCGGTTGGACAAAAATCAACGATATTCAAAACGATTTATGCCCCAGCGCAGGATACTGGGCTGAAGCCTATACACCCATGGTTACCGGAGATTTTGATGGTGACGGTAAAACCGATGTGGCGCGCTTATCCATCAACGGGCTTCGTGTTTATTTTGCCGACGGCCAAGGTGGATGGACCAGAAAAGATGCAATAACCGGTAATTACTGTGTCAGTCCTATTCCCCAACAATTATCTTGGTCAGCCGGTCTTTGCCCGGTGACAACCGGAGATTTTAACGGAGACGGGAAAACCGATGTTGCCATTGTACATATTAATGGTGTTTATGTGTTTTTGTCCACAGGTCGCGCCAACTGGGTCAGGATAAAAGATATACCGGATCTCGGCATCAATCAGGGCTTTGTAGATTATAGCGGCGGCCTGAAATTCCCCCTGGCGATTGGCGATTTTAACGGTGACGGCAAAACCGATATCGGGAGAATCCATGATAATGGCATTCGGTTTTATACTACAGATGGCCGCGATGGTTGGGTCAGGATGGATAATTTAAACGATTTTGGTGCTGCCTCAAGTTTTGAAAATGGTTGCGCGGATTATCCGATGGTTATTGGGGACTTTAACGGCGACGGTAAAACCGATGTGGGACGGGTGCTTGATAATGCCGTTATTCGATTATATTCATCAGCTTCGCCCTTTCCCGATCTCCTTTCTACAGTAACAAATGGATTTGGCGATAAGACAACCATCAATTACATCCCATCTTCTCAATCCCAAAATACCTTATTGCCTTTTATCGTTCAAACAACCTCCGCTATTACCACGGAGGATGGGATTGGAAATATCTCGTCAACCCATTTTGCCTATTCCGGAGGTTTATACGATTATCTCGAAAAAGAATTTCAAGGATTTGCGACAAGCACAAAGATTAATCCGGATGGTACCCGTGAAATAACCCAATTTTATCAAGATTATTTTCGCAAAGGCCAACCTAAGCAGACTCAATCGTATGCTCCCGAATATGCGGGTGGCGTTCTTATGGGCATGACCGACTATAGTTTTAAGATGGTTGGACTCTCTTCCGGCGTCACCCATGTCATGCCCCTTCAGAAGCGTAGTGAATTCTATGACTCTGAAACCGTTTTTACCCAGGAAGATTATGCCTTTGATCATAACGGTAACCTCCTTATGACAACTACCTGGGGTAGTGGTTTAGACGAGGCCATAACTAAAACTAATGATCCTATTGATTATGGGGCAAGCAATCGCCAGGTTTGGCGCAATAGAACCGAAACGGTTATTGGCAGCCAAAGCGGACAGGTGCGGCAAAGCATCTATGTTTATGAGAACAATACCGGCAATTTGTTGAGTAAATCTGCCTGGCTTGAAAGCGGCAATAACCCCGCCACCAGCATGCAGTATGACACTTACGGCAATGTTCTCCATGCAATCGATGCCTGGGGTAATGCGAGCTCCGACCCCTGGGCGCACGCCACTCACACCGATTTCGATTCCGAAACGAATACTTTTCCCGTCAAGGTCACCGCTCCCAAAACCGGTTCGGCAGCTCATATCACGCAAACAGGCTGGAATAGACTCTATAACCAGCCCGCCTGGACCAAGGACGAAAACGGAAACATCATCTCTTATCAATATGACGTTTTCGGTCGCTTGACTCTGACGCAAAATCCGGATGGCGGCAGTACCCAAATAATCTACAGCGATGTTTCTGATCCCAACGCTTTCCCGCGTTATCTTCTGACCAAGATCAAGGAAGATGCGGCCGGCAACACGATCGATAAATATGAATTTTTCGATGGCCTTGGCCGTCCCATTCAGACAACCACATTCGGAGAAGACGAAAAACCAATCATATCCCGAACTTATTACAATAACATGGGCCAAACGGCTCTTACTGAAGGCCCATTCTTTGCGAGTGGCGTGACCTATCCCCAAACCGCTCCTCTTACCGGTTATCCATTTTCTTGGACCAGCTATGATTTTCGCGGCCGACCCCTTATTGTAAAAAGCAAGCATGGCGATTATCTGAAAAATAACGAGTATATCGCTACATCTTTCGACTACAGCGGTTTCAGCGCTACGGTCACGGATCCGGATGGGAACAGAAAAACCGAGAAAAAGGATTACCTGGGCCGGATCATCGAGGTTATTGAGCATAATGATCCCGAAGCATATCGCACGACTTATCAATACAACGTTGCCGGTGACCTTTTAAAAGTAACCGACGTCCTGAGCCATGAGACCAACCTGGAATACGACACCCTGGGGAGAAAGAAAGTCATGGTAGACCCGGATATGGGCCGCTGGGAATATTCCTATGACCCGAACGGCAATCTTCTGACTCAAAAAGACGCCAAGAACCAGGAAATCAGATTCGAATATGATGCTCTAAATCGTCCCTTGAATAAAAAGTATTTTTTTAATGATCAACCCTCAACAAACGACATACCTGTCTTTACAACATACGATAATGCAACTCCAGGTTCCAATGGCATTGGCAAGCCTTATACAATTACCAAAGGGAATGTAGTCATCACCAATAACGCCTATGATTTCATGGGCCGCAGCCTCAAGGTTACCAAACGGATCGACACGACCGATTATGTTACTCAAAACGAATATGAGCTTTCCGGGAAGGTTAAAAAATTGTTATATCCGGATAATTATTTTATCACCTATGATTATTATCCCGGCACCAACCTGATCCAAACCATCACGGACTCCGCCAATGTCGTGCAGGCGGTCTATACCGATTACGAACCGACCGGCAAGATCGGCCAGATCGATTATCATAACGGCACCGCCACCAAATACACCTATGATGCCTGGTCGACTAAACTCTTCGGTATTGTGACCGAAGATCCGACCCATGATCCCAACAAATATCTGCAGAACAGGGAATATACCTATTCCAGGGCTGGCGATGTTTTACGAATTGAAGATCATGTGCAAAAAGTCAGCTATGATTATGCGTATGATCCGCTTCACCGTTTAATCTCGGAAAACCTTAGCGGCACCAGCGCTCCCTTGACCAACAAGGTGGAGGAAATCGTTCTGGACTATGAAAATATCGGACCGGTTCATGGAGTAAAAGAAATTCGGTTAAATGGCATTTCTAAAGCATGTTCCTATGATGCCAACGGCAATATGGTAATTAGTCCCGATTTCACCAACGAAATTAATCCGCTGAATCGAAACATCCTCTATAATAGTGACAACATGCCGTTTCGTATTGTCCATGCAAATGGAATTACGGTGGATTTTACTTATGATGGCACAGGCAAACGATCCGAAAAACTTGTTCCGAATGGCAAAACCATACTTTATATCGGCGATCATTATGAGATTGAAAATGGTATTGCAATCAAGTATATTTTCGGAGGCAATCTCAGGCTTGCCCAAATCAAAGGCTCTTTGACAAGCTATTTTCACAAAGACCATCTCGGCTCCACCGCGGCGGTTACGGATGAGAACGGTCAGAAAACAGAAGTGACATTGTATGAACCTTATGGTTCTGTTCATATTCACGAAGGTGCAGAAGTTACTGCCTACAAATTTACGGATCAGGAATTCGATAATGAAACGAATTTATATAATTATGACGCAAGACTTTATGATCCGATAACTGGTATGTTTATTACACCGGATAGCGTCATGGCGAACCCTCTCGATCCGCAATCATTTAACCGTTTTAGCTATTGTCGGAATAATCCTTTAATCTACCTGGATCCTACCGGTCATTCTCCATCATCGGTTGATCTAACGGAAGATCTATATCATTGGTCCGCAGCATTAAGAACTGGCGCCGATTATCATAAAGATTCCTCCCTTTTTGACTTTCTAAA
>Ga0105099_10002774_pt1 | contig 10276 bp, 8 predicted proteins | sample PPLLak3cmMay2015_2_FD_79138 | JGI IMG/M metagenome (GOLD analysis project Ga0105099, IMG submission 79138) | Freshwater sediment microbial communities from Prairie Pothole Lake near Jamestown, North Dakota, USA - PPLs Lake P8 Core (1) Depth... | ecosystem: Environmental > Aquatic > Freshwater >...
GGATGGAGCCAGACGGTTCATGCCCCCCATCCATGCGCCGCATGCAAGAGGTGCCTCCGACTGCGGCGTTCACCCGACGCGCCGATCGTGCACCCGGCGTCAAACCCCAACTCTGGGCGCGGCATGTCGCCCAGCGAAGGCACCGGCGACGCACCGGATGGGATGGCGGCTGTGGGTGGAGCGTCCCTCGATCTGGCTCCGTGTGTCGCTGCCCCCGGGTGGCCGGGGAGGGCCGGCGGGGTTCTAGTCCCAGCCCCTACTCGTGGCGCAGGGCTTCCACCGGCTCGAGGTCGGCGGCGCGTTTGGCCGGATACAGCCCGAAGAACAAGCCAACGGCGGCCGAGAACAGCGTGGCCAGCAAGATCGCGTTCAAACTCACGGCCGGGTTGAGGTCGGTGTCCGAGGCGGCGGCGATCGCACCAACCAGCATCGCCAGGGCCCATCCCAGCAGGATCCCGATCAAACCGCCAAACAGGCTGAGCAGCGAGGATTCGGTCAGGAACTGGATCAGAATGTCCCGCTTGCGGGCGCCGACCGCCTTGCGCAGCCCGATCTCCCGCGTGCGCTCGGTGACCGAGACCAGCATGATGTTCATGATCCCGATGCCGCCCACCAGCAGTGAGATGGCGGCGATCCCGCCCAGGAAGATGGTCAGCACGCCGGTGATGCTCTGGGCGGTGTCAATAAAATCGCGCTGAGTGAAGACGGTGAAGTCATCAACCCCGATCGGCGTGCGGTGGCGCAGACGCAGAATCGTCGAGATCTCCTCCGACGCCTGATCAACGGCATCGGCGCTGATCGCCTGAGCAATGATCATGTCCACCTGATCCCGATCCCGGCTGAACAGCCGGGTCTGGGCAGTGGTCAGCGGCAGGAAGACCTGGTCGTCCTCATTCGAGAAGCCGGAGCCGCCCTTGGCCGCGGTGACGCCGAGGATGCGGTACGGTTGACCTTCGATGCGCATGGTCTCTCCGACCACGCCCTCGCGCCGGCCGAACAGGCTCTCGACGGTGTCTGGGCCAAGCACCACCACGGCCGCCCGTCCAAGCATGTGCTCCTCGGAGATGAAGGAGCCCTCGGCCATTTCGACGTTGCGCACCGGAGCATAGTCGGGCGTCACCCCCAGCGCCTGGGTAACCGTGCTCTCGCCGCCGAAGGCCGCCGCGACGCTCCCCATCAGCATCGGCGCCACCCCGATGACCGAGGGCGCGGCAAATGGGTCGGCGAGCGCCTGAGAATCCGCCAGCGTCAGGTGCTCGCGGACCCGGACTTCCTGGTCCTGGCTGCGCATGACGAACAACAGGTTCGTGCCGATGTCGCTGATCGATCCGGTGATGGTTGCCTGTGCGCCCTGGCCGATGGCCAGCAGCGCAATCACGGCACCGACACCGATCACGATCCCCAGCACGGTCAGGCCGGAGCGCATCTTGTTGCTGGCCAGACTCTCCAGCGCTTCGATCACGCTTTGCCGCAGCATGCACCCTCCCCCCGAACGGTCGCGCGCCAGCCGCGACCCGACTCCAGTCGCCTACGCCAGCCGCTATGCCCCGCGGTGCGCCAACAGCCTCGCCGTCTCACGCCAGCCTCACCCATCGTCCTCGACCTGCCCATCCCGGAGGCGGATGACCCGCTGCGTGCGTCGGGCGATCTCCGGATCGTGGGTGACGAAGATCAGCGTCGTTCCCCGCTCCTGGTTCAATCCCAGCAGGATGCGCATCACCTCTTCGCCCGACCTGCTGTCGAGATTCCCGGTCGGCTCGTCGGCCAGGATGATCGCCGGGTCGTTGACCAGCGCCCGGGCGATGGCCACCCGCTGCTGCTGTCCACCGGACAGCTCGTTGGGACGGTGGCGCATGCGATCTCCCAGCCCGACGGACTCAAGCGCAGCCACGGCGCGCTGTCGTCGCGTGCCGTTCGCTCCCGAGTAGCGCATCGGCAGCTCGACGTTCGCCAACGCCGTCTGCCGGCCAAGCAGGTTGAAGGATTGGAAGATGAAACCAATCCGCCGGCCCCGGATCACGGCCAGCTCATCGTCCTTCAGATCCGAGACCAGCTTGTCCTCCAACCAGTAGCCGCCTGCCGTCGGACGGTCAAGACAGCCGAGCAGGTTCATCAGCGTGCTCTTGCCCGACCCCGAAGGCCCCATGATCGACAGCACCTCACCCCTGGAGACCGTCAGCGAGACGCCGCACAGCGCAGGCACTTCGATCTTGCCCATCAGGTAGGTCTTGGTCAGCCCCTCGGCACGGATGACCTGTCCGGTCGGCTCCATCTCAGTTGCCCATCATGAACGGCGGGCCGTTCTGTCCAAACGTCGTCGCCGGATTCAGCACGATCAGATCGCCCGGCTGCAAATCGCCCGCAAGGATCTCGCTCTGGGTATCGGAGGATGCGCCCAGGGTGACCTCAACCGGCGTCGGCACACCGTCCTCTAACACGTACACCACGCGCTTGCCGTCCTGCACACGCACCGCCCGATTGGGCACAAGCAGAACGTCCAGGATCTCACTGACCACGATGTTGACCGCCGCCGTCATCCCCGGCCGGACTGCCTCGTCCGGATCGACCAGGCGAACGGTGACCGGGAAGCTGACCACGCCCTGGATGGACTCACCGGTCAGGCCGATCTCGGTCACTTCTCCACTGTAGGTATTCTCCGGGATCCCATCGAAGACCACCGAGACCGGCTGACCCACGGCAACCCGGTTGATGTCGATCTCGGACAGGCTGATATCGACCAGCATCTGGCTGATGTCGGCCAGTCCAAATGCCAGCGCCCCGGGCGAGACCTGATCACCGGGCTTCACCTCGACCGAGGTCACCTGCCCGGCGAACGGCGCCGCGATCTGAGCCAGCTCGGCCGTCGATTGCGCCGCCGCGAGTCGCGCCTGGGCGGCCACGATATCGGCGGCGTCCGGTCCGTCCTTCAAGCGCTCCCACTCGCGCTCGGCGTCCCCCAGGCGCGCCTGCGCCTGCGCCACGTCGGCATCGAGCAGCGCCTGATCAATCGGCGAAGGACGTCCGACGTACCAGTTCAATGCCCGCCTGGCGGAATCGACCTGCTGTTGGGCCTGTGCCACCATTTCGAGCGCCGCCGCCTTGTTGGCGTTCTCCCACGGGTCACCCGGCACACGGCCGTAGGCCGAACGCGCGTTGGACAGCGAGTCCTCCGCAATCACCACCCTTGCCCGCGCCAGGTCCAACGTTGCTGGGCTGGCGCGATAACCTTCCTGGCGGACGCGCCACTTGTACTCGGCGTCCTTGAGCGCGTCCTGCGCCTGCGCCAAGGCCAGCTGGGCTGCGGCCTGCGGCGATCCCGACTGCAGCAGTTGATCCAACGCGCGCTGGGCCTCGACCAGCTCCGCCTCGGCGGCGATCACCGACGCCGGGAGCGAGGTTTGACGCAGCCTCGCCAGCACCTGGTCGACATCGACCCGGTCGCCGACCTGCGCGCTCACTTCCTCGACCGTGCCGCTGGTCTCAAACTGCAGCTTGGCCGCTTGATTTGGACGGACGGTTCCCGTCGCACCCACGACGGCCGTCAGGTTTCCCCGCTCGGCCGGCTGAGTCTGCAGATCCTCAGCTTGCGGCGGACCCGCTGTGCAAGCCTGGACCAGGGTGGCCGCTGCCAGCAGGGCCAACACCGGGAAGGGGAGTCTACGGGAGTGGTTGCTCATGCCTTGCCCTTTCCGCGCCGTTCACTTCAGCCTGGTGTGAGCTTGTGAACGGAGAGTGGATCCTTCTTGTAGGCTGTGCGGGCCAATCTCTTTCGCTGCCGCAAATCGAGGCTGCGACCCTGGGGCTGGTACCAGCACCTGTCCGAGGCTGCTCGCGCGGAGATGAAGAATACCATGTCCTCCGCCCCCTGCAGGTTAAGTGCGGATGAGCCGTTCGACGGCCCCGACGCCCCTGCCCGCCGGCCGCTGGGGAGTTGCAGTGGCCAGGGCGGTCGCTTGTCGAAAGCCGGGCGCGCATGACCTTTGTCGGCTGGGCCTGCGCCCGGAGGTGACGACTTTCCGCCCGCAGCGTGACATCTTGGACTGATACTGTCCTACTTCGGTGCATATCATCTGTACAAGCAGTCTGGGAGGGGCGGCAATGCAGTCGATTCCAGGTGAGAATCTCGTAATTGACCGTAAGGCGCGGATGCGCATCCCGCTGGTGGACATCGTCGCCAGGCCGGTGGAGGAGCGGGTTGCCGACTTCCAGGCGACCTTTCTGCCGCTGACCGAGGAACAGGCACGCCAGGCAGCCGAACGGTGCATCCACTGCCCGGATCCGGCGCCATGCTTCCAGGCGTGTCCGGTCCACAACGATATCCCCTCGGCGATGTGGCTGATCGAGCAAGGGAATTTTCTGGGCGCGGCCGAAGTCTACCGGCAGACGAGTACGCTGCCCGAGGTGTGCGGCCTGGTCTGCCCGCATGAAGCCTTGTGCCAGGGGGCGTGCGTCCGCAACAAGCGCGAAGAGCCGGTCCTGACCGGGGCGCTGGAGGCTTTCGTCACGGCCTATCAGCGGGCCAACGGCGGGGTGAAGATTCCGGTCGGCGAACCGACAGGAAAGAAGGTCGCCTGCATCGGCGCCGGCCCATCGAGCCTGGCCTGCGCCGAACTTCTCGTGCGCGAAGGACACGCTGTGACCGTCTTCGAGGCCCTGCCTTACCCCGGCGGACTGTTGATCTACGGCATTCCGAACTTCAAGCTGCCCAAGGAAATCGTGATGGCCCGTCTGGAGGACTACCGCAAGGCGGGCATCGAATTCGCCACCGGCGTGCGCATCGGCAAGGACAAGACGATTGACGACCTGTTCGCCGAAGGCTATGACGCGGTGTACATCGGTGTCGGCACCGGCGTGGACGCCACGCTCGACGCTCCCGGCGCGGACCTTCCCGGCGTCTACTTGGCCACCGACTTCCTGATCCGCACCAACGTCGACCCGGCGCTGCTCCCGGACGAGAAGAAGGAAGTGCCGGCGATCGGACGCCGGGTTGTGGTAATCGGCGGAGGCGACACAGCCTCCGATTGCCTGCGCACCGCGTTGCGCATGGGCGCAGAGCAGGTCACCTGCCTGTACCGCCGGACCGAGGCAGAGATGCCTGGCGGGAAGAAGGATCGCGAGCTGGCGCGGCAGGAAGGGGCCAAGTATCGCTTCCTGACTCAGCCGGTCCGCTTCATCGAAGGTCCGGATGGCCGGCTGGGCGCAGTCGAATGCCTGCAGTGCGAACTGGGCGAACCGGATTCGAGCGGCCGGCGCCGGCCGGTCCCGATCGAAGGATCGAACTTCACCGTGTCCGCCGACACCGCGATTCTGGCACTGGGTTACTGGCCGGATCCGATCGTCGGCAAGACCACACCGGACCTGAAGGCCGACAAGTGGGGACAGATCACGGCCGACAAGCAGACCGGCGCCACCTCCAAGCCCGGCGTGTATGCCGGCGGCGATGCCGTCACCGGCCCCGACCTGGTGGTCACGGCCATGGCCGGCGGACGCCGCGCGGCCGCGGCGATTATTGACCACCTGAAGGGCTGATCCGGCTTGCTCTGCCTGCCTCCGTGCACGACAATCCGCCTCCGAGGTTCGGAGGCGGTTGGCGTTCCGGGCCTGTAGGAGGCGGACCTGCCGATGTCTGACCCGGCGGATCTGGCCCGGTACATCAAGTCGGCCTGCGCCGACCTGGGCTTCGACCTGGCCGGCATCACCCATCCCAGGGCCGTGCAGCATCACGACGTCTACCGCTCGTGGGTGTCCGCCGGCCGGCATGGGACGATGGGCTATCTCGCCACCGAGCGGGCAGTGGCGGCTCGCCGCGACCCACGCGACGTCATGCCTGAGTGCCGCTCGGTCCTGGTCGTCGCCGCCAACTACCTGCCCTCCCCGCCAGCGGAGGGCGCACCCTGGCAGATAGACATCGCCGCCTACGCTCAGGGCCAGGACTACCACCGGGTGCTCCCCGCGCGCCTGCGCCGGCTGGTGGCCGGCCTGGAAGCGCACGTCGGCAGAGCGATCCACCATCGGGTGTACACGGACACCGGGCCGCTGCTCGAACGCGAGCTCGCCCAACAGGCGGGGCTGGGTTGGATCGGGCGCAACGCTTGCTTGATCCATCCGCGCCTGGGTTCCTACCTCTTCCTGGCCGAAGTACTGCTGGATCTGGACCTGCCGGCGGATCCCGCCTTCACCTCCGATCACTGTGGCTCCTGCCGGCGTTGCCTGGACGCCTGCCCGACGGGCTGCATCCGTCCGGACCGCACCCTCGACGCGCGGCGCTGTATCTCCTATCTGACCATCGAGCTGCGCGGCAGCATCCCGCCCGAGCTGCGGAGCGCGATCGGTAGCTGGGGCTTCGGCTGCGACATCTGTCAGCAGGTCTGCCCGTGGAATGTGCGCTTCGCCGCGCCGACCCAGGATCCGGAGTTCCAGCCCCGGCCGCTGCTGCGCTCGCCGAGAGCGCTCGACCTGCTTCGGCTGGCGCCGGAGGAATTCCCGCGCGCGTTGCAGCAAAGCGCCCTCAAGCGTGCGCGGCGCAGCGGGCTGCTGCGCAATGCGGCGATCGTCGCCGCCAATCTGCAGGACCCGCAGGCTCCATCGGAGTTGAAGGCTGTGCTCGAGCGCGAGGCCGACCCGGACGTGCGCGAGGCCGTCCACTGGGCCCTCGCCCGCTTCGCCGGCGAAGAAACACACCCCTGACCCTGCCGGGCCCATCCCCCCAAGCAGACCGTGCCGAACATGCAGCCAAGGTGGGGTAACCCCACCTTGGCCGAAGTCCTTCAGGTTGGAATTGCAGCCAGCAGGTGCTTTACGGGACGCGGGTGGCGGTGGGAGACCCGACCGGCCCCGGCACCGTAGGCGTTGGCGTGGCAATGTTCACCACCACAACCAGCTTGGTGCCTACAAATAGAACGTCCGTCACCTTGATTTTGTTCTCCAAGGCGATGGCCTCAGCCGTGCTGTTGAACTTGGCGGCGATCAATACCAGCGTGTCGCCGGTCTTGACCACGTACTCGATCCGGGAGCCGCGCGGCAACCCGGTCGGGACCGCTGTCTCGGTCGGAATTTCGGAATCGGCTGGCGGGATCAGCAGCTTGGACCCCACGCCGATGTTGTTCGGATCTGTCAGGCCATTGAAGGAGATCAGCAGGTCCATCGTCAGACCGAACTTCTCGGCGATCGAGAACAGGGTGTCGTTGACCTCAACCGTGTACTCTATCGGGCCGGAGGGGGTCGGGGTGAGGGTCGGTTCCGGCGTGTTGGTGATCGTCGGCGTCTCGGTCGGCGGCGGGGGAGTCGGCGTCTCGGTCGGGGTCGGCGTGCTGCTCGCCAGGAAGCCTGGCATGGAAGGCGGATTCTCCCCCGTCAGCCACAGCACAACCAGGAACAGGCCGACAACCAGGAGCACGACCGCCATGCCGCCCACGACGAGCGGAATGATCCGGTTGCGTCGTCGGCGGTACGAATCGATCACGTCGCCAGCGTTCGCTTCACTCTCGGGCATATTGTCCTCTCCTCTAGGCGGAGGCACAGGCGCCCAGCCCACCGTTCCCCTGCATTCTAATCCGGTTTGTCGCTCCGGGTTTCCTGGTCCTGCCTACCATCCATCCAGCACATATGTCAACAAACCAGGGAACGCGGCAATCCAGGCGTCTGCGTCATGCCCACCGGGAACAATCTCCAGCTCCACCGGCGTCCCACGCGCCTGGAGCGCCTCGGCCAGTTTTTCGCTCTCCGGGCGTGCCCAGTCAGTTGCGCCGGCTGCCAGGTAGAAGCGCTCGGGCAGCGGCGCTGTTCCCCCGGCCAGCGCCAGCGGATCGTACTTCGGCGGAGCGTAGTTGACGGACAGCGCTGGACTGAGGGCGGCAACCGCGGCGAAGACTTCCGGATGGCGCATGCCGATCTCAAGCGACCACACCCCACCGCGTGAGATCCCGGCGATCGCCCGCTGCTCGGAGGACGTGGACACGGGGTACTTGGCTTCCACCGAAGGCAGAAGGCCTTGCAGCATCTCGGCCTCGTAGGATCCAGGGCCACCGCTTTGCGGGCCGGTGAAGAGCGGCTCCGGCACGCGCGGCATCACCAGGGCGAAGCGCGGCGCCTGGTTGGCCTGGATCCAGGCCTCGACCATCTCGTCGATCCCCAAGGTGGCGTCCCAGTGGGATTCATCGAACGGGTAGCCGTGAAACAGGTACAAGACCGGCAACCGCTCACCGGTCGCTGTGGCGCAGGCCGGCAGGTAGATGCGGTAGGGCACCTCGCCGTCGACCAGCATCCCCGGATAGCTGTCCTGGATCACCTGACCGGTCGTCTCGGTGCAGGCTGGGGTCGGCGCAGCGGCAGGTGCCGCGGTCGCCGGCAGCGCCGACACGGTGGCCGTCGGCGCCAGGGGCGGCAGGGGCGAGGGCGTCACCCGCCCGGCTCCCAGCCCGCAACCCACCAGGGTCAGCGATCCCGCCAGCGCACCGGCGCTCCAGAGCGCGGCTAGCCTTGCACTTCGCCTCATCGACTTGCCTCCGCACCGGCCGCTTGTGCACCGGCCAAGGGTTCCCGTCCATCTTACCAACGCCCGCGACCGGAATCCGGACAGGCCATGGTTATAATCCATGCTATGAAGTATCACATCTGGACATCGGGCTGCCAGATGAATGTCGCCGACTCGCAGCGCGTGGCGGCCTCGCTCGAGCGGCTGGGGATGCAGGCCACCGACCAGGCGGAGCAGGCGGACGTCGTGGTGCTGAACACCTGTGTCGTGCGCCAGAGCGCTGAAGACCGCGCCTACGGCCGGCTGCACGCGCTGCGGCCACTCAAGACGCGCCGACCGGACCTGGTGATCAACCTGATGGGCTGTCTGGTCGGAGTCAAGGGGAACCCGGACCTGCAGCGGGCATTTCCATTCGTCGATGTATTCTCGCCGCCCGCCGACCCTGGCCCGCTGCTGGCCTACCTGAACGAGCGCACCCTGGCCGCCGACATTCGGCGCCAGACCGAGCAGCGGCACGCCTTGATGGATGGCGAAGCCGAGAGCTCCGACGGGGGCCGCACGGCCGTCGCGGCCTACGTGACCATCGTCGAAGGCTGCTCGCACGCCTGCACGTTCTGCGTCATCCCCTATCGGCGCGGTATCGAGCGCAGCCGACCCGCGCCGGAGATTGCCGCCGAAGTGCGCGGACTGGTTGCGCGCGGCGTGCGCCAGGTCACCCTGCTGGGCCAGATCGTTGACCGCTATGGCCTGGACCTGCCCGAGCCGCACAACCTGTCGGCGCTGCTCCACGAGCTGCATGCCATCGACGGGCTCGAGCGCATCCGCTTCCTCACCTCCCATCCCAACTGGATGACCGAAGGACTTCTCGCCACGGTCGCAGAGCTGCCCAAGGTGTGCGAGCACATTGAGGTGCCCGTGCAGGCTGGCGACAACGAGGTGCTGGCCCGCATGCGCCGCGGCTACACCGCCGACGACTACCGCCGGCTGATTGAGCAGGTGCGCACACGGATCCCCGGCGTTGCCATTGCCACGGATGTGATTGTCGGGTTCCCGGGTGAAACCGAGGCGCAGTTTCGTAGGACCTATGACCTGCTCGAAGAGCTGCAATTGGATGTGGCCCATCTGGCGCGCTACTCCACGCGTCCAGGCACGGTTGCCGCCCGCCGGATGGAGGACGACGTCCCCGAAGACGAGAAGATGCGCCGTTTCCGCCAGCTCGAGGACCTGCAGGAGCACATCGTCACTGCGTTACACATGCAGCTACTCGGGCAGGCCGTTGAGGTCCTGGTCGAGGAAGCCCAGCGCCCGGGTCACTGGAGAGGCAGGACACGGACCAACAAGCTGGTGTTCTTCGACTCGGATCGCGTGACTCCGGGGGACCTGGTGCGCGTGCGGATCGAGTGGACCGGGCCCTGGAGTCTGAAGGGTACACTGGAATCTTCGCCGAATTCGGCTTCTGCAGCGGGCCTTGCACAGAGCCTCGCCCCCCCGGGCCAAACGGCTTCGGGCTGATGGCGCTGCGGCGCGATACTGTGGGCGCAGCACGCCCAGGGCACGATCCTGTCACGGCGGATGGCACCCGCCGGCCAACGCCGCCCGCACGTCTGCGCCGGGAGCAAGGATGATCACAAAGCTCCGCCAACGGCTCGCCGGGTTGGCCCCCATCCTGCTTGGGCTGGCGATCTCGGGCTGCACGATGCCTGGCGGCCTGTCTTCTTCGGCGGCGCTCGGCACGCAGGCCGCCATGACCGTGGAGGCGGTCTGGGCTGCTCAAGCGCCAGGCTCACTCACGCCGGCGCCCCC
>Ga0105099_10002775_pt1 | contig 10276 bp, 6 predicted proteins | sample PPLLak3cmMay2015_2_FD_79138 | JGI IMG/M metagenome (GOLD analysis project Ga0105099, IMG submission 79138) | Freshwater sediment microbial communities from Prairie Pothole Lake near Jamestown, North Dakota, USA - PPLs Lake P8 Core (1) Depth... | ecosystem: Environmental > Aquatic > Freshwater >...
GATTCTATCTGGTCAACAAACAGTTTCTCCAGTTCTTCGGGTGGGCGTTCTCCGGCCTTTATCTCGATGTATATTTTTGGATTATTCAGATCGGGAAATAAGTCGGTTCCAAGTTTTCCGAATGATATAACTCCCAGGAGAACTATACCCAGCACCAGCATCAATACAGTTACGGGATAGTCGACTGAGAATCGTGCTAACTTATTCATATGATTATCTTAAGATTTTGACCCTTGAATTGGCACTTAACGTTTCATAACCTGAAGTTATGAGACGCTCATCTTTAGCAAGCCCTCTGACAATTTCAACTTCCGTATTTGTCTCTAACCCGGTGGTTACAATTCTCTCAACTGCCCGGCCCTGAACGACAACGAAGACGGTTTTACCCCTCTGCCGGGAAAGGATAAGGTCTTTCGGGATCACAATTACGGTATCCCTCCGGTTAACTACTATATCTGCCTTGACAAACATTCCGGGCCTCAGCAGGAACTCCTTATTATCGGCTGTGATAACCCCTTTGAATGTCCTCGATTCTTCATCAATTGCGGGAGATGTCTGAGAAACCATCCCCGGGATTGTATCGTTAGCTATGGTATAATTTGTTAATCTGGCAGGCTGGTTTTTTACAATTCTTGACATGTACTTTTCAGGAATCTTGATGTCCATGTACATTGTTTTGTAATCCATTATTTTGACCATAACGGAATTTGATTCCACAACAGTTTTTGGGGTATAATATGGTAAATCGACAATAACCCCTTCAATTGAGGAAATTATTCTCATCTTTTCCATCTGAAGTCTGGCATTCTCAAGGGAATATTTCGCGTTAATATATGATACGCTGGCATTCTTAAGTTCTCTCTGCGTAACTCCCCCTTTTTCGAACAGTGATTCCTGCTTCTGAAGTTCGCTCTGGGCAACCTCCAGATTTAGTTCCTGAGCCTCAAGTTTCACCGAATTGACAAACTCCCTGTCTTCAAAGCGGACTATTACCTCACCTGCCATTACGCGGTCGCCCATCTGCCATGGACGGCCTGTACGGGGATTATTTTCAAGATAATATGTTGCCGCTAGTTTTGACTTCAGTTCAATAACACCCTTAGGATAAACAACTCCGGTGGTTGAGATCACGTCCTCGATTGACTTGAGAGTTACATCAACTACCTCGACCGGGGCCTCAACATCCGCCTGAAGTCTCTGTTCGGGCTGATTACAGGCTACTGTCAGTGCTATAGTTGCAGAAAATATGAATAATAGATTTTTCATTGTCGTGAATTTATTTTACTGTTTGTATTGTTATTATTGGTGTTACAGATTGCTTTTTTTCAAAATCATAAAGTGTCTGTATTTTTAGATTAAGGAGCTCGAGTTTATAGCTTATCAGAGCATTTGTATAGGAAATCTGACTCTGAGAAAGTTGTTCCTGAGATTTGCTGAGATCCAACCCTGTAAGATCGCCGTTTTTGTATTTTTCCAGATTTATCTGGTAGGTCAGATCTGCATTAACGGTTGATCGTTTTGCTATCTCAATCTGGTTTCTCAGGTTAAGTAAGTTCCTGTAAACCTTGCGTATACCGAGGACAATACTATTTTCCTCATCCTGAAGAGCGATCTCCTGTGTCTGGATTGAGGCTTCTGTTGCCTTAATCCTTGCTTTCTTCTCTCCCCAATCCCAAAGTGGAACGGTAAGATTTAACATAACCGATTGATTCCTTGCCGGAGTATCGTAGATTTGACCGAATTGTTGGTCATCACCGGTGAGACCCAGTGATAGTCCGACACTTCCTTTAAACTCATTCATCGCCATAGTTTGAATCATGTCGAATTGTGCAGTTTCGATCGATATTTGTCTTTGTCTTAATTCAAGCCTGTTGTTCAGCCCCTGTTCAATTGCAAAAGCAATATCGACTGCAATGGTGTCAACAGAAATATCAGGAAGTGCAATAAAATCATCATAAAGACTCATTCCAACCAGGACTTTAAAGTCGTCTTTTACATTTTCGAGACTTACAAGTCTGTTCTCGTAGTCTGACCTTGAGTTTGCCAGGTTGAGTTCAGCCTGGTAAAGTTCAACATCGGCAGATATACCTGCTTCCGCTTTAGCTTTGCTTACTTCATAACTCTCAAGCATATTGTCATATGCTTTTTTTGCAATTTCCAGACTTTGCTGTTGCTGGTAGACTGAATAGAATGATTGGGTTACCGATCTTTCAAGCGTGAGCTTTGAAAGTTCATGTGATATCTTGGTATTTTCAAGGTTAAACTCGAGCTGACTCAACTGGAGTTTTGTGCGGTTATAAGTAAAGATTGGCTGGTCCAGCTTCAGTGAAAGATTATTTGTGAAGGTTGATGTTGTTGCCGGGAAGAGAGGATTTCCTTCATTCCTTTCGTTGTAGTAATTCCTCCACCCAAAAGAGTTAACCAGCGATACTGTTGCATCGGTGGCCACGATGGGCTGAACAATATTAAACTGGGCTGAACTCTGCAAATCCTCTGTACGATAAAAGGCGCCGAAGTTAGTGTTGAAATCTCTACCCTCTCTGTACGAAAAGGGGGTAACATTAAGAGAAAAGGAAGATTTCAGCGCAGCTCTCTGAGCTACAAGCAACTCTTCACTTCTTGTCAGGCTCAGAATGGTTCTTCGAATTGTCGGACTGTTACTATAGGCCATACTAAGGGCATTCTCAAGTGTGAGTCCGTCGGACTGTGAATAGGTATCCTGGCAGAGCAGCATGAGCAACATCATTGCTGCAATTGAAACCCGGAAGGTTGTTCTAAATTCTTTTTTCATTTTGTAAATTTTTGAATTGGCAGTTAGATCATATTTCATTTCAGCTATTAATCATTTCTTTTTACCCATTTAATGGCATCTCCAACCACGACTCTCCCTGTTGATTTATTATTGAGTTCCACAATAACTGTATCGGGCGAGAGGTAGTATGATCCGAGTTTATTCCATCCGGGATCGGCAGTTTCAAAATCGATTACTATTTCCTCTTTTCCGTCATCGTGATATACAGTGAAAGTGAATTCCTTCATCATCGGGGTTCCCTGATTCTGGCCACCAGGTCCGCCACCAGGTCCGCCACCAGGTCCTCCAGCCGGACTGCCCTGTGTGGTAGTGATGGTTACGTTAGCACCACCGCCACCTCTTTGCACGGACACCTGCCGTGCCATTCCCATCCTGTTGGCGCTTTTCGGGATAGAGGCATAAACATCATAATATCCGGCAGATTCAATGACACCCTTCCAGGTTACTGACCTTTCGCCTGTGCCACTTTTTGTATAAACTGCTGACTTTACATATTTACCATAATAATCATTTAGTACAACCGGCTGCCAGTACTCTGGCATCATGAACTCCCTGATTGATGAGTATGTTTCACTTTCATTTCCGGTTATCCCCATTATTCTTCTTAGTGGACTTTTCTCGGCAGCCTTGCTCTTTGAAAAACCCGGATCCTCATTATCGACTATTATTTCATTTGCCTCCTGGAGAACCGGCAGGGATGAAAGCACTTCTTCTCCTTCAACAGGTTTCGTTCCACGCGGAGCTTTTGGTGCTTCGCTTATAATAAATGTCTGTTCCCCAGGAATGTTCTTTGCCATTATTGTGTTGATTACCATTGCCCGAGGTTGAGCCTCAACTATTAAATTGACTCTTTTTGCCTGATTAGCTTCCATAAATACAATGCCGGCTATATCTGCGGCCTCCATGCCGCGTCCCTGCATAGAAATATCCATTCTCTGGAATCCGCCGCCGCCCTGAGCGCCAGCTGAAATTGCCGTCATGGCCATACCGCCTCCACGGCCACCGCCACCGCCCATGCCACCGCCTGTGCGGAACGAAATATTAAACAGCCCCGGGGCTGGTTCCGGATTTGATACTATAAAGGAGACCTGATATCTCGATCGTTCATCCACAACTACTTCATTGGCTTTAACATCTGTAAAGATGAATCCGGGTATATCGTAGCCTTCAAACCAATTGGGAAGGTATTCTGAAAGTCCGAATCCAAACTCTTCAATAAGGTCTTTATCGAATTTTTTAATGTCTACTCTGGTGAAGATATTATCGTTCAGGTATTGCGAAAACCATGTCTTAAACACTTCAATCCCTGCTTTTGCGCGCATCATATTAAATAAATAGTCTCCCTTAACTGTAAGGACGGCTCTGATTGTGTCATTCCCCGGGGAATCAGCAAGTACTTTTTTCAGGCTGCTATTCCGCAGGATAAGATTCGCCATATCATTTTCCGAGAGTCCTCCGAGAATCATCCCCTGAGCCCCTCTCATCTGATTCGTAACTTTTTGAAGATGAGATTCAAAGACGGAGTTTATCACAGGAAAGTCATCGGAGTAGAAGTTATTCTTATAGAAGTAAAAGCTGGGGCCCAGCATGTATCTGGAGGGTTCATTTACCACTGTCCCACCAGTGAAACGCATAGTGCTCCCACCAATAAATGTTTGTCTGGCAAATGCACTGAATATCCTTATCTGCAGATCTTTATCCGTGATAACCTGGTTTTGTCTGGCCATGTTTTCCTTTTGCCGTTCAAAACTCTTGCTGAACCCAGCCTGAGCCAGTGTGGCAAATCTCTCAGGGAGGAGGATCATTGATGGCTGGACTTCAGCCCTGGTCTGTGTGTTCTTTTTCGAATAGCTGAAGAATTGCACCGGAACCTCGAGAAAAGAGAGTGAAGGGAACGGATATTGTGTTGAGAAAGTTGTTTCCAGATCTTTCATCAGTACTGTGATAAGGTTCGGAAGTGTATCGCCGATCTCAGTAAAGATGGATTTATAGTAATCGTTTCCAGGGAAGTAGTGTACCTTAAATTTTGTGCCGTCTGCACTTATTGTATCAGTAAGGTAATTACCGATAGCAAGAGTTACACCCGACAATGGAGTAGCATGAGTTATGTTGTATACGCCTTCTTCCAGTCTGGATTCACCCTGAGTGATAGCCCTCAGTCCGTTTTGAGTCCGGACCTTAATAGTATAGTTCGTAAAATCCAGTTTAATCCGGGCAGGGTTTGACGGGTAATAATTAAGACCTGCAATCGGGTACCAGTTTGTTTCTGGAGTGAGAAGGACATAGTCACTTGTAAGGAATGCCTGCCTTTTACTGATGTTAACCATTACAATTCTCGACGGATTCTCATTAGTCTTGCTTACATCCCATGGGTAGCAGTATGCCTCATTAATAGTGCCGCTGTAGGTGACTTGCAACCCAACTGCTTCACCCGGGATTAGTGGCTCGGGGAGAGTAATTATTCCGACATTAAAATCTCGGGCAAAAGTTAATGGATTGCCGTTTTTGTCAGAAACAGCAGTAATATTTAAAGAAGGATTAAGTGATAGAACCAGCTCTTTAAGTGGCATCTCATGATCATTCCTCAAATTCATGCCTGCAACGACAGCGATCGAGTTGCCATTGTGTTCCACAACCAGATCCGCATCGACAACTGTAGAAAACAGAGTCTTTTCATATTTCGAGTTTGTTTCCAGGACAAGTTTTTTGTCGTTTACATCGCCGGAATAATTACCAAGAACCATGAAAGCTGAGAAACCAGCTGTAACCAGAAATGCAACCATGATAATCATCGCTGACCTGTTCTGTATTGCAGACTGGGGAAGCCTTCTGAATATCAGGATTGTTATCATTATTGAAGCCATTCCGAGAGAGAAATAGAGCAACCTCTGAAATAGTATAATGGTGAAATTACCGAATCCCACAATGCCTGACTTAAAGAGTGGCAACCCAAATGCCATATAATCGAATATATAGCCGGCCCTGTAGAAGAGATAGAAAATTACCAGTGCAGCATACCCGAGCAGTAGCAGGAAGGTGATGGCCTGATTACGTACCAGTGACATTAACAGAAATGAAAAACCAAGACTGAAAACAATGGTTGGTATACTGATAAGGAGCAAATGGCTAAGGTATGATCCAATATCTACAGTAACCACGGGCGAAATAATGTTAACCACAAGTGCAATTCCCAGAATAAGCAGGTTCAGTCCGATAAACAATCTTAGTATGCCGAGTGATTTTCCAATCACATATTCCATATTTGACATCGATCGGGTATACAGAACCTCATTTGTGTCCAGTTTTTTATCCCTCTTCAGAAAGTCGGCAGCCAGAAAGATTACCACAATTGACTGAACAATATTAAGAAGGTACAGGTTAATATGTGGTATGGCTGAAGCAATTGCGAGCGCTTCCCAGCCTTCGTTTCCAATTGGTGAGAACATTCCGATGTTCATCAGCGTAAGAAAGAACAAAGTACAAAGTGCGAATAGTCTGAAGAACCAGCTTCTCCTGAGTGTTTTCGCCTCGTAATGGGCTACAGTTCTTATGTTATGTATGAATGCCATAATTAATTGAGTTTACCAGTTAAACATTTTCATTACCCGCTGTTTCTTTCTCCATATAATAAACGTAAGCATGTTCCAGATTAGCCCTGATAGGAGTAGAGTTGTAGTGTGGTTTTTCGGTTGAGACTATCTGGACATCCCATCCCAGATCGGTAGGTATCGTGGAAATTATGTGATACTGATCTTTGATTGATTCATATTCCTCGTGAGTCACTGAAAGATTGTGAACATGACCCTCTGCAGTAGTAATTAGTGTTTCGGGAGAACCTGAATAGATCAGCTTACCTTTGTTCAGCAGGGCCATCTCCTGACATGTAGATGAGATATCACCTACTATATGCGTTGAAAGGATGATGATTACATCATTCTGGCTTAGGTCGGAAAGAATATTTCTGAACCTTATTCTTTCATCGGGATCAAGACCGGTTGTTGGCTCATCAACGATAATCAGCCTCGGGTTACCAATAAGTGCCTGAGCTATTCCCAGCCTCCGTTTCATACCACCAGAAAGTCTGTTGGCCCTCCTGTCGCGTGCCTCGAAAAGTCCGACTTTCTCAAGAAGGGAGTCAACTTCTGCCATCCGTTCCTTCCGGTTTTTCAGGCCTGCAAGAGCTCCGGAGTAATCAAGGAATTCCCATGTTTTCAGAGCTGTAAAAAACCGAAAATCCTGAGGCAGATATCCAAGTATTTTTCTTATTTCACGACGGTTCTTGTGAATATCCCTGCCATCAATCATAACATTTCCGGAACTCTGTTTCATTAGGGTCACCAGGATTCTCATTAGTGTCGATTTCCCGGCTCCATTTGGCCCTAATAATCCGAACATTCCGTTGTGAATATCTAACGTAATGTCTTTAAGTGCATGATTGCCATTACGATAGATCTGGTTTAAGTTTCTGATCTCAATCTTCATACTGCAAAAGGTTACTTTCTTTTTTAGGGTATTGTTACTGTTTTAGACGCCAAAAGGACGTAAATTATTTCAATTAGTATTATAATTACCTTGAAAAGGCGCATATTAACATAAATTTAACATTACTGAGCCCAACTCGTCACTATTCGGACAGTTTGATTTACGAATCACAAACTTATTCATATTTTTGAAGGCAGATAAAACTATATTTTGAAAAAAAATAGCAAGCGAAAAATTGTCAACGATCCTGTTTACGGATTTATAGATATTCCGGGCGATTTTATTCTTGAGCTTATTGAGAGCAAGTGGTTTCAAAGGCTGAGGCACATTAAGCAGCTCGGGCTTACAAATTATGTTTATCCGGGGGCTAATCATACCAGGTTCCAGCATTCACTTGGTGCTTTGCATCTTATGTCGCTTGCTATTGAAACACTTAAAATAAAAGGTGCCCATATTAATAAAGACGAAGAAGAGGCAGCATATGCTGCAATTCTGCTGCACGATATCGGACACGGCCCGTTTTCTCACGCACTTGAAAACTCTCTGATTCCTGAGGGAACACATGAGGATATCTCACTGCTACTGATGCAGGTTATAAATAGGGAATTCGATGGCAGGCTGGCGCTGGCAACAGAAATTTTTCTGGGAGAATACCACCGGCACTTTTTGCATGACCTTGTTACAGGTCAGACCGATATGGACAGACTGGACTATTTGTCGCGTGACAGCTACTTTACCGGGGTGATTGAAGGGTCGGTGGGTTCAGACAGAATAATCAAGATGCTTAATATTGTTGATGACAGGCTCGTGATTGAAGAGAAGGGAATTTACTCAATTGAGAACTTTCTGATAGCCAGAAGGCTAATGTACTGGCAGGTTTATATGCACAAAACTGTTATTGCAGCGGAAAGAGTGCTGGTTGCCGTTCTCAAAAGGGCCAGGGAGCTGGTTGAAATGGGTGAAGAAATTTACTTAACTCCTTCACTGGCATACTTTCTTCAAAACCGGATCAGTAAGGCGGATATTATGGGTAAGGGCAACCTTGATAAGGAAGAAATTGCCTCCAATTTTTCCCGCCTCGACGATAATGATATTTTTCAATGTGCCAAGATATGGATGGATCATACTGATAAGATACTATCGACTTTGTGCACAAGTTTTATCCATCGGAAACTTCCCGCAATTGAACTGAAAAATGAACCCTTTAGCCCTGAAAGTGTCAGTTTATGTAAGACTTTGGCAGGAGATTTGATGAGGATTGGACCGAATATGGTTGATTACTTTGTCTTTACCGGAGAGGTCTCGAACAGGACATATGCCCCCGATGAGCCACAGGTAAACATCTTGCTTAAAAACGGTGAAATAAAAAATATTTCGGAAGTGTCGGAGATGTTTGATCATCGGGCACTTTCACAAAAGACTATAAAGTACTTTCTTTGTTATCCCAAAAAAATGCGTTTAACAACATCTGATTTATGGAGTTTACAGCCGGAATGATTGCAGAAGCCCTGAAGGGAACCGTAGAGGGAGACCCTAAGGCCAGCGTTAGTACAATAGCCCGAATTGAGGAGGGTTTTGCAGGGGCACTTTCGTTCCTTGCAAATCCGAAGTATGAACACTATATTTATACAACTGAGTCGACAATTGTACTGGTAAATATTGATTTCAAACCAACAGCACCTGTCAAAGCAACTCTGGTAAGAGTTGCCGATTCATACAAGGCGTTTGCTTCACTTCTGGATATTTACCAGAAATCAAAACCTGTAAAAAAAGGGATACACCCAACCGCAGTCATAGAGAGTTCTGCAAAGGTTGGCGACGGTGTTTATCTTGGCCCTTATGTCTATATTGGTGAGAATGTTGTTGTTGGTGACAATACCAGAATCTACCCGCACACAAGCATTGGTGACAATACCAGAATCGGGGCTTCCTGCCTTATTTATGCCGGGGTAAAGATCTACCATGAATGCGTGATCGGAAATAGATGCACAATTCATGCCGGCAGTGTTATCGGTGCTGACGGATTCGGATTTGCACCACAGTCGGAGAGTGAATTCATGAAGATTCCCCAGATAGGGAATGTTGTCCTTGAAGATAATGTTGAAATCGGTGCAAACGTTTGCATTGACAGAGCAACCATTGGTTCCACAATAATAAGAAAAGGTGTAAAACTTGATAATCTTATTCAGGTGGCTCATAATGTGGAAATAGGAGAGAATACGGTTATGGCCGGACAATCAGGCGTAGCGGGTTCGACCAAGATAGGGAAGAACTGTATGTTCGGGGGTCAGGTTGGTGTCACAGGTCATATTACTGTTGCTGATGGAACCAAGGTTGGCGCTCAGACCGGAATCGCAGGGCCGGTGAAAAACCCGGATACAATTCTGCTTGGCTCTCCGGCGATGGACTTACACAGTTTTATGAAATCTTATGCAGTTTTTAAACGGTTGCCGGATTTAAAAGTTATTGTCGACAAAGTTGAAAGGGATTTTAAAAAGACTGATATTCAGTAACATTTCGAGACGTTCCAGAAGAAATTAACTGAATTTAACCAAGTTAGAGAGGGAAGTTCTATGTTGTTCGAAAAAAAATTATTTCTTTTGTCGCGTCAAATGATCTAGAAACAGAAAAAATGTCAGAAAAACAAAGGACTCTTGCTAAAGAAATAGCCCTTTCAGGGAAAGGACTCCACACAGGAATAAATGTAAATGTCAAACTAAAACCGGCTCCGGCAAATCATGGATATAAATTCTGCAGGGTTGACCTGCCGGGTAAACCTATAATAAATGCTCTTGCGGAAAATGTTACTGACACTTCAAGGGGGACAACCATTGTTGAAAATGGTGCCTCTGTTTCTACAGTAGAGCACCTTCTGGCCGCCCTGCACGGCAAGAGGGTCGATAATGTCCTGATCGAATTCGATGGCCCGGAAGCACCTATTATGAAGGGTAGCTCATACATGTTTACCCAGGCAATTAATGA
>Ga0105099_10002776_pt1 | contig 10274 bp, 6 predicted proteins | sample PPLLak3cmMay2015_2_FD_79138 | JGI IMG/M metagenome (GOLD analysis project Ga0105099, IMG submission 79138) | Freshwater sediment microbial communities from Prairie Pothole Lake near Jamestown, North Dakota, USA - PPLs Lake P8 Core (1) Depth... | ecosystem: Environmental > Aquatic > Freshwater >...
GAGGCCATCCACCTAGCCAGGAAACAGTGCGGTCGGATCGACCTGCTTATAACCGACGTGATCATGCCCGAGATGAACGGCTGTGACCTGGCCAAAAACATCTTATTCTTTTATCCCCAGCTGAAGTGCCTGTTCATGTCGGGTCATACAGCCGATGTAATCGCCCAACACAGCGTCCTGGACGAAGACGTCAACTTCATCCAGAAACCATTCACAATAGACGAATTGAATGACAAAGTACGAAAGGTACTGGATCGAAATTAATAAATAGGAGAGCCAGTTGCAAAATTCTGTCTTACTGCGATCTCTCAGATATTTTTGGGGGTGGGGCTGTGCCCCACGTCCCCACAAAACTCTTGAGATATCGGCCGTAAATGAGAATTGTATCCCGAAGTTCATGACCTTTTCAAATTAACATTTCTGAATTTTGCAACTGCTTCAGGAGAGAGACTGGTGGGAGGTTTCTGAGGCCAGCTTGTCGTTTCACCTTTTACCCACCTGTATTTCCTGGTTATGGCGCAGGGTTAACCATATGGGCTCTTTGTTTCTTTTTATATATCCGGTGTGCAATTGACAACTGCCTGAAAATCACCTACTTTTTTAACATGACCAACAAAAAAAACAAACCTACAAAAAAGATAATTCTCATGACCATAGCCGTTCTTGTGGCCCTGTTTCTGGCATGGAAAATAATTGGCCTTTTAAACCAAGGTTCCGAATCCAGTAAGGATGAAGGCGCCGTCGCTGTGGCAGTGGAAATCGCCCCCATCACCAGAGGCTCCCTTCGCGATCAGGCCGTACACACCGGCACTCTGAGGGCGAAAACCCGTGTCATCGTGGCCCCCAAGATCTCCGGTCGCCTGAACCAGCTTCACGTGGATATCGGCGATCAGGTGCGCAGCGGTCAGTTGCTGGCCACTGTGGAAGATGAGGAATACCGTCAGCAGGTCATCCAGGCCGAAGCAGATATGAGTGTCAGCGCCGCCACCCTTGAGGAGGCCATCAGCGCCCTGGCCATCGCAGGGAAAAACCTGGAGAGAGCCAAAGCCCTCCACCAAACCGGGGTTCAATCCGATGCGCAGCTGGACCAGGTCGGTTCTCAATATCAGTCACAGCTGGCAAAGGTCAACGTTGCCAAAGCCCAACTGGCCAATCGGGAGGCCGCTTTAGAAAACGCCCGGGTCCGCCTGTCATACACACGCATCAGCGCCAGCTGGAGCCAAGGCAGCCCGGTTCGCTACGTGGGTGAAAGATTTGCCGATGTGGGCAGCCTGCTCTCAAGCAACAGCCCCATTCTCTCAATTGTAGAGCTTCACTACACCACGGCCGTCATCAATGTCACAGACCAGGAATATTTCCGCCTAAAGATCGGCCAATCGGCAACAATCAGCAGCACGGTATACCCAGGGAAACAGTTCCCGGGGAAAATCAGCCGTATCGCTCCCCTGCTTCAAGAGACATCGCGTCAGGCGCGGGTTGAAATCGAGGTGGGGAATGAAGAACTCCTCTTAAAACCAGGCATGTTCATCAATGTACTGGTTGAATTTTCACACCGTGACGATGTAACCATCGTCCCCTACAACGCGCTGGCCAAAAGAAATGGTGAACAGGGGGTGTTTTTGGTCAATCAAAAAGAGCAAAGCGCCCGTTTCCAACCGGTTGAGACCGGTATCATCGAGCAAGGCAAGCTGGAAATTGTCAAACCAGCAGACCTGACGGGATATGTCGTGGTCATGGGACACTACCTGCTGGAAAAGGAAGGTCGGATCATTCTTCCCGAAAGGGATGACCAAGCTCCTCCACAGTCGCTCCCTGAGGAAAAAGAAAAATGAACCTCTCCGGTTTTTCCATAAAACGCCCTGTTTTCGTGGTAATGCTGACCCTCATCGTCATTATCATCGGGTTTGTATCCTTGAGAAGACTACCCATTGACCTGATGCCGGAGATCTCCTTCCCCACCCTGAGCATCATGACTTCCTATGAAAATACCGGACCGGAAGAAATCGAACAGATCATCACCCGGCCCATCGAAGAAGCCATGAGTGCCGTCCCGGGGGTTGAAGAGGTCTTTACGGTCTCCTCCGAAGGAAGCAGCAGCGTTCGGGTCATGTTCTCCTGGGGCACAGACCTCAACGCCGCCATCGATGATGTCCGTGAAAGGTTGGACCGGGTCATCCCGCGTCTTCCGGAAGAAGTGGAAAGACCGGTTCTGCGGAAATTCGATCCAGCCATGATGCCCATCCTGGTCATCGGTGCCCTGAGTAAACTGGACCCGATCCAGACGCGCAGAATCCTCGACGAACAGATCTCCTACCGGATTGAACGTGTAGCAGGTGTCGCCTCAGTGGACATCTGGGGCGGCCATCAGCGGGAAATCCAGATCAATCTTCACGCTGAGAAAATCAAAGCCCTGGGACTGCCGCTGGACATCATCATTGCCCGTATCAAAGAAGGCAATCTCGACCTGCCGGCCGGAGTTATCGAACGGGGAAATTTCGAGATCCTCATCCGGGTTCCCGGGGTCTTCACCAATCTGGGAGAAATCGGAGAAACGGTTGTCGCCACCCGGGACAATGTCCCCATCCGCCTGAAAGAAATCGCCGATATTGATGACACCTTCCGGAAAATCACCCGCATTATCCGCATAAACGATGTACCCGGAACCCGTCTTGCCATCTACAAACAATCCGGGACCAATACCGTCGATGTCGCCGAAGGCGTGTTAAAAGAGATCGACAAAATCAAGGAGGATTGGCCCCAAATCCAATTGGTCCCCGTACGTGACAGTTCTGAATACATTAAAAACGCTATTTCCAACGTCAGTTCAACCGCATTGTACGGGGGGCTTCTGGCAATTCTGGTACTGCTATTTTTTCTCAGCAGTATCCGCAGCACCATGGTCATCGCCACCGCCATCCCCATTTCTATCATCGCCACCTTTGCCCTCATCTATTTTGGTGGCTTTACCCTCAACATCATGACCCTGGGTGGTTTGGCCCTGGGCATCGGCATGCTGGTGGACAATGCCATCGTTGTGTTGGAAAATATCGTCCGTCATTTGGAAGAGGGAACGCCACCAATAAAGGCCGCCCTGAATGGCACCAGTGAAGTCTCCGCCGCTGTTGTCGCCAGCACCCTGACCACTCTGGCGGTGTTTCTGCCCATGATCTTTGTGCGGGGAATTGCGGGCATCATGTTCAAACAACTGGCCTACGTCATCAGCTTCTCACTGATCTGTTCATTACTGGTGGCTTTGACCTTGGTCCCCATGCTTTCCAGCAGATTTTTAAGACATAACTCTGCGGAAAAAGATCGGACCGACACCTTTCTGCATCGTCTGGTGAATGGGTTTCAGTCATTCTTCCTGGATTTAGAAGACCGTTACCAAAAGATCCTTCACAAAGTGCTGGATCATCGAATGCTGGTCCTGATGGGGGTCGGCCTGCTGTTTATCGTCAGTATTGCCCTCATCAGTCTGGTCGGCAGTGAATTTTTGCCCTCAACTGATGAAGGGGAAGTAAGGGTGACTGTGGAGATGGAAGTGGGTACCCGACTGGGGGTGATGGATGAACAATTCAAAAACATAGCCGCCATTATCCACCAGGAGGTACCGGAATTAAAGAGCATTGAAGAAAGCATCGGTGGCGGATGGCGCAGCTCCGGCTCCCACATCGGCAACATCACCATCAAACTGGACTCCAAATCCAAACGATCCCGAAGCAGTGAAGAGATAGCCAATGCCCTGCGTAAAAAGTTGCAGAACATTCCGGGAACGGTCATCAGAGCCAGGGCTGGTGGTGGGATGTTCTTTTTACGGGGCGGGGGTGATGAAGAGAAGGTCCAGGTTGAAATCCGCGGCTACGATCTGGAAATGAGCGAAGCCCTGGCTCAGCAGGTGAAGAAGGTTATTGAACAGGTCCCCGGCATCTCCGACATCAGATTGAGCCGCGACATGGGTAAACCGGAGGAGCTTCTGATTATAGACCGCCAGAAGGCTGCCGACATGAAGCTTGCCGTATCTCAGATCGGCAACACCCTTGAGACGGTACTATCCGGTACTCAGGCCAGTGCTTATCGGGAGAGCGGGGATGAATTCCGCATCATGGTCAAAGTCAAAGACTCGGAGTATATGAGCATGGAAGACATCCTCAATCTGACTCTGACCAACAGCGAAGGCCGCCAGATCAGTCTGCGCAACGTTGTTAGGGTCAAACCCCGCAGCGGCCCGCAGCGAATTGAGCGCCGTGACCGGGAACGGATTCTGACCATCTCTGCGGAAATCGAAAAGCGGAATCTGAGTGACGTTCTGGCCGATATCCGAACCGGCATCAAAAGGATCCCCATCCCGCGAAACTTTGAGATCAACTTCACCGGAGATTTCGAGGAGCAGCAAAAGGCCTTCCTGGAACTGCTCCTGAGTATCAGCCTGGCCATTATGCTGGTCTACATGGTGATGGCCATGCTATATGAGTCGTTGCGGGATCCGTTTATCGTCATGTTTTCAGTCCCTTTGGCGGCCATCGGCGTAGTCTGGATGCTGCTTCTGACCAAAACCACCTTCAACATGCAATCCTATATCGGCTGCATCATGCTGGGGGGCATCGTGGTCAACAATGCCATTCTCCTGGTAGACCAGATCAACCTGCTGCGGCGCAGAGACAAGATGGAACTGCATCAAGCCATCGGGGAAGCCGGACGCCGTCGCTTGCGACCCATTCTGATGACTGCCCTGACCACCATTCTGGCCATGCTGCCCCTGGCCATCGGTTTCCTGGAAGGCAGCGAAGCCCAGGCCCCCATGGCCCGGGCGGTGGTGGGCGGCCTGGCCAGTTCCACCCTGATCACCCTGCTGGTCGTCCCCATCGTCTACTCCCTGTTTGAGGGAAAGAAAGATTGAGTGAAAATCACCCAGGAAGATCAAATAATAAGCTGGCCAGAACTATTCATCAGCCGATTTACTGCGAGCTCTCTTTTATATGGGGATGGGGGCACAGCCCCCATCCCCACAGGATTCTTGAGAGATCGTAGTAAACTGAATAGTTCTTAGGTATGTTTTCATTTTTTCCCACTTGGGTAAGATTCAACCTGATCAGCAATAATTAAGAAATACATAGACTCACCGCTTGAAAATAAATAAATAACAGGCGATAATCCGATAATCAATATAGGGAGTTCATGTTATGGGGATTTATTGGAATAAAATTCATCAGTTACTGCTTTTTTCAATGATCCTTTTTCTGTTGTTTCTTTCCTCTTCATGTAAGTTGGAAGAGATGGGAGATATTACCATCCAACCTGCAAACATCGTTGCCGGCATGGATAACGTTGTTCTGCAGGTCAGTAGTCAGAGTATCCCCCAGGGGGCATCAATCCGGATCAATAACCAAATATACCCCACTCAGACCATCACAACAAATCGCCTCAGCTGCACCCTGCCCCGGGATCTTACCCTGCCACAAAACCCTCTGGCGTCCAAGTGGACTGTATCCGTCGACCTGGTTAACGCCTCCGGGACTCCGCTCTCAACCGCAACAGAGCTGACTTTTCAGCGGGATTATGTCTGGAGCCCGGCTGAAAAAATCGCTAACCAGGGAACCGACAGTATAATGAGTATCCATCAGTCTGGCAGCAATAGTCTGTTTTTACTGTTCCGATCCGGTGTGGTCATTTATCAAATGCAATCTCAGGATGGTGGGATAACCTGGCAAACACCAGTTAATGTGTTTACGCTGATGACCAGCCTTGATTCCTATTCTTTGCTTGTTTATGGGGAACAAATTTTTATTGTGGCCAAGGAGAGTGGAGCTCTGACTTTGTATCAACTGACACCGGGCCAAACACCATCATTATCATGGCCTGTTCCCAACACAGAAATTTGCGATGGGTTCAAAGCCGTCATCGACGACTCTGGTTGTATTCACCTGATCTGGGATGTCCACACAGATGAATCCCATAACCTGATCTGGTACAGCCGTTCCCATATTGATGGTCACCCATGGAGCAATCCTTCCGAGGTGCTTCACGATGAAGGCTATTGGCCAACCTATTCAGGGATCAGTGGTCTGGCTGCTTATGGGGACCACGTATTCGTCTCATACATCCAAAACACCGGCCGGTATCAATTTAATGTTGGAAGGATCAGTTTTAACCAGGGACAAACATGGCAAGACGGAACCGCCCTGGATTCAAACCGGACCCTCTTTTGTGGAAACGGAGTCATCCTCAAATACGATAAATACATGTACCTCCCTTATATGTACTGCCCCACCATCATACGCAGTGAAGACTGGGGCATCACCTGGAAATCGGTTTTCTCCCCGGAAAATGATGAATATTCTGATGTTGACTGGATCGTTTCAGACCCCTGGGGGAATTTGTTGGCCGCCCTTTCGCTTTCTGCAGGCGAGACCAAGATCATGCTGCGGTCTTTTGATCAGGGAAACAACTGGATAATACCGGCAGGCAACGACATCAATCTACCCGACAGCAGCACCAAAACAGTGGCTATGATAAATGAAGATGGCACGGCCCTGATCCTGAGCAGTCCGGGCAGCAGTGACGGTATTTGGATTAGCCGCGCCCGGCCAAAGTATTGATTCTGAGAAAATTCTGATTTTTAGACTAGCACCAGAACAAGCAGGGCCAGAACTGTGCAATAGATGGCAAACCAGTGCAGTCGGTTCCTCTTCATCACTTTTTCCAGTAGCCAGAGGGCAGCCAGACCAAAAAGAGCCGCCATCAGCACCCCGATGGCCACTGTCAGCCAGGAATCCGGGGCCGTCTCCATATGCATCAGCTCCAGCAGAAACGCCCCACCCACCGCCGGGATTGACAAAAGAAAGGAAAAGCGAAAAGCGAAAGCATAGCCCAGAGAAAGAATCAGAGCCAGGGCAATGGTGCTACCCGAACGGGAGATCCCGGGAACTATGGCGACCCCCTGGATGGTACCGATCAAGAGTGCCGTCAGCCACATAGGCGGGCTTTTGAAGCGCAAACGCGTCGATAGAATCAACAATGCTGCCGTTATCAGTAAACCGATTGCCGCCGCACGCGATGAAGAAAAAAGCCCCTCAATCCAATCCTTGGCCAGAAAACCAATCAAGGCCGTCGGCACAGTTCCCAGAATTATCCAAGTGGCCAAACGTCGATTGTCGGGTTGATAGATGTAGCGAGTCAGCTGCCAGATATCCTTTCGAAAGTAGACCAGCACCGCCAACAGGGTTCCGGCATGAAAAAACACATCATACAGCATCAGACTGGGTGAATTGATCCCCATCCACTGCTGGGCAATCACCAGATGCCCCGATGAACTGACCGGTAAAAATTCGGTCACTCCCTGGAGCATCCCGAGCACAATCACTTGCCACAGAAGAAACATGACGGACCCTATTCCAGCTCTTTGCGTAAAGCAGCCACCAGAGGTTCTACTTCATCACGCAGCCGCTGCAGGGCTTGTGCCGATTTGGCTTCGAAGCGCAGCACCAGTGACGGTTGTGTATTGGAAGCGCGCACCAGAGCCCAGCCATCCGGAAAGCTTACCCGGGCCCCATCGATATCCACCACTGGAAATTTGGCTTTATAATGCGCCACCACCCGAGCCACAATGTCAAATTTGGCATCATCGGTGGTGTCAACCCGGATCTCAGGTGTATTGAACACTATGGGCAGATGCGTCAGATAGGCACTCAGGGGCTTGGAATCCTTCGACAGAATTTCCAACAGTCTGGCCCCGGCATAAACGGCATCATCAAAGCCAAACCAGCGCTCAGCAAAAAATATATGCCCACTGACTTCACCGGCCAGAGCGGCCTTCTCCTCAACGATTTTCTTTTTAAGGATTGAATGGCCCGTTTTCCACATTAGTGCCTTGCCACCCAGTCTGGTGATTTCATCGTAAAGAAGTTCGGAGGCCTTTACCTCAGAGATAATGGTGGCTCCGGGACGACGGGAGAGAACATCTTTGGCAAAAATACACATCAGCATGTCGCCCCACAGAATACCCCCTTTCTCATCGACCACACCGATCCGGTCGGCATCGCCATCAAAACCGATACCCAGATCAGCCCCTTTTCGTTTGACTTCGGCAATCAGATCAACCAGATTCTCTTCTTTGGTCGGATCGGGGTGATGATTGGGGAACTGACCATCCACTTCAGCAAAAAGCGGGATCACATCAACACCCAGTTTACGGTAGAGGGGCATGGCCGAGATCCCACCGGTGCCGTTACCGCAATCCACCACCACCTTCAGGGGGCGGCGGATGGCGATGTCAGCACTGATGTGACTGATATATTCATCGAGAATGTCCACGACTTCAACGATACCGGCATTTTCGGCCACAATCGGCGCGGTGCTGCACGCCAGATGGTAAATTTCCTGAATCTGATCTCCGGATAAGGCCTCCTTTCCCAGAAGGGCCTTAATTCCATTGTATTCCGCCGGATTATGGGATGCGGTGATCATTAAACCACCATCCAGTTTGTATTTGAAGACTGCGTAATACATCATGGGTGTCGGCACCAGGCCTATGTCCATAACTGCGATACCAGCCCGGTTCAACACGCGGACAAAGTGGTCTTTTATCCCAGGGGAACTGGGGCGTCCATCCATACCGATGACGATGCGCGCCTTCTTCTCTCTGATAAAAAGGGCTGCAAACGCAGTGGCAATCTTTTCGACCACCTCCGGTCCCAGCTCGTCGGCCACCACCCCTCTGATATCATATTCTCTGAATATCGACTGTTTAAGTTCCATGAACAGAATTCCTCCTCAGGATAAAACTTATTCCCCATTATAGCATCTTCTTTTTAAAACTTCTTCTTCCTGTTTATACTCAAACTGATCCGATTGAAGAGTATAAGGGCGCAGCTTGCCTGCAGCTTTGCACCAGTCACAAAAGTGAGCTGCGCCCACGGTAGTTAAAAAATAACTTAAGGCCAAGCCCTTGTTCTGTCTTTACGTTGTGAATGTGTTATAATTCATTAACATGAGGTCAAGATGATTCGTTTGATCCGTTCCAGTGATAGTTTGGAAATCCTGCTTAACGCTGACAATATCAGCTCTTACCTTGAGGAGGGATCCACAACGCTGATAAAATTATGCGATGGAGAATGTATTGAAGTCAAAAACAAGGCCACTGATGTAATGGAAAAAATCGATGCCTGGCAAAGCGGCAGGGCATCAGATGAAGAGAATACCATACCTCTCAATCCCCAAGAGGTATAACCCGTATTGCTTTTTTATGCCGTCTCAAGTAGAATTTTTACATGAAAGATTATTACCAGATTCTGGGTGTTGGACAGAAAGCGACCCTGGCTGAGATAAAAAAAACCTATCGCAAGCTGGCCAGAAAGTACCACCCGGACCTAAACCCCAATGATAAAGATGCTGAAAAACGCTTTAAAGAGATTACTGAAGCCTATGAAGTCCTGAAAGATCCGGAAAAGCGCAAACAATTCGACACCTATGGAAGAGTTGGTGCCGATTTTAAAAAAGGACCCGGACGTGGCCCATTTGAAGGCTTCGACTTTAACAGCACCGGCGATGCATCCTTTGGAGATATATTCGAAACTATTTTTAAAGGCGGATTCGCTGGCTCAAGCGCGGGACAAGCTCAGGAACAAAGGGCTCCGGCTCGGGGTGAAGACCTCCATTATTCCATGAGCCTCAACTTTCTCGATGCGGTAAAAGGGCTTGAAACCCCAATACAACTGACACGGAAAGTTGTCTGTAAATCCTGCAGCGGCCGTGGCTCTCAACCCAGCAGTGCCCCAAGTCGCTGCCATGTCTGCAATGGCAGCGGCAAAGTGCAGAAACAGATGGGGTTCATGAAGTTCGCATCCCCTTGCCCCACATGCCATGGAAGAGGAACCATCTCTGAAAAAGCCTGCCCTTCATGCGCAGGTACCGGCCGCATAGAGACCACCGATCGCATCAAAGTCCGCATCCCGGCCGGTGTAGAAGATGGTTCAAAACTCCGCATACCCCAAAAGGGCAATGCTGGTAGCAACGGCGGTGGATACGGAGATCTGGTTATCAGTATCACCGTGTCACCCCATCCTTTTTTTTCCAGGCAACAGAACAATCTGGTCATCACCTTGCCAGTCACTTATACCGAAGCGGCCTTGGGTGCCAAAATTGAAGTACCCACTCTCGATGGGAAAGCCATTCTGAAAATACCCCCCGGTTCGACATCCGGACAAAAGCTCAGATTGCGCAGCAAAGGAATAAACGACCCCAAAACCACGGAACAGGGTGACATGGTGGTTACCCTC
>Ga0105099_10002777_pt1 | contig 10270 bp, 8 predicted proteins | sample PPLLak3cmMay2015_2_FD_79138 | JGI IMG/M metagenome (GOLD analysis project Ga0105099, IMG submission 79138) | Freshwater sediment microbial communities from Prairie Pothole Lake near Jamestown, North Dakota, USA - PPLs Lake P8 Core (1) Depth... | ecosystem: Environmental > Aquatic > Freshwater >...
AATTGATCATGACGGACACGGAGGTCGAAGCGCTCATTCTCGAATCAAATCTCATCAAACAACTACGCCCCCGCTACAATGTGGTACTCAAGGATGACAAGGGGTACCCATACATCATTGTCACGAAGGAGCCCTTCCCGCGCGTGTTCGTCACGCGGAGACGCATTCCCGGCGCTGGCCGCTACTTCGGTCCGTACACCGATGTGACGACGATGCGGTTCGCGCTGAAGACGATCCGCGGCATCTTCCTCGTCCGGAGCTGCAATTTCGAGATGAACGAGCAGACGATCGCTGCCCGGAAGTTCAAGGTGTGTCTCGATTACCACATCAAGAAATGCGATGGTCCCTGTGAAGGTCACATCTCACAGGAGCAGTATGGGGCCATGATCCGTCAGGTTGAAGCGGTCCTTGAAGGGAGAACGCGGCAGGTGGTCGAAGGGCTTCGGTCCGACATGACCCGCGCTGCGGATGAACTTCGATTTGAGGATGCGGCTCGGCTTCGTGATCGAATCAAGGCTCTCGATGTCTACATCGAGAAGCAGAGTGTCATCGACGAATCGGACGAATCGCGCGATATGATCGCCGTTGCCAGCCGTGATGACGATGCATGCGGCGTTCTCTTCCGTGTGCGCGAGGGGAAGGTCATCGGAAGCAGACATTATTACATCGCACAGGCGGAGGGCTCGACCGGACCGGAACTGCTCAAAGCCCTGCTCCAACGCATCTATGCGGAGGAAGAGGATCTCCCGGCATTGATCATCACAGGAGAAGACCCGGATGATGCCGCGGCTCTCACCGATTGGCTGACGACGCGACGAAGAACACCGATGCGGATCGAACGGGCACCGGAGGGTCCATGGGAGACGCAGATGTCTTTGGCAAGAGCCAACGCGCAATTCTGGCTTGATGAGCTCGCAGTCCAACGGTTGAAACGAGCGGAATCGACGCCATTCATGATCGAGGCCGTGAAACGGGACCTTCGGCTTGCGGCAGTGCCGAAACGGATCGAGTGTATCGATATTTCGAACACACAAGGAACGGATTCCGTGGCATCGCTTGTGGTGTTCGTGGACGGCAAACCGCGGAGGAGCGAGTACCGTACGTATGGGATCAAGACCGTCGAAGGGGCGAACGATTTCGCAAGCATGGCCGAGGTGGTTCGTCGTCGGTTTGAGCGCGCCCTGCGCGAACAAACATCGATGCCCGACCTGCTGATGGTGGATGGCGGAAGAGGGCAGCTCTCGAGTGCCACGCAGGTTCTGACGGACCTTGGATTGACGATGCAGCCCATCGTCGGGCTCGCCAAGCGTCTGGAGGAGATCTACCTTCCGGGGCAAGCGGAGCCGCTCTTACTCCCCAAAACCTCCCCGTCGCTCCGACTATTGCAGCAGGTGCGCGATGAGGCGCATCGATTTGCGGTGGCGTTTCACCGAAAGAAGCGGTCGAAACGGCTCTTACAGACGGAACTCGACCTCATCGCGGGCGTCGGGAAGAAACGGGCCGCGGAATTGATGGAAGTGTTCGGGTCAGTGCAGGGCGTCAAGTTCGCCTCGTCCGAACAACTGGCAGAAGTGGTGGGGGAGAAGACGGCAGAGCGAATCGCGGAATACTTCACCAGCGACGACCAGGCAACGGAGAGCCATGATTGAACATCCATTGAAAAACACGTATGTTGAGCCCGTGACGACGCCCTCCAAGACATTCTTTCGCCTGCTGAAGTACTTCCTGCAATTCAAATGGCGCATCGCCGCCGGCCTTCTGTCGGTTGCCATCATGAGTTCCTCGGATACTGCGTCCGCGTATCTCATTGCACGCCTGTTCGAAGTCCTGCAGAAGATCAGTGAGCAGGTCCGCATGGGCGCAGGCATCTTTGTGCCGGTGGAGATCAAACCGTTCGACTATCTCCTGTATACCTTTACGGTGACAGGGCGCGAGGAGAGCTTCCAGCTGATCTATCGCTTTGCGATCGCCGTGATCGGTCTCGTCATGGTCAAGGTGGTCTTCGTGTACATCCGTGAATACGTCATGAGTTCCGTTCAGCAGAAACTCCTCATGCGCTTCCGCCGCGACCTCTTCGACCGCATCGCGGTCTTGCCCATCCGCTTCTTCGATTCGCACAAGACAGGCTATATCATGTCCCGGATCACGAACGACGTGAACAACCTGGAACTGTCGCTTGGGCAGATGGTCGAGATCGCGCAGAATCTGGTGTATTCCATTGTTTTTGCCACGGCGCTGTTCACGACGAATTGGCAATTGACGGTTGTGACCATTCTCATCTTCGCCATATCCGGCGAGATCTCCAGAAAGTTCGGCGACCGTATCAGGTCGTACAGTCACCACCTGACAAATACGCTTGCTGAGATATCGGCATTCCTGCAGGAGAAGATCGCATCGATCCGCATCGTGAAGCTGTTCACCCGGGAACAGGACGAACAGCAGGCGTTCAAGCAGAAGGTCGAGGCGAATTATCATTATTCCATGAAGATCGTTCGCGTCATGGCGCTCCTCAGTCCGACGAACGAGATGTTCAACACGCTCGCTGCATCGCTGCTGGTCATCTTCTCCGGGTACTTGTTCATTCAGGGAGCGATGACGATCGAGACGATGATCTTCTTCCTGATCTTGATGATCAACCTGGCAAAGCCGATCAAAGCGCTTGGCGAAGGAGCGGCGCGCATCCAGAAGACGCTCGTGTCGGCAGGGTATGTGTTCGAACTGCTGGATCTTGAGCGGGAGCAGGAAGGGACAGGGGGACACCGGACGATCCAGAACGGCGGGATCCGATTCGAACGGGTCTCGTTTTCGTACACGGGAGATGCCGAAGCGTTGCACGATGTGACATTGGAGGTGAAGCCCGGGGAACGGGTTGCCTTGGTGGGACCCAGCGGCGGCGGAAAGAGCACGCTCATCGGGCTTCTTCCGAGGTTCTACGAGGTCACGCAGGGACGGATCGTCATCGACGATGTCGCGATCCAGGACTTCGATCTGAGGGCTCTTCGTAGTCAGATCGCGATGGTGCCGCAGGATGTCATTCTGTTTTCCGGAACCATCGAGGACAACATTCGGTATGGGAGGCCAAACGCCACGCGCGCGGAGGTGATCGAGGCGGCAAAAGGAGCAAATGCGCACATCTTCATCGAACAGCTCGAGCATGGATACCTGACGGAAGTGGGGGAGCGGGGACTGCAGCTTTCAGGTGGACAGCGCCAACGCATCGCCATTGCGCGAGCGGTCCTGTGCGATCCGAAGATCCTGCTCCTGGATGAAGCCACATCCGCCCTGGACACGGAGTCGGAGCTGATGGTGCAGGAAGCTCTCGACCGGCTGATGAAAGGGAGGACGTCGCTCGTCATCGCACACCGGCTTTCGACTGTCGCGAATTGCGACCGTGTTGTCGTGCTGGATAAGGGAAGAGTCGTCGAATCAGGGACACACCGACAACTCCTGAACAAGCAGGGGGGTCTGTTCAAGCGACTCCACGCACTCCAATTCGCCGATGACAAGAAAGCCGAGCGGTCGAAGCGGAAGGGGAACGGCCCTCGGAGGAAACTGTAGCCGTGGCAGACCGGTTTGGGAAGCGCATCGAACTCGCCCTGAGGCGGTCGGTAGTCAGGACCCTCCGCGCAATAAGGCGCAGGCCTGGAAACGATGTCGCCGACCTCGCGAAGGCCAAATACCTCTTCATCAGACAGGACATGCTCGGGGATGTCCTGGTCTCGACCGCGCTATTTTCTGCGCTCAAAACCCGCTATCCTGATGCCACGCTTGATGCCGTCCTCAGCCCCAAGAACCACCTCGCATTGGCAAACAACCCGAACATTCGGCGAAAATGGATCTACGATAAGACGTTATCAGGGACGATTCAACTCATTAGAAACATTAGACTTGAGCGATATGACTTCGTTATCGACCTTATGGACAATCCGTCCGCAACATCGACGATTCTCTGTATGCTTGCCGGTGCCGGATTGAATGTGGGTCTCGAGAAAGAGAACGCCTACGCGTACGACATCCGTGTTCCTTTGCTGTCCCGAAGGGACTATCACATCATCGACCGTTTGGGCGAACTGCTGCGCCCTTTCGGAATCGACCCGAAGAACGTGGACCTGCACCCCCAATATTGGCCGGGTGCCGATGCAGAGGCATTCGCGGAGGGAATGTTCGAGCGCCTTGGGGTTCACGGATCTCCAGTTCTGGGAATCAATATCTCTGCCGGCACTGACACGAGATTCTGGGGAATCGCGAACTATGCTGCCCTGGTTCATGCCCTTTCCAACGTAATCGCGAAGGGCAAGCTCCTCATCCTCTACAAGCCTGCTGATGCATCGAGAGCCCAGGCGATCGCATCGCAGACCGGCGCGATGCTCTGTGAGCCAACCCCATCCTTTGACCATTTCGCCGCCGTCATTCGGCGCTTGTCATTCCTGGTGACGCCTGATACTTCAGCTGTCCATCTCGCTTCAGCCTTCCGGCTCCCGGCCGTCGTGCTCTACGTCCAATCCAATCCCGACCTCAGAATTTGGGACCCGTATCTCAGCCCTTCAAGGACGATCGTGACTTCAGTCGATGACCTCAAGACGATTCCGGTCGAACGGGTGCTCAATGAGGCAAAAGAACTTCTTCGTGAGACGAAACCTGAATTCGGGGTTGTCAAATGACGTCAAGCCCAACCCGAATACGGCGACTGGAACTCTTTTGGAGACATCGAATTGTCTATCCGTTCTTGAAGCGCATTCTACGCAATTCGAAGGTCGATCTTCCTCTGGCTCCAGCCGGAATCCGCTCCGTAATGATCCTGAGATACGATCGTTTGGGAGACATGGTCGTCACGACCCCGGTCTTTCGGCTCATCAAGCAGCGCTACCCGCATCTTCGCGTGGGAGTGTTTGCCAGTCCGTTGAACGAGCAGATCATTCGGTTCAATCCATGGATCGATTCTGTCTACGTGCTTCACAAGGAATGGCTGCCTCTGGTGCGGGAGATTTGGCGAGCAAGGAAGGACGGTTATGACGTCGTGCTGAACTTCATATTCAATAGGACGACGAGTGCCGGCATCCTGGCCAATCTGATTTCCCCGGGTGGCGTAAAGATAGGACAAGGGGACGAAAAATACGGATTCTACTTCAATAGCATGCTCCAACTTGCGCGATCCCAACAACATATGACCGAAACATTAGTGTCGATTCTCGATGATGTTCTAGGCCATTCAGCGGGCCAGGAGGATGACGCTTATGAGATCGTCGTAGATGACAGAAGCAGGGAGGATGTTGGGCAGTTCCTGACAGGGGGATCTTTTGTTGTTCATAACATCTCAGCAACAGGCATTGACCGTCAGCTTTCGGCGGATCAATCACGCGCGATCATCCGACACTTGCTCGCCAAGCCGGATCGACGTGTCGTTGTCATCTTTGGACCCTCAGACGCATCCCGAGCTGCCGAAATCGCTAATCAATTCCCAAGCGACCGTTGCATGCTCTTCGCTGCATTTGGTCAAACGCCTATGCTGCAGATCGCTTCATTGCTCGAGGCATCATCGGCGGTCATCACTCCCGACACCGGGATCATTCACATAGCCTCTGCGATGAAGACGCCCGTCCTCGGCTTCTTCAATGAGATCGAAATGCCTCATGAGTGGTCTCCGCGCGGGGTCTTTCACAGGAATGTCGTTTCCCCAGGCCGGACCCCGGTTTCACATATCCCGATTCAAAGGATTCAGCACGAAATCGACGAATTCTTTGCGGAATTACCGCGATGAGTCTGCCTCGTTTTTACCGTCTGCCATCCCGTGCGGGGTTGAATCATGAAGATGCCACCATGCTCCTTCCGTTGGCATTCGTCTTTATGATCATCCTCTCCATCGCCATATCGCAACTATTCCTGGCTCTTCTTGCCCTTTTCGGCCTCCTTCGACTCCTAAGAGGACATCGCGTACCTTCAACTGCGATCGACGTTCCGCTCCTGCTCTTTCTCATCGCCCGCATTCTCTCGGTGTTTCTATCAACTATGCCTGAGATGAGCGTACGATTGCTTTATGCAGAGCTTCCTATATTCTTGACATACTTCATCTTAAGACCCTTTATCTTCGATTGTTCTGAGAATGGTGTTCGTATTGTTTTGTTCGCATTGATTGCTGGAGCGATCGTGGCTTCACTGTGGGGAAGTGCGAACGTCCTCCTCGGATACGTTCCGCGCGCTACCTCAATGACCTCTGGGTACTACACCCTGGGCACGTACCTGACAGCCATCCTCGGACTCGTCCTTTTCCTGGGAAGCTCCGATTGGCTCTTTCGGCGTCGTTGGCAGTGGTTCCTGGTCGTGTTGATCCTGCTCGCCGGCATTGTGCTCACGATGAATCGGATCCATTGGGGGATCGCCGGATTATTGATCATCGTTGTCGGCGTGTTGCGAGAAAGGAAGCTGCTTGGTGTGGCGGTCGCACTGGCCGCATTGGCGGTTCTCTTGGTCCCCGGAGTCGCGACGCGTTTCGAACAATCCATCCATTTCGCATCGAACCTCAGTGACCGGGACTGGCTCTGGAAGGGGGCAATTCAGCTGGCGGGAGAGCATCCGTGGTTCGGATTCGGACCGCTCACATTCCGCGAGATCTTTCCGTTCTTGGGTGAGATCGCCGACAAGGGGATCGGCGGATGGCATAACGACTATCTGCAGGTCTATGTGGAAAGCGGGCTGGTTGGATTGGCCGCATTGCTCGCATTCCTTGGCGCGGCGGTGTGGAGTGGAATTCGGGTCGTCCGCTCATCCCGCCGGAATTCTGCACGCCGTCAATTGGCCCTGGCTTTGCTTGCCGCACTGGGAACGATCATGCTCTCCTCTCTGACAGGGAGGGCGTTGCTCGACCTCTTGATCGTGATGCTTCAGGGGGTATTGCTCACGCTGTTGATGCCGATCAGCGCTTTTGAGGGGAAGGACGTTCAGAGCAGTTCGTAGTTGCGGTACTCGCCGATTCTCCAGCCGGTTGTTCGCTCGATCAATTCCAGGAAACGCTCCCGCGGAGAGAGCCGCAGGCGCTTCGGGTCGTATGTGAAGGTCCATGACTGACCCACGACGCGCTCACGCATCACGGATGGATGCGTCCCCTCGAACCGTTTCAACTTCCCGCCGCGTGCGTAGTCGTACTCCGCTGTCGGGGCTACATTCCGCGCCACCCATTCATCGGAATGCCAGAGCTTGTTGAACGAACGCTGCTTAAGTTGCTGGACAGCAGGCGGCTTGACCCAGCCATAATGATACACATCCGCATCGAGCGGGCGCACGCGGAGCTTCCTCCCTTTGATGCGGAATCCTTGCGCATCTCCCCACGATCGAACACCGATGCCGTTCCGAATGATACGCACCTCCCGTCGATACCAGCGGCGCGAATCGCCGATGTAGCTGTGTCCGCCGTAGAAATGGAGATAGCGCAGAAGGAAACCTTCGACCTCGGGCGCGGCTCCCTCTGATGCGAGCGCCGCACGGATGATGTCGTAGTCCTTTTCATGCAATACTTCGTCCCCCTGAAGGTAGATCGCCCAGTCTCCCGTGACCTCGTTCAGCGCCACATCGGTCTGTTGCGCCAGGATGCGTCCACCAACGCGGAGCGACTCGTCCCACGTGGTGTCGATCAGACGAAGTTTCGGTTCGTGGAGTTCGAGAAGGCGCTCGCGCGTGCCGTCGTCGGAATTGCCGACCGCAACGACGACCTCGTCACACAGCGGTAGAAGGGAACGAAGGGATTCGATGAAGGGATAATCGAACCGGATGCCGTTCCGGACGAATGTGAATCCCGAAACGCGCATCGTCAGGAAGGTCGATTTCGGAACGCGTCGTAGGACATGGTCCGATAATGCCCTTCGCCGACGTACTGAAGGATCGAAGCGAATCGCTTCGCGTCGACGTATCCCGGGATCGCCGTGATGGGTTTTCCCGTTTCGTCGAGGAAGAGCGTCGTGGGATACCCGGTCACGCCCGCCTGTCGGGCAAACTCTGCCGAGGAGAGGGTTGAGCCATGGACCGTGACCGGATCGCTCGATTCGGCATCGAGTTTGACGGCAATGAAATGTCTGTCGAGCAGTTGCTTCACCGTTTCATCCGTGTAGACATCCTTGTCCATCTTCTTGCACCATCCGCACCAATCGGTGTACACGTCGACCAGAACTGCTTTTCTCACGGTACCCGATTGCGCCATCGCGTCGGTCAGTGAACTCCACGATTCGTGCATCCCCGCAATGGATTCACGTTCACCCATGTTCGTCGCCACCCAGACGCCCAGCAGGACGACGAACACCGATCCGATCAGCAGCCGCTTTCTGTCCATGTTCGTCTCCGTTGCCTAGAACAAGATCCCCGCGGTGATGCAATGCGCATCCGCGCGGTCCAGCGACATCGGAATGTATGCATAATCCAACTCGATGAACTCATACCGGACGCCAAGACCATAACTCAGTCCGCGTGTTTCGTATCCGCTGGCATAACCGATACGAGCGCTGACGGCGGACGCATACGTTGCCTCGAGTCCTGCGCGAATATGATTCGCTTGCACCCGAGTCTCACGCATGTAGGAAACGACTCCGGTCCAGGTAACGCCGATCAACTCCATCGACCGCGCCGCACCGACCTGAAATGCCGTTGGAAGGTCGTTCGTTGATGAGCGAAACGCGCTCAGACTCCCGAGATTGGTCAGGGAGGCGCCAAGACGGAACGGAAGGTCCGGAGAATCGTAGAGGATGCCCAGATCGACCGCGCCGCCGGTGGCATCGTCCACAAAGAGCCGTTCATAGAGATACTTGACGGTGATGCCGGCGTACACTTCATCCGCAAGGCCGAACGCGGCGCCTGCGCGCATCGAAACAGCGCGTGCCGTGAATTCGCTCGTCGCCGGGCCGGGTATCTCGCGAACGGGTATTCCCGGAACCGATGTGTTTGTGATCCCGAAGGTGTAGACGACACTGCTTGTCGGCAAGACCGCAGCGAGTGCTTGCGTCCGGACGTCGGCCATCCATTGCACATGCGTGAACCGGAGTCCCGGCCGAGCGACGCCTGCGAGTGCTGCGGGATTCACTGCGGCTGCACCGGCCGTTGCGCGGAGAGCGACGCCGGCATCTGCAAGACTCGTTTGATCCGCGGAGATGGGGAGGAGCAATGAAGTGCCGCCTGTCGACACACCCTGCGCCGACACGGAGGCGATGTAGAGAATGAGAAACAGCAGCGTGCGCAGAATCATGGGATGCTCACCGCAAGGCCAACAACGTGAATAGCACCGACTCCATAGGGTTCCAGCACGAACGCGTATTCGAGCGATGGCGTCCATGTCAGGAGCGGCTGGCGAAGCTGAAACCCGAACGATGGACGCGGCGTGAAATCGTTCGAGAAGGAGACCTGGTCAATTCCGGCTCGGAGTGCGACGAGTTCATGCACCGGATACTCGAAGCCGGCCTTGGCGATCGCTGTTCCCGCAATCCACTCGATCTGCGTCGCGGCAAGGATCCCGGTCGACGGTTCGAGATAGGACACCCCCACGATACGACGCGTCGGGAATCGTTCCGTGACCGATGTTCCTGAACGTCCCCAGAGAGACTTGCTGTCCCACCGGTAGCGCGAATTGAGGTCGAGGATCGCGGCGCCGAGCGTCAGGTCATCGGCGATCCGATACAGCAGTCCCGCGTTGAAGCCGACGGAGGTGCTTTTCATATCCTCATACAGAACGTGATAATACACTTTCGTCGAAACACCGATCGAGAGCCGATCATCGGGACGCAGGCCGAAGGAGAGAATGAAGGCGTTCTCTGAGGTTGAAGTGGAGCCTGTCTTCACACCATCGCGATCCCGTTCGTCAATGTTCGCGACCCCTGCATTGATGACCTGGAATGAGATCCCCGCATTTGGTTTGAGCGGTTGGCCGAAGGTCAGAAGGTTTAACCGGCGATCGAGCGAAAGGAGCGAGAAACCGACGGAGCCGCCAAGTGTGCTTTGATCAGGAACAACAGCAGGGTTCTCCGAACCGGCGAGCATGCCGTGACGAACGGCAACCATCGCGTTCCCCAGAGCGATCCCGCGCGCGCTTGTCCCCATGCGAAACGCTGCCCCGGGTGATCCGCCAACGGTCGAAACCGCCTGACCGAACATGTGCGTCGAGAGAACGATCGACAACACCCCCGTGACGATGCAGTAGCAGATATGTCGGGATGGATTGTTCATTTGATCGCGAAGATCTTGCCCCAGACGGGATCGTGTCCTTCAAACTCGATCTGGAAGAAATAGACCCCATTGG
>Ga0105099_10002780_pt1 | contig 10266 bp, 7 predicted proteins | sample PPLLak3cmMay2015_2_FD_79138 | JGI IMG/M metagenome (GOLD analysis project Ga0105099, IMG submission 79138) | Freshwater sediment microbial communities from Prairie Pothole Lake near Jamestown, North Dakota, USA - PPLs Lake P8 Core (1) Depth... | ecosystem: Environmental > Aquatic > Freshwater >...
CGGCTTTCCCGCCTTCCGGCAACGCGATCTTGAAGGCCATCGTGCCGTTCCCGGCATCGTACCTCTGTTCGATGATCTTGGCGCCTTCGGGCAGATCCTTCTTAAGCGTGACCAGGGCCCGTTCGAAGGCCAGCTGGCCGGCCTCGCCGTCCCGGCCGGTGAACATCAGGCTGATCGTGCCCTTGTCCTTGTCGTCCGAGCCGATCATGACCTGGGTCTTCGCCGCCTGAGCCGGCTGGCCCTTTTCGTAGACCCGGACGCCCGTTCGGGCGTCGGCCTCATCGGCCTTGACCTTCTCGACCTTGATCTTGAGCTCGCTGAGGCTCTTCTCTTTGGCCTTGAGCTCGGCGGCGAGCTTCTCTAGCGAGTCTTCGAGGGCGGTGATGTCCATCTTCTTGGCTTTGATCGCCTGGACCTGTTCCTGGAGGGCCTGGACCTTTTCGAGCATGCCGTCATCGACCGTTTTCCAGGCCAGGGGCTTTCCTTGGGCGACCCAGGCGTCCGCTTTGGCCGCCCTCCCCGGGGCGACCTCGACGGCCCTGGGCGTCTTCACCGGGGCCGCCACCCAGGTTTCGCCTTCCTTCTGGTCCCCGCGTATCTTGACGAAGACCTGGCCCGCCGTCTCGGCGACTTCCGCCTCTTCGGCGGCCTTGATCTTGTCGATGACGATCTCGGGCTCGTTCGTCCCGATGAAATAAACCGACTGGCCTTCCTGATCGCCCTTCTTGACGATGCTGAAGACCTTGCCGTCGCCGATCTTCAGGGTCTGGCCTTCCTTCAGAACCTGCAGCTCGCCGCCCGTGATCTCCAGGCGAAGCGGCCCGCCCTTCAGGACCTCGAGCTCCTTGCCGTCGACCGTCAGGATGAGCGTGTCGCCGCCCTTGCCCTTGGTGATGGTCAGCGGCTTGTCGATGACGATCGTCTTGACCTGATCGCCCTCGGTGATGACGACCTCGATGGGTTTCCCCGCGACGGTCACGGGCTTGATGACGACCGTCTTCGCGACCGCCTTTTCCCGGGCCGCTTTTTCGGCGGCCTTGGCTTTTTCCGCCTGTTCGGCTTTCTCGGCGGTTTTGGCCTTTTCCTGTTTCGTTTCCCGGGCGACGGCCTGCTCCGCCTGGGCCGGCCCGCCGGTGGGCGCGCCGATATCGACGAGGGCGGGAGAGGGCGATGCCGTTTCGGCCATGACCGCCAGCCCTTCGGCGGTCCCGGTCGCGGAGACGGGCCGGGCCGTCCCGATGAGGGCCACGGCCAGGACGAGGGCCAGGGCCAGCATGATCTTGGTTTTCATCTTGACCTCCATCAATGTCAATTTCTGTTTGAGGATGGCCGCCAGGCGATCCTGGAACGACGACTTTCCCAGCATCCCGAGCAGGGCCGCCGAGGGATTCCAGCGGAACCCGGCCGAACGCCGGAAAGCCAGCAGCGTGGCGGCGTAGATCGACGGCCGGATCCCCGCGCGCAGGACCAGCTCGTCGCACGCGAGCTCCTGTTCCTTCTGGATCTCGCGGCAGACGATCCAGCAGAGCGGATTCCACCAGAACAGGGCCAGGCTCGCGCGCACGAGCAGCATGACCAGGAAATCCGCCCGCCTGACGTGGGACAGCTCGTGGAAGAGGGCCGAGGAGCGCTCGTCGTCGGACCAGGCGTCCGCGCCCTCCGGAAAGAGGACCGTCGGCCTCCGCCAACCGCACGTCAGCGGCACGAGGACCTCCGGGTGGCTCTTGAGGCTGACCTCGCGGCGGAAGGAGACGAGGGCCAGGAAGCGGGCCAGGAGAGCGCGCCATGCGGGCGCGTCGAGCGGCGTGCCCTCCGCCGTCAGCCGGCCCGCCCCGGCCAGGCCGAACGAAAGCCTGGCGAGGAGGGCCGCGGCGCCGGTCGCCCACAGGAGGGCGAGCAGAAGACCGACGGCGCCCGATCGCGGATCGCGGGCCGGGACCGGGGGTCCGGCCGAAGGAAACGGAGAGGGCCGCGCGGAAGCGGCCGCCTTGATAGCCTCTGTGCGGCCGAACGTCTTGTCCGCCGCGAGAGCCTTGGAACTCGCCGATCCCCGGCCGCCCCCGGCCGGCCCGTCGACGGACAGCCCGTGACCGCTCCCGGAGGCCGTGATCTCCGCCGCATTCAGGATACCGGCCGCGGTCGTCGAGCCCGCCTCCGCGGGGGCCGGCGCGGCCATCCACGCCGGCAGGAGCCGCGAATGCCAGCCGACCGGGGCCAGCGTGAGGACCGGAATGAGCAGGAGCCCGATGAGGGCGGACGAGAGAATGAAGTGGCGGAAGGCGGCCGGGCGCTTCTTCGCGGCCGCCGCGGCCAGCAGGGCGAGGATCAGCACGGCCGTCGTCTTGAGGACGTATCCGGCCAGCAGACCGGGGATCCCTGCGGCGGCGGGACCGGGCATGTCAGCGACCTTCCTTGCGGGCCTTTTCGATGAGCTGGGTGAGCCGGCGATAATCGTCTTCCGAGAGGTCGTCCTCGGAGATGTCGAGAAGGGCGGCGACGACGTCCGCGGCCGATCCGTCGAAGAACGTCCTTTTGAGATGGGCCAGGGCGCTCCGCCGGGCCTTGTCCTTGGCCAGCCGGGGCACATAGACGTAGCGCGGCCCGTCCTGCCGGTGGACGAGAAGCCCCTTCTGCTCGAGGACGCGGAGGAGGGCCCTCACGGCCGAATAGCTCGGCGGCTCGGGCAGCCGCTCCAGGACCTGGAATGCGGAGGCCTCTTTCAGCTCGTAGACGATGTCCATGATCTGCTGTTCGCGGCGGCTCAGCGTCCTGTCGTCTTTCATGGGCGGCTCCTCGGGCTCGACGGTCCCGCTCGGCTCTTATGCTAAAATATTAGCATGCTAAATTATTAGCACCTCGGACGGGGCTTGTCAAGCGAATCTGCTAAATTTTTAACATTCACGCTTATCCAAACGGCGGTCCCCGCCGGAGGGTTGCACGGCCGGCGGGGATTTCTTGACGCCCGTCCCGTCATCCGACTAATATAAGGAAGGCGGAAGAAACGCCGGGCGATCATAGGATGCGGGAACGGTCTGTGAGGACATGAAGTATCGCAATTTGGGCCGGACGGGGCTCAAAGTTTCCGTCGTCGGCATCGGCGCGTGGCAGTTCGGCGGGGAGTGGGGGAAGACCTTCACCCAGGCCGACGTCGACGCCATCCTCGACCGGGCCGCCGAGGCCGGCATCAACCTCATCGATACGGCCGAGTGCTACGGGGACCACCTGTCCGAGCGCCTGATCGGAGACTACCTGTCCCGCCACGAGCGCGACCGCTGGGTCATCGCGACCAAGTTCGGCCACGCGTACAGGGGCTTCATGGACAGGACCGATAGCTTCGGGCCCGAGGCGGTCAAGGCCCAGCTCATCGCTTCTCTCCGGGCCCTGCGCACCGACCGGATCGATCTCTACCAGTTCCACTCGGGCAGTGACGAAGCTTTTCTCGACGACGGGCTGAAGGCCTTCCTGGACGAGGCCCGGCGCGCGGGCATGGTCCGCAACCTCGGCGTGTCCATTCGCGGCGCCGGCAGCGAGGTCCAGACACGCGAGGCCTTCGGCCGGGGCTACGGGGTCCTCCAGGTCCGCTACAATCGCCTCGACGCCCGCGCCGAGGCGGAGGTCTTCCCGACGGCCCGCCGCTACAACCTCGGCATCCTGGCCCGGGTCCCCCTCGCGAGCGGCCTGCTCGCCGGGAAGTACGAAGCCGGGGATGCGTTCGGAACGGACGACGTCCGGTCGACGATGGGGAAGGACGAGATCGTCCGCAGCATCCGCCAGGCGGACAAGCTGGCCGAGCACGAGCTGCCGTTGGGCGTCTCGCGCGTCCGCTGGGCCCTGGCTTGGTGTCTCCGCGACCCGGTCGTGACGTCGGTCATCCCCGGGGCCAAGGACCCCGAACAGGTCACGGAGAACGCCTCGGCGGCCGACCTGCTCTCCGAGAAGACGCCCTGAGGCCTACTTGTCGACCGGCGCCGCGGGTGCCGGAACGGCCTTGAGGATGCACTCATCCCTGAACCGGATCGCGAACTCGTCGACTTCCTTGGGCGTGAGCGCCGTCTTCCCCCGGGCGAGATAGTCGTTGAAGATCCGGTTGAAGCACGACTGGTGGCGGAACCGTTCCGTCCGTCCCTTCTCGTCCGGAACCGGCTCGTCGTAGAGGCGGACCGAGATCAGGTCCTCGAGGTCCTGGGTGAGGTCGTAGACGAAGTTCGCCGAGGCGAAGCAGCTCTCGCTCGTCGACTCGAGGTCTTCATGGGCATTGATCTCGAGGGTGACGCCGATCGCCAGATCGAGAAGGCCGGTCGGCGTCAGGTCCCGGGCGTAGAGGAATTGATCCTCGTCGATGCGCTCGGAGTGGATGCCGCCGTTGCAGGCGCTGCCCTCGGTCCAGGACCTGATCAGGCCCATCCAGCTGCCGCTTTTTTGGAGGAGGATGATGTTGTCGACGTCGGCCTGATCGCCCTGGTTGAAGGTGATCGAGAGGACGTAGGTCTCGGCCCCGCCGCTGAGCGGGCCGGCGAAGGCGGCGTAGGCGAAGAAGGGGATCCGGCCGGTCTCGACGTCCGGCTCGAAATCCGCGACCCACCAGCCGGGCATGTCCTCCCACTGACGAGATTCGAATCTCGTCTCGAACGCGGCCAGGTCGATCTGTCCGGTCGTGGACCTGTACAGGGCGTAGACGGCGGCCGGGTGGACGGCCACGCCGCGGAACGTGAACTGGCCCGGGATATCGGCGGGCGGCTTCGATCTGCAGGCGGCCGCGCCGCCGATCAGGACCGGTCCCGCGAGAGCCAGGACCACGGAGAAGAACAGGGCCGGCGCGGCGTGGGCCCGGCAGCGGGACCCGGGCTTCCGGATGTCGAGATTTCTCATGATTTTCGGCCTCCAATCCTTTTAGACGCTCCCCGCCCCGTTTCCTTTCTCCCAATGGGGTCGGACCTCAGCTTCTGGAACAATCTCAATAAGATGGGCCCAAAAAACTGGCTTGGTTCGGCTTAAAACAGCTATTTTTGGGCCTAAAAATGAAAAGCCGGTAGAACGACGGTTCCTTCATTTTTGTGGCCAAAAACCCGGGTTTTAGGGCTTTTCGACCCCTGATTTCGCGGCTATCATATTGAGATTATTCTGATTGCTGAGGTCCGACCCCATTGAGGGGCTGTGAGCCGGGATAATTGGCCGCCCAGCGAACCTTTCAGGGAGGCGCAGCGTAGAACAGAGGGATGAAGGACCGCTCACCCGACTTCAACTGGGAGGCCGTATTGAAACCGATCCTGCTCCTGACCCTCCTTGCGATCTTCCTCGTCGCCGCCCGGCCTGCGCCCCTCATGGCCGGGACGCCGGCCGTTTCCCCGGTTGCTCAGGCCAAGCCCGAAGAGGCCGCTCCCATCCTGACGAAGGCCGAGACGCCGCCGGTCATCGACGGCGTCCTCGATGACCCCGCCTGGGCCGCCGGCCTCAAATTCGACGGCTTCAAGACCTTCAAGCCCGATTACGGCAAGGACGCCAGCCAGAAGACCGAGGCCTATCTCGCCTATGACGCCGAGAACTTCTACTTCGCTTTCCGGTGTTACGATTCCGAGCCGTCGCGCATCAAAGGCGCCGTCTGCAAGCGCGATACCATCTTCCAGGACGACATCGTCTTCATCAACCTCGACACCTTCAACGACCGGCAGAGCGCCTTCGTCTTCATGCTCAACCCCTGCGGCATCCAGGGCGACGGCATGCTGACGACGAGCGGCAACGTCGAGCTGTCCTTCGACGCCGTCTGGTATAGCGCCGGGAAGGTCGACGATCTGGGCTGGACGGCCGAGGCGCGCATCCCCCTCAAGAGCCTCCGTTTTCCCGGCCGAGAGACCCTGACCATGCGCGTCCTCTTCATCCGCTTCTTCACCCGGACGTCGGAGCAGGTGAGCTTTCCCCCGATCGACCCGAACTACGGCTCCCTCTTGGGGCAGGCCCAGCCGTTCCAGCTCTCCGGGCTCAAGTACAAGCGCGTGGCCGAGCTCCTGCCCGCGTTCACCTTCGGACGGACCCAGGAAGCGACCGATGACACGCAAGGCGAGCTCGTCCGGAACCGGGACCTCGACATCGACGACATCAGCCTCACCGGCAAGCTCGGCCTCACTTCCGACCTGACCCTCGACGGGACCTACAACCCCGACTTCAGCCAGGTCGAGGCCGACGCCGGCCAGGTCGATTTCAATCAGCGCTATGCCCTCTACTACGAGGAGAAACGGCCCTTCTTCCTCGAGGGCAGCGAGCTTTGGCAGCCCGGCGGGACGGTCGAGGAGGGGCCTCTCTCGTCGATCGTCTATACCCGGAACATCATCGATCCGGTCTTCGGGTTCAAGCTGAGCGGCAAGGTGACGCCGCGCGACACGGTGGCCGCGATCTACGCCCAGGACAATCTGCCGGGCGATACGACCGATGAGCATCCCGATTTCCTGATCGGCCGCTTCAAGCACGCCCTCAAGGACGACGCTTACATCGGCGGCTACTACGCGGGACGCGAGGTGGGCGGGTCCTACAACCGGGTGGCCGGGTTCGACGGCCGGTTCCGGCTGAGCCAGACCCAGACAGCCTCCTTCCATCTCCTGGGCGCCCTGACCAAGACGCCAGGCGCCGAATCGGCCGAGACCGGCCACGCCCTGGGCCTCCAGTACGGCTTCTCCAACCGGAAGTGGGTCCTCGACCTCGGGTATCAGGACATCTCGGAGGACTTCCGGCTCGACACGGGCTTCGTCTACAGGACCGGGCTGCGCCGCATCTCGGCCTTCGGGATGTACAGCATCTATCCCAAATCGAAGTTTTTCCAGAAGATCGAGCCCTTTTACTGGAGCTACCACCTTTTTGACACGTTCTCCGACATGTGGGAGACGGTCAACCTCGTGACCCTGCGGTTCAGGCTGCCGCGGAACACGATGATCCGCTTCGACACGCTCCTGGCCAACGAGGTCTACGAGGGCCGGCGGTTCGACATCAGCGGCTTCGGGGCTCAGGGAGAGACCCAGATCGCCAAGCAGCTCTATGTCCAGCTCTTCGCCCGCCGGACGGGGAGCGTGTTCTACGACCCGGACGACCCTTATCAAGGCTACGGGACGAGGGCCATGGCCGCGCTCGTTTTCGAGCCCATCACCCAGCTCAATTTCACCCTCTCCTCGACCTACATCGATTTCTACCGGAAGGCCGATCACGAGAAGATCTACCACTACCTCATCCTGCGGAGCCGCAACACCTTCCAGCTCAATAAGTACCTGTTCGTGCGCGGCATCGTCGAGTACAACGATTTCTACAAGCGGATGACCCTCGACGGCCTCGTCTCGTTCACCTACATCCCCGGCACGGTCGTCCACCTCGGCTACGGCTCGGCCCTGGAGCAGACCGAGTGGGACGAGGGGCTGCCCGGTTTCGTCCCGAGCAACCGCTTCCGCCAGATGAAGCGCGGCTTCTTCTTCAAGGTCAGCTACCTCTTCAGGTTCTAACCATGAAAAAGCTCTTGATCGGATTTCTTTCGGTCGTCCTCCTGGTCACGTCCGTCTTCGGAGCGGCTTCGAAGGGGGGCAGGGACCGCCGCCCCGGGCGATCGAACGGCGGCTCCGACCGCGCCCTGTGGGTTTAACGGGGCCGGACCTCGGCTTCTCGGAACCCTCGTTTTGAGTTCGGCCGCCTTCTTTGTATATTGGGTGGGGGAGTGACCGAGATGTCCAGCCACCATGGCGGCGGGCGAGCGGCGCCCGGACGTCGCTTGTCCTTGTACGACGCGGTCAATATCTCCCTGGGCTCCATCATCGGCGCCGGGATCTTCGTCATCCTCGGGGCCGCCGCGGCACTGGCGGGCCCCGGACTTGTGCTCTCGGTCCTCATCGCGGGCTTCGTGTCTCTCCTGACGGGGCTCTCGACGGCCGAGCTCAGCCGGCTCTATCCCCGGAGCGGCGGGGTCTATGTCTTCGCGCGCGAAACGCTCTCGGGATTCCTGGGCTTCCTCGTCGGGTGGGTATGGCTCTTTTCCAATGTCGTCTCGGGGGCCACGGTTGCCGTCGGATTCGGCCACTACCTCAAGCATCTCGTCCCGGCGCTGCCGACCGCCGCCGGCATCGTCATCGTCGTGGCTTCCACCGTCATGGTCCATCTCGCCGGAGCCAGGGAGTCGAGCCGGTTCAACAACGCGCTGGTCCTCTTCAAGATCGCCGTCCTGCTGTTCTTTGCGGCCGCCGCTTTCGTCCATTTCCAGGGCTCGTATTTCCGTCCCTTCCTTCCTTTCGGCTATCGGGGGGTTTGGGCCGGCGCGGCGACGATCTTCTTCGCCTACGCCGGCTTCGCCCGGGTCGCCATTGTCGCCGACGAGATCGAGGAGCCGCGGAAGAACGTTCCGCGGGCGACCTTGCTGTCCATCTTCATCTCGACGCTGATCTATGTTCTTGTGGCCGCGGCCGCGGTCGGAGCTGCCGGATCAAGCCTCCTGGCGGGCTCGGGATCGCCTCTGGCGGACGCGATGGGCAGCCTGGGGATGGGCTTCGGCGCGGTGCTCGTGGCCTTCGGGGGGCTCGCCGCAACGGGGACGGTCGCTCTGGGCTCAATCCTGGGCGTTTCGAGATTGGCCCAGGTCATGGCCCGTGAAGGGGAGCTGCCGGCTTTGGTCGGGCGGCCGGGCGGCCGGAGCGGCGTGCCGCGAAACGCCATCCTGATCAGCGGCGCGGCCATGCTCGCCCTGGCCTTCGTTTCCGACCTGCCCCATATCGCCTACATCAGCAGTTTCTCGCTCCTCTTGTATTATGCGGCGCTCAATCTGAGCGGGCTAAAGGTGCTCAAAGGGCGGATGCGGATCGTGACCGCATTGGGCCTTATCTCGTGTCTCATCCTGATGGCCAACCTGCCGCGGCGATCCTGGATCGTGGGTGCCGCGGTCGTCGCGGCAGGGGCGGTCTACCAATGGGGTCGGACCTCAGCTTCCCGAAATAGATCAACGACTTAGGCCCGGGAAAAGGCCCCGATCTCGCTTACAAGCCGCATTTTCGGCCCCCAAAACGAACAAGAAGAAATGAGCGGCCCGGACCCGGGTGACTGCAACTTTCCGACGGCCTCTCTCGTCTATTATTGTGGAGACAGGACGATGAACGAGAGAACGCATAGTGCTTCCCCGATAAAGACGCTCCGGCTTGCCCCGAGGCCCGGAGCGTCGGCGATGACCCAGCTGGCCACGGCGTTGATGGGGCGCAGGCGGGCCCGCGCCGCCAGCATCTCCGTGGCCGGCTTTTTCTTTCCCTATTTCCCCGGTTTTCCGGTTCTGGCCTGCCCGGGGAGGAGGGCCCTGGCGCCGGTCTTCTCAGCCCGCGCGTCCGGACTCCGAAGCTTCAAATAGGTCCCGCGAGGCGGGGACCTTAACGGCTCCCGCCATTGACTTTATCCGGCCGCGCCCTGATAATCCGCCCCTTACGGATCCCCTTTCATGATCCGGGAGGTGCGGCCGTGAAAAGAAAAGAATTCCTGAAGATGACGGCGGGTCTGGCCGGCGGCATGGGTGTGGCCGGACTGCCCTTGATGCGGGAGCTCGTCGCGGCGGGCTCGGATTCGATCGATCCCCCGCTTCCGCTCGCCTCGGCCGGCGCGCCGGCGGGCTCCGTTCGTCTCTCAGGTTTTGCCGCCCGGACGGCCGCGATCGCCGCCGATGGCGGCGACGAGGCCTTTCGCGCCCACATCCGCGGCCAGTTCATTCTCGACCCCGGCTGGACCTTCCTCAACTTCGGCGGACTGGGCTCCTGCCCGCTTCCAGTGATCAACGCGATCTACGAGTTCACCAGGGCTGAGGAGAGGGCCCCCAGCGCGGGGCACGACGAGAAGCCCTGGCAGGAGGTCAAGACCAAGCTGGCCCGGGCCCTCGGCAAGACCTGCCGCAAGGAGGACCTCGGCCTCATCGGCGGCGCGACCGAAGGCGTCAACGTCATCGACAACGGCCTGGCGCTCAACAAGGGCGACCAGGTCACCACTACGACCCACGAGCACGTCGCCGTCCACTCGGCGCTCCTCAACCGGATGCAGCGCGACGGCATCGCGATCCGCCTCTTCGATCCGGACATCGCGAGCGCACAGGGCAACGTCGACCGCATCGCGCGTCTCATCACGCCGCGGACTCGGCTCGTCATCTTGAGCCACGTCACCTGCACGACCGGCCAGCTCTTCCCGGCGAAGGAGATCGCCGCGCTGGACCGCGCGAAGGGGATCTGGTTCGCCCTCGACGGCGCCCAGGCGCCCGTCAATTCCCCCTTCGACATC
>Ga0105099_10002782_pt1 | contig 10263 bp, 9 predicted proteins | sample PPLLak3cmMay2015_2_FD_79138 | JGI IMG/M metagenome (GOLD analysis project Ga0105099, IMG submission 79138) | Freshwater sediment microbial communities from Prairie Pothole Lake near Jamestown, North Dakota, USA - PPLs Lake P8 Core (1) Depth... | ecosystem: Environmental > Aquatic > Freshwater >...
AACCCCTTTGCTGCGTCAGGCCCGAAGATGGCACCGCTGACCGCGTTCGAAGCCAAGGTCAGTGTGCGTGACCTGTGGTCGACCAGCATCGGCAAGGCCGGGGACTACACTTTCACGCCGGCCGTGGTCGGCAACGCGGTCTATGTCGCCGCGCGCGACGGCACGATCAGCAAGCTGGTCGACGGGCGCGCCGAATGGTCGATCAAGGCCGGGCATCCGCTGTCGGCGGGGGTTGGTGCCAACGCGCGGCTGGTCGTCGTCGCCACGGCCAAGGGCGATGTCCTGGCATTCTCCGCCGACGATGGCCAGCCGCGGTGGACCGCCAAGGTCACCAGCGAAGTGCTGGCCGCGCCGGCGGTCGGCGCCGAAGGCGTCGTCGTCAAGAGCGGCGACAACCGGGTGGTACTGCTCGATGCCGGCGACGGCGGTCGCAAGTGGATCTATCAGCGTTCGACGCCGTCGCTCGCGCTACGCAGTTCGGCGCCGCCGGTATTTGCCGATCGCTTCGTCTTCGTCGGTTTCCCGGGCGGCAAACTGGTCGCCCTCGCATTGCAGAACGGCGCGCCGGTCTGGGAAGGCCCGGTGGCTTCGCCCAAGGGCGCGACCGAACTGGATCGCGTGGCCGATATCGTCAGCATGCCGGCGATCGACGGGCGGCTGATTTGCGCGGTGGCTTTCCAGGGGCGCATCGCCTGTTTCGACCTGGCGCAGGGCGGTACCCAGATTTGGGGACGTGATTTCTCGTCGGCGGCCGGGCTGGCGCTCGACAACCGCTTTCTGTTCGTGACCGATGACCGCGGCGCGGTGCATGCGCTGGACCGCAATTCGGGCGCCAGCCTGTGGAAGCAGGATAAGCTGCTCAACCGCCGCGTTTCCGGCCCGGCGGTCCAGCGCGGCGTGGTGGCCGTGGCCGATGGCGAGGGTATCGTCCATTTCCTGTCGCGTGAGGATGGCAGTTTCGTGGCGCGCCAGAAAATCGACGGCACGCGGGTGCGCACGCCGGTACAGACGCTGGGTTCGGGCTTCCTGGTGCAGACCACCGGCGGTAGCGTCGTCGCGATCGAGGCTCAATGAAACCCACCCTGGTTCTGGTCGGGCGGCCCAATGTCGGAAAATCGACGCTGTTCAACCGGCTGACCCGCTCGCGCGACGCCATCGTCGCCGACCTGCCGGGCCTGACGCGCGACCGCCATTACGGCCATGGAAAGCTGGGGCGCAAGCCTTATCTGGTCGTCGATACCGGCGGTTTTGAACCGCTGGTCAAGGACGGCATCCTGCACGAAATGGCGCGCCAGACCGAGCAGGCGATTGCCGAAGCCGATGCCGTCATCTTCGTCGTCGATGGCCGCTCCGGCTTGACGCCGCACGACAAGGAAATTGCCAACATGTTGCGCCGGCTCGAGCGCCCGGTGTTTGTCGCGGTCAACAAGGCGGAAGGCATGAATTCCGGAATGGTCGAGGCGGATTTCCATGAACTTGGCCTCGGCGAGCCGAACGCCATCTCCGCCGCGCATGGCGAAGGCGTGCGCGGCCTGGTCGATCTGGCGCTCGAATCCTTCCCTGAGCCGGGCGAGGAAGAGGAGAAATCCGATGCGGTCCGCGTCGCCATCGTCGGCCGCCCGAACGTCGGCAAGTCGACGCTGATCAATACGCTGCTCGGCGAGGAACGCGTTATCGCCTTCGATGCGCCGGGGACGACGCGCGACTCGATCGAAATCGACTTCGAGCGTGGCGGCAAGAAATACGTGCTGGTCGATACGGCCGGCATGCGCAAGCGCGGCAAGGTGTTCGAGTCGATCGAGAAGTTTTCGGTGGTCAAGACGCTGCAGTCGATCGAGGACGCCAATGTCGTGATCCTGATGGTCGACGCCCAGGCCGACGTTTCCGACCAGGATGCGCATATCGCCGATTTCATCGTGCAATCCGGCCGCGCGCTGGTGGTTGCGGTCAACAAATGGGACGGCCTCGATGCCTACACCCGCGAACAGACGCGGTTGATCCTGCAGCGCAAGCTCAAATTCCTTGATTTCGCGAAATTCCACTTCATTTCCGCGCGCGACAATATCGGTCTCGAAGCCATGTTCCGCTCGGTCGATGGGGCCTACGCGGCGGCCATGACCAAGATGTCCACGCCGCGCCTGGCGCGCGTTCTGATCGATGCGGTGGCCAAGCAGGCGCCGCCCAAGCACGGGGTATTCCGGCCCAAGCCGCGCTATGCCCACCAGGGCGGCTCCAATCCGCCGATCATCGTGGTGCATGGCAACGCGGTCGACCAGATCTCCGACAGCTACCGCCGCTATCTTGAACATACCTTCCGCGAGGCGTTCAAATTGCAGGGTACGCCATTGCGGATCCAGTTCGTGACCAGCAAGAATCCTTTTGCGGACAAGGACAAGAAGTAAAAACCTTGGCGTCCCGAGGCAATTTTCGGTACATTAGACAACTCATAACAACATACGTGGAGCTCCCCACCATGAGCAACAAAGGGCAATTGCTACAAGACCCCTTCCTTAACGCGCTTCGCCGAGAACACGTTCCCGTTTCGATTTATCTGGTGAACGGGATCAAATTGCAGGGCCAGGTCGAATCCTTCGACCAGTACGTCGTGCTGCTGAAGAACACGGTTACCCAGATGGTCTACAAGCACGCAATCTCCACCGTGGTTCCGGCGCGCCCGGTCAACCTCCAGCAAGAACAGGCGGCTGAATAATCACGTTCTGCCCCAAGGCCCGCCGCTCCGGCGGGTCTCTGATTCCCCGTTCCGGAAACCTCCATGATTGAACGACCCGCTGCCGGCGAACGCGCGGTGATCGTTCAGCTCGATTTCGGTCAGCCCGAGCTCGAGGACCAGCTGGACGAAGTGCGTCTGCTGGCCGAGTCGGCGGGTGGCGTCGTGGTTGCCGAAGTGTTCGGCCGGCGCCACAGCCCTGATCCGAAAACCTTCGCCGGCAAGGGCAAGGTGCAGGAAATTGCGGCCATGCTCGCGGCTTGCGAATCGGATCTGGTGATCTTCAATCACGAGCTTTCACCGGCCCAGGAACGTAACCTTGAGCGCGAACTTCAATGTCGTGTGATCGACCGCACCAGTCTCATTCTCGACATCTTCGCCCTGCGCGCGGCCAGCGCCGAGGGCAAGCTGCAGGTCGAGCTCGCGCAACTGGAGCACCTGTCTACTCGACTGGTCCGTGGCTGGACTCACCTCGAGCGGCAGCGCGGCGGTATCGGCATGCGCGGTCCCGGCGAGAAGCAGCTCGAAACCGACCGCCGTCTGCTCGGCAATCGCGTCAAGCTGTTGAAGGACCGGCTGGAAAAGCTGTCGCGGCAGCGCGGTGTGCAACGCAAGGCGCGGATGCGCGGCGACGTGCTCAACGTTTCGCTGGTCGGCTACACCAATGCCGGCAAATCGACGCTGTTCAACGCCTTGACCCATGCCGGCGTCTTCGCCGCCAACCAGTTGTTCGCGACGCTGGATACGACCTCGCGCAAGCTGTGGATCGAGGGCGCGGGCAATATCGTCATCTCCGACACCGTCGGCTTCATTCGCGACTTGCCGCACTCGCTGGTCGACGCCTTCCATGCCACGCTGGAAGCCGCCACTGATGCCGACGTGCTGCTGCATGTCGTGGATAGCGCCAGCCATGCGCGCGACGAGCAGATGACGGAAGTTAACAAGGTACTGCAGGAGATTGGCGCCAACGACGTCAGGCAGCTGATCGTCTGGAACAAGATCGACCTGACCGAGGCAGCCGCCGGCGTCGAGCGCGACGAATATGGTAATATCGCGCGCGTTCGTGTCAGTGCGCGGTCAGGCGAGGGGCTCGAACTGTTGCGCGAATCCCTTGTCGAAATTTCCCGAGTAAAGGCTGAGATTCGCCAGGAAGCTTTGGCGGTGGCCGCTCGCGATTCCCAACTGATAACATAAACCGATACTGATACCCAATCAAATGATCCCGACATTAGGAATTTTCATGTCACTCAATGACCCGCAGTGGGGCAACCGTGGCGGTGACGACGGCGACAAGCCCAACAATGGCGGCGGTCCGCGCCGGCCTAACCAGGGGCCGCCCGACCTCGAAGAGTTGTGGCGCGACTTCAATCGCAAGCTGAACGGGATGTTCAGCAAGAAGGGCGGCGGTGGCAACAACGGCGGTGGCGATGGCCCGCGCCTGCCGCAGATCGATTTCAACCCGAAGTTCCTCGGCGGCGGGATTGGGTTGCTCGCCGCATTGGCAGTCGTCGTCTGGCTGGCTTCCGGTTTCTATATCGTCGATGCCTCGCAACGCGGCATCCTCCTCCAGTTCGGAAAATACAAGGAAACCACGGCGCCAGGCCTGAACTGGCGTTTTCCATATCCGATCCAGTCGCACGAGCTGGTCAATCTGACCGGCGTGCGCACGCTTGAAATCGGCTATCGGGGCAGTGCGCGCAACCAGGTCCTCAAGGAGGCGCTGATGTTGACCGATGATGAAAATATCGTAAACATCCAGTTTGCCGTCCAGTATTTTCTCAAGGATCCGGTCGAGTACGTATTCAACAATCGTTCACCCGATGAATCGGTAATGCAGGTGGCCGAAGCGGCAATCCGCGAAGTCGTAGGCAAGAGCACGATGAGTTTTGTGCTTTACGAGGGGCGTGAGGAGGTGTCTGCGCGGGCGGCTAAATTGATGCAGGATATCCTCGAACGTTACAAGGCCGGCATCGTGATTTCCCAGGTGGCCATGCAGAATGCGCAACCGCCCGAGCAGGTGCAGGCGGCCTTTGACGATGCAGTCAAGGCCTTTCAGGACAAGGAGCGGCAGAGAAATGAAGGCGAGGCCTATGCCAATGACGTCATTCCGCGCGCCCAAGGGGCGGCGTCTCGTCTGCGGGAAGAAGCCGCAGGCCACAAGCAACGCGTGATTTCGACTGCGGAAGGTGACGCCTCGCGTTTCAAGCAGGTCCAGACCGAATACGCCAAGGCGCCGGAAGTGACCCGGCAACGCATGTATCTGGAAACCATGCAGCAGATTTATGCCAATACCAGCAAGGTCATGGTCGATGCCAAGGGGCAAGGCAACCTGCTTTACCTGCCGCTCGACAAGTTGATGCAGGCCGCCGGTGCGGTGCCCGCCGCGCAAGCTGCGGGAACCGAAATAGCCCCGGCGCCAGTGGTGGCCAGACCACCCGCGCAAGCCCAGGCGGAAGCGCCGCCGCAACTGGATAGTTCGCTAAACAATGCAGGTCGGCGAGAGCCCTCGTTGCGTTCGCGTGATCGGGAGAGCCGCTGATGAGCACACGTATCAATGCATTGCTTCTGGCCGCGGTCACCGTTCTTGTGGTCCTCGCCATGTCGATGTTTACCGTCGATCAACGCCAGTTTGCGATCGTCTTCCAGTTGGGTGAAGTCAAAAGGGTCATCGAACAACCGGGACTCTACTTCAAGATACCGATGATTCAGAACGTGCGTTTTCTGGATAACCGCATCCTGCCCCTCGACAGCAACGAACTGGAACGTTTCATCACCTCGGAAAAGAAGAATTTGCTGGTCGACTCCTACGTCAAATGGCGCATTGTCGATCCCAAGCTCTATTACATCTCGTTGGGTGGCGATGAGGCACGCGCCAGGACACGCCTGAATCAGACGATCAATGCCGGATTGCGCGAAGAGATTGGCCGGCGGACCGTGCACGAAGTCATTTCCGGCGAACGCGACAAGATCATGGCGGCAGTCAGCGAGCGGGCTGATGTCGATGCGCGCAAAATCGGCGTCCAGATCGTCGATGTGCGCTTGAAGCGCCTCGAACTCGCCAGCGAGGTCAGCGAAGCGGTTTACCGCCGGATGGAGGCCGAACGCAAGCGGGTCGCCAACGAGTTGCGCTCGCAGGGCTTTGCCGAATCGGAACAGATTCGTGCCGACGCCGATCGTCAGCGCGAAATCATCGTTGCCAATGCCTATCGCGATGCCCAGAAGGTCAAGGGTGAGGGCGATGCCAAAGCCACCTCGATCTACGGTCAGGCCTTCAGCGACAGTCCCGAGTTCTATACCTTCTATCGCAGCCTGGAAGCTTATCGCGGCAGCTTCAAGAGCAAGAACGACGTTCTGGTGCTGGAACCCAGTTCCGATTTCTTCAAGTACATGAAGGGCTCCGGGCGCGGGAACGACAAAGGTAAATGACCTCGACGCTGTTGCTGGCCTTCGCGCTGATGCTGGTGCTCGAAGGCCTGATGCCGTTCCTCGCCCCGGCGGCCTGGCGTGAAACTTTCCGCCGGCTCGTTCAACTCACGGACGGCCAGATTCGCTTCATCGGCCTGACCTCGATGATCATCGGTCTGGTCCTGATCATGGTGTTCTCATGAACTGGCTGTTGCCCGAATACATCGCCGACGCGCTACCGGCCGAGGCCGAGCGCATCGAGCGCCTGCGCCGTACCGTGCTCGATCATTTCCGCGGTCATGGTTTCGAGTTCGTCATGCCACCGACGCTGGAATATCTGGAGTCCTTGCTGACCGGCGCCGGTCAGGATCTCAAACTGCGCACATTCAAGGTTGCCGACCAGCTTTCCGGCCGCACCATGGGTGTCCGGGCCGACATCACGACGCAGGCGGCGCGGATCGACGCGCACCTGCTCAACCACCGCGGTGTGACCCGCCTGTGCTACTGCGACAGCGTCCTGCATACGCTGCCAGCGACCATTTCAGCCAGTCGCGAGCCGCTGCAGATCGGCGCCGAACTCTACGGCCATGCCGGCATCGCCGCCGATCTCGCCGTGATTCGTCTGATGGCGAGCGCCTTCGCGCGGATCAGTGTGCCGGTGAGCCGCATCGACCTCGGGCACGTCGGCATCTTCCGCGCGCTGGCCGAAGCGGCCGGACTGCCGCAGGAATCCGAGGAGGCCGTTCTCAACCTGCTGCGGGCCAAGGATGTTCCAGGTTTGATCGAATCCTGTGCTGATGTTCCGTCGCCTTACCGGGAAGCGCTTCTGCGTCTGCCGCAGTTGTACGGCGGCGTCGAGGTGCTCGACCGTGCGGCGACCGAATTGCCCGCGTTGCCGGCCATCACGGCGGCCCTCGAAGGCCTGCGTCACCTGGTGTCGGCGGCCGACCTGCCGTTCTCGATCGATCTTTCCGACCTGCGCGGCTATCATTACCACAATGGTGTCGTGTTCGCAGCTTACTGCCCGGATTATCCCGTTGCAATCGCGCTTGGCGGCCGCTACGACGGCGCCGGCAAGGCTTTCGGACGGGCGCGTCCGGCGACCGGGTTTTCGATGGATTTGCGCGAGGTCGCGCGCCTGGCGCCGGCCGGCAGGACAGGCGGCGCCATCTTGGCGCCGCATGCCGCACATGATGGAAAACTCGCAGCGCACATTGCCGCGCTGCGTGAACAGGGAGAGGTTGTCGTCGAACTGCTGCCGGGCGAAACTGCCTGCGAAGGGCCGGTTTGCGACAGAAAGCTCGTGCAGGTCGGCGAGCGCTGGATCATGGAAACAATACAAGAGGACTGAAAATGGCCAAGAATGTCATCGTGGTGGGTACCCAGTGGGGCGACGAGGGGAAGGGCAAGATCGTCGACTGGCTGACTGACCACGCCAAGGGAGTCGTGCGCTTTCAGGGCGGACACAATGCCGGCCACACGCTGGTCGTCGGGGAACGGGTCTACAAGCTGAACCTGGTGCCCTCGGGCATCGTCCGTGACGGAGTGAAGTGCTACATCGGCAATGGCGTGGTGCTCGACATCCATCACCTGATTGCCGAAATCGCCGAACTGGAAAAGGGCGGCATCGATGTCCGCTCGCGCCTCCGGGTCAGCCCGGGCTGCTCGCTGATCCTGCCCTATCACTCGGCCCTCGACCGGGCGCGCGAAAGCGTCAAGGCCGAAGGCAAGAAAATCGGCACGACCGGCAAGGGCATCGGCCCGGCCTACGAGGACAAGGTGTCGCGGCGTGGTCTGCGCGTCTATGATCTGTTCCACCCGGAACGCTTTGCCGAGAAGCTGCAGGAGGTCATCGAATATCACAACTTCGCGCTGACCGAGTATTTCAAGGCGCCCGCGGTCGACTATCAGATGGTGCTCGATCAGGCGCTGGCCGATGCCGAGCAACTCCGGCCGCTGGTTGCCGACGTTTCCGCCGCACTCTACGAGGCCAACCAGGCTGGCGAGAACCTGCTGTTCGAGGGCGCGCAGGGCACCTTGCTCGATATCGATCACGGCACCTATCCCTTCGTCACTTCCTCCAACTGTGTCGCCGGCCAGGCGTCCGCCGGCACCGGCATCGGTCCCGGCATGCTGCATTACGTGCTGGGCATTACCAAGGCTTACTGTACCCGCGTCGGCGGCGGACCGTTCCCGAGCGAACTCGATATCGAGACGCCGGGCGTTCCGGGCTACCAGATGTCGCAGGTCGGCAAGGAATTCGGCACGGTCACCGGTCGCAAGCGCCGTTGCGGCTGGTTCGATGCCGCTGCCTTGCGTCGCTCGGGCCGCATCAACGGCCTCACCGGCCTCTGCATCACCAAGCTGGATGTCCTCGACGGTCTCGCTGAACTCAAGATCTGCAACAGCTACCGGCTGGATGGCAAGGTCATCGATCTGCTGCCCATCGGCGCCGACGAGGTCGCGCGCTGTGAGCCGATTTACGAAACGATGCCCGGCTGGTCGGAAACGACCTTCGGCGCCAAGCGCTGGGAAGACCTGCCGGCCAACGCCCAGGCCTACCTCAATCGCCTGGAAACGCTCTGTCAGGTGCCGATCGCCATCGTATCGACCGGCCCGGAGCGAGACGAAACCATCCTCCGCCAGCATCCCTTCAAGTAATTCCCGGGCGGGCGCTGCGCAGCGCCCGTTGTTCCCCAGCGGGAAGGGACGCGGTCATCGGGCCTCGATGGTCCTTTTTTCTTCGGCCAGCGGCGGCGGTTTGCCGGGAGTCGAATAATCGGCGGTCGCCAGCTGGCGGAACTTCGGTTCGAAGACGTGGGGCGGACTGCCGACATAAAAGCGGATCGCTACCGAGGCCATCGCGAATCCCTCGTTCCGGCGCACCAGTTTCTGCACGACAAAGTGCAGATGGGGGCCGGAGGCATAGCCGGTGGCGCCGGACAGTCCGATCACCGTCCCGGCGCTCACCTTTTCTCCGGCGCGCACGCGAACCCCGTCGGGCGCCAGATGGGCGTAGGTGGCCACCGTCTCGTCGGCATGCAGGATTCGCACGTAGTTGGCCGCTGCCAGCAGGCTGCGATCCTTGCTGCCGAGGCGATTCGCCGATTCGGTCTCGATCACGACGCCGTCGCGGGCGGCGACGATCGGCGTGTTCTCCGGCATCGTGAAATCGACGGCATATTCACTGTCATCCGTATTGTGGGTGGTCAACGGGCCGCCGGCCGCCTGACTGATGACGAAACTACGACCATCCTGATAGGGCAGGCGGTAGCTCGCGCGCGGGTCGGGAATGGCGTAAAAGCTGCCGATGCTGTAAGTCGATTGCGTCGAGAAGCGGTGGCCGCGCCCTGAGACGGCCGGGCGGATTTGCAGCAGCAGAAGCTCGCTGTGCGGTCGTACCACGGCAAGGACGGGCAATGGCTGGGTTGCCGCGACATTGTCCGTGGTGGTCAGCGTCAGCCGCACCGATACCGGGGCCGGACCGCGGTTTCTGGCGATCAGGTCGTGCCCGGAGCCGCTGCGTTCGGCGCTCACCGAGAACGGATAGGCCTGCTTGGCGTCGGCCAAGCCGGGCAGGGCGCAGACGATCAACAGGCAGGAGAACAGGATTTGGCGCATCAAGGCGATAGTACGGTAGCGGTGCATCGATCGCACTCTACGGCCAGGCCGCCGTTCAGTCCATGCCGGCCTGCTACCGCTAGCGCGCAGGAACCAGTTGCCAGCCTTCCGGGCAGTCGTTGACGTAGGGATAATACTGGCCGGCCGACGCGCAATAATTCCAGTAGTTGGTTGCCGGGTACGAAAGGACAGCCGGGGCGGGAAAGATCTGAACCGGTCGCGGCGTGTCGTAGACCGGTTGCGGTGCGTAGTGGCTGGAGGCGGCAATGCCGGCGGCGATGCCGGTGATTGCCAGCAAGGCGGCCGGCCCGGCCCAGCCGTAATCGTGGTGATGCCCGCGATGATGAGCTTGGGGCGGGACGTAATGGCCGCGATGTCCGTCGCGGTGGTGCCCGCGGTCGGCCATTGCGGGTGTGGAAACACCCAGCGCGAGGCAGAGTGCGATGCTGATTGAGCTGACGATCGTTTTCATGGGCAAATAACGCCGCGGGGCGCTGGCCGATGACGAC
>Ga0105099_10002783_pt1 | contig 10262 bp, 10 predicted proteins | sample PPLLak3cmMay2015_2_FD_79138 | JGI IMG/M metagenome (GOLD analysis project Ga0105099, IMG submission 79138) | Freshwater sediment microbial communities from Prairie Pothole Lake near Jamestown, North Dakota, USA - PPLs Lake P8 Core (1) Depth... | ecosystem: Environmental > Aquatic > Freshwater >...
GAATATTATTTAATGCGCCATATCTTAAATTGCGGGGTTCTCGCTCTACTATTTTAAGTATAATTAAGAATTCTGCTGATATAGCGGCAGAACCTTCAAGTGTTTTAGTTATTTGAAGTGTTATGTCTGTTATATTTTGTTGAGATGGAAGCTGAACCTCAATTGCGCGTGATGCATCGCGAAATTCATAAGCTACATCAATAATAGTTCCTTCATTCATAGATGTAGAACTATTAAATTTAGTAGGATGAACTACAGAATTACTCCTTGGTATCATACGGATTAAATAAGGTAAAGCGTTATCTTTATCTGTTGTATAACTTTCAAATACTCGTGTTGCAACGGATAAATAAGCATTTTCATTTATTACAATAGGTGTATTTAATACCCAATTATAGAATGAACCGGATTTTGCGGCAGTTCGTGATTGTAAAACTATGTAAGTATCCTCTAACGGTTTAATATTATTCTGGTAAGTCGCCATAACTTCGTTGGTATATATGTTCTATTATATATAAATATTAAAATAATAAATTAGTATTTCTCAGCATCCTTCTCAGCCCTTGTTTTAACATCGGGCAGTCCTGCTTCAGCAGTCTCAAATTTATGAGTTGTTATATCAATACCCTTATCTTGTTGTTCCATAAAGGCATCAATTGCCATATTTAAAACCCATTCTTCCTTCTCGGGATATAATACACGGGCTTGTCTAAAATATGCTTCGCGTTTTGCTTCTCGTTCTTCATCAAGAAGTTTATTATCTTTATTAACAAATTCCTTATCTTCACTATTAATAACAATATTAGCTTGAACACTTCCATCAATTGTATCAATTATTTTAGATCTATCATTATTAGATACATACCTGCTTGTATATGCGTTAATTTTATTTTCTTTAGTACCAATTATACCTTCTTTAGTAATATCAAAATATTCAGGTTTATTATCAGTCATTTATTATTTATCCTATACTATAAGATTAGATAATTATTATTTGAGCGACAATTCATAATCAAAATTACTTAAGAACCGTTTGCCATTCGTTGTATCTATTATTAAACTACCATAAGGTTTAGCGGTTGCGTGATCATATAACTCCTCAAAATCTTCTATACCTAACACATTACTTATTTCTTCGTAAATGTCATCTAACACCATACGCTTATTCTTAAATGTTGCCAATTGGAATACTGAACAATTTAAGCGGATGTTCTTAGGGACTGAGCGAATTGACTGGACAAGTAAAGCAAAGCAAACGCCAATATGTCTATTCTTAATCATAGCATTCACGAGCGTTGATTTTGTCTTGCGGGTAAATGCATCGCTACCAAGAAGATCATCTAAAATTACTATATTAACTTCTGGTTTATCGTGTTCCATTTCGCTTGGATGCTGATAATTATATCGCTCCAATAATTCAAACATATCAGGATTTTCGTCATATAGTTTATCCAATTTATTCTCTGGTGTCTTCATCACTTTCTCATAATATTTCTTGTATAATAAATAATCTTCATATTTCTGCTTGCGATCTTTAATACCTGCTATAATATCTAAAATTAATTTATCGCTATAATTCTCGTGAGCATCAATATCTAAATCTAAACTATCCAAGGATTGATATATTTCGTTCGCTTGGATTGTAGGTGATATTAGATGAGTTCGCAATTTATATACAACACCGTCCTTCATTATTTTATTCTTCTCATAATGTTTTATCATCTGCACAATAGTATAAGTCTTACCAGAACCTCTTGCTCCTATATTCAACATATTCCAGAAAAATCTTGGGCATTTACCACACGAACACTGAGGATAATTTAGTTTATCAAAATTTAATTTATTATTGAAACCTTCCAGCTTAGTCTCAATAACTACCATAATTAATTTTATAATCTTCTTAATATATTAAAATATTATTATATTATTAGATAGATATGAATATTAACGCCAATAATCAATCATTAATTAATACGCTACTACAACAAGCAACCAAATCAAGCGAGAAGAAACGCCCAACATTTGAAGAAGTATATGCTAAGCTTAACGCAAGAACCTCTAAAATAAATGCTAATAGACAACCAATAAATGCTATGCTTACTAATGAGCAATTATTTAGGTATTACCTCAAAGAAACTGATCCTAAACTTCAAGTAAGTAATGAGACATTTAGTAGCGATGAGCTATTTAATCCTATTAAGGAAACCGATCCAACTAAAATTTATGGGAGTGGTGCAACGCTTACAAGTGATATAGCTCAATTAACAAACCCCGCGAATAATTTGCCTATTATTGGTATCCCTACTGCTTCTGCTGCTGCTGCTCCTAATACCTCTGGTATCGGCGCTACTGCTCCTCCTACACCTTCTCCATATACTCCTGACCAACAAGCAGACATTAGCGAAGCCGAGATGTTTATAGATAGCGGTGCTGATTTTCTTGAATATTTTAATAATACCGATATGAATGCTATTAATGATGATAGCAAGGAATTCCTTAATGTTATATTTGCTAAGGGGATAGGAGACGGAGACTGGGGCGATTTAGGTCAATATATGTTTGATAGGCTTAATAACCGACTTGATGAAGCAGGGGTTATCGCTGATTTATATCAGGTTATGATTGCGTTTAGTGCTATGCCTGATGGACTTACAAAATACCATATACCTCGTGCTATATTTAAATTAACTTCGCCATATAATACATCTGGTAATCTTGAAGATTTTAAAGCAATATTAGAAGGAAGCGAAATAGATTTACGCAAGAGGTTCTACGAGCATAGGGATAGGAATTTCTCAGGACTAAGAGAAGAAGATGGAACATATAATAGGGTGGTTAGAGCGGAGGGGGTTCGTCAATTCGGTAAATATACATTAGATAAGTTAGATCCGATAGACGCTGTATCTACCTTCTTCATCGCTGATAATCAAGCAAAATTAGATTATATTAAAACTGGTAAAGATTATGAACGAGATATAGGAGATGAAGGATGGGTTAATCCACGACTACTTGAAGTTCAACAAAATAGGCGATTAGGCGCTACAGGTATTGCAATCAGTAATATGTTTAATGAAATGTTTAATGATGTCGCTACTCAATTAACCACAAATACTGATATTAACTCAACGATATTAGATGATCAAATTATAGATGTATTCATAGCAAGAAATAAACAACCCGCCAAATCTTCAACTGATATAAGCCAAGCTTTAACGATTCCCTCTGAGTCTGCGTCATCTTCAAGTTTTAGTTCAACAATCGCAGAAGCCGGAAGCGGAGAAGTAGATATTGATAATGCACTTATGCGGAGACCAAGAGGGCGCGGTGTTCAACCCGGAGATATTAGAGGTCCATATGAGAAAACTCGCAGGAGAGAAGCAGCATCTACTTTACAAGCATCAATAAGGCAAACATTACAACAACAACAAGAAATGAGAATGGGTGCTAAGGGCGGTGGAATATAATTGATGAATAAAACAAATAAAACAAATAATAATTATCTAACTATATATTAGAATAGAAAATATATAATGGAATTTAATTCATTCCCTAAAGCTCTTGCGTATAATATCAAAGCCCTCTCAGGATTTAGCAAACAGGCTGTACGGCTTACCCCAGATAAATGGGATAGCATCAAACCTAATGACACAATCAAAGTTGCCCTTCCCCAAAATACCCTCGTGGATTTACGCACTCTATGTATGTATTATGAAGGTATTGGTGATACAAATTGTCATTTCCCTCGTCTAACGGGATCAATGATACGCACATTATCAATTTATGTTAATGGCAATCTTGTTGAGCGTATTGATAACTACTCAGTTCTGTTTAATCGTCTATATGATTTAGATGGCGGTGGTGCTGATCAAACTGCCAAGCGTTTCCTTGAAAATGCTGACCCATCAGTATATTTTGAAACTGGAATAGGCACATCCTCCGCAAATACTGGTATATTTAAATTAACCGCAACAAGTGATGCTGTAAAGCGTAAATTCGCAACCACCAGCTGGTTGGGCTTAATTTCTACCATAAGTTGCCCGTGCCCTGACACAAATGATCTCGGGAAGGTAGAAATTGAAATCACATTTGAATCAGGTAATGTTATGTTCCAGAAGCAGGCACAACTTCAAGTAGCTGCACCTGGTTATACTCTCAGTGATGTGCATTTTATGATTAACAAAATAGTATTTAATAATCCCGATTATTATAATTTAAAGGCCGCTAAACTACTCTCATCAGGGCTAACTTTAGGCTACCAAACTTACATATGCTCTAAGGGTTCTCTCGCAAACAAGTCTGCATCATACAATGTATATACCAGCTTCAATACCACATCTCTTGATCAACTTATCGGTTGCTTTACCCCTGAAGATCAAACTACCAGCAATCTTCTATTATCTACTAATTGGTATTCTGCTGCATCTGTTCTTGATACTCCTAAGGCTTTCCAAAATGTTATATCTCTTAATACTATTGGAACTGAAGGAGCTGGTGGTATAAATGCTGGTGGTTATTACAATCAATCTCGTTTCTTCCGCAGTGATGCTTGTGGTCTAACTTCCTCTACCTGGGAAATTAATAATACTCCCATCATACCTATCCCCCTTGCGGATTATGAAATTTACAATGAAAGTCTTATAGCTCTTGGCCATAATCATCTTGATATGGGCATAGGTGTTCACGAAGGCTGCAGAGGTCTGGCGTTCTTCTTAAAATATTATTTCGCCCATATCTGCTCTCTTGAGATGATAAACGCTGGGGACTTCTATAAATCAGGGCTTGATGGAAAATCATCTGCGCTCAATGTAGTTTGGAAAACAAACTTTGGAGCTAATACAAGTGATAAAGTAGTGCCTTACATCTTCGCTAAGACTACCCGCATTATGCAGATTAATGAAGGCCACAGTGTGAGTGTGATCGTGTAAAACAATATAAATTGATTAAATCCTTACCAGAAATCACTTTATTTTTATAGAAATTAAATGAGGGAATCGTATAAAATAATACCCGATTATTAATAAACAAAACAATTTATAATATACCATAATATTAGATTAAGATGTCATATATAGGCGGCTCACAGTTTTCAGTAGATAATAGAACAAATAATGAATTATTCTCTTGTATAGATCGCGCAGAGATGATGGAACAAATTAAGAAGGATGTAATGCCTATGGGATATACTGGGCGTGTTCAAGCAAATAGCTCAGCAAATTATGCCCGTAATCCTTACAATCAATTAGCAAATGCTTATAATGTAAATGACAGAGATCCATCATTATATCAATATAGGGGTTTTAAGGATGATACTATCAACGCTTCATCACGAGCAACTCAATCAGCATCTCGCTTCAATTACGCTTATGATAGACAAATAAATAAACGCTATGTAGATGTATCAGGACAAAATATACCAAATAATAAACTACGCATATTACCCAATAGAAGTTGTGTAATGTGGGGAGGTGGTCAAGTATTACCCGCTCCATATACTGATCCTGCTTTAGAGAAATTATCTGTAGAACTTATGGGTGATCCTAATAATTATTCATTAGATTATATACCAAGTTCCGCTAATAAATATTTATCATATAAATCTAATAGACCTAAATTAACTCGTCAAGATTTAATGAGTTCCGCTCAACAATATGCAAGGGCAAGATCTCAAAATCTTGCAAATCCTCCTATTGCTACTTTAGTATCAGCACCTATTGGTGCGGTAGCATCACCATCAGTAGCAGCATTTGATGCGCTTGAATCCGCAAGACGACGACAACAAATGAGAGACGAAATCGCTGCCAACCTAAGAGAGTCAAGAGGAATGAGAGGTTTAACACTTGATATTCCATAAATATAAGCCCTCGTAGCAGACGAAGCGGGGCAAGGCTGACCCTAAAGGGAAGCGTAATTTATTTTCTCCTATTAATATAGATTGTAAAATAGAAATAGTATAGAATGGGATATAGGAAGAGAACAGTTGCTAAAACTGGTGAAATTACTGATGAAATAGTTGAAAATATGCCTGAAAATATGCCTGAGGTAGATGATGCGAAGGCTATGGATGATACAGAAGCTAAGCAGCAGCAGCGGAAACTTGAAATAGCTGAGAAACGCAGAGCATCTCTCGCATTGGCACGCTCTAAGATTATTCCTAAATCTACATTAAAGAAGCAGGTAGAAGAAGCAGCTAAAGCAACACAGGAAGTCATCAAGGGTAAGGATGAAGTCATTAAAATAAAGCAAGAAGAAACCGATGCTATGCGCTTGAAATATGAGCGTGAGAGAGTCAAACAATTAGAAGATAGTCTAATGGCATTACAGAAACTTATTGTAGAGAAACCCTCGCCAGTTGTTCCTGCTCCTGTTGTTGTTGAGCCAATTAAAGAGAAGTATAAACGCCCAAGCCGTGCCAAGTCTGCAATGGCTGAGCGAGTAATAGATAAACACGATGTACCATCAAGAGTAGAGAGAACGACTCAGCCTCAGCAAATAATACCTAAGAAATCTATTGACCAGAGAATAGCGCGACCAGTTCCTACTGAAACGCTTATAGATAAGTCTTATGGTGAACAACTACAAGAACGCTTGAGAACCCAAGCTATCCATAGAATAATGAATGATACTTTCGGGGGATTTTAGTCCCTTCTAAGCTCTAATAATAAAAATTGATAGTTATTCTTATATAATTTTAGATATTAACAAAGTAAAGCACAAGATGCCCTACATTATTAAGCAAAGCAACGCAAGCGAACACGAAAATGAAACTGATATTTATCAGTATAATACCTATCATCATTCCCCGGATGATGTTCCTTATTTTTACGAGTATGTGATTGAAATTATTGAGTTAATCAATCAAGATACCAGATTTCTATATGCTGATTATGATAATGATGATGAATATTATTGTAAATATAATGATATAGATTTAATTAATGATATGAAGCATAAAATTATTGATGATGCTGTATCTAAATTAAGTTATTCAGATTGTGATAAATTTATTTGCGAGATTGGATTGAATAATGCATTTAATATTTATGATAATAGTGGATATGATGTTATATCTATGCGTGAATTTAGAAATATCAAGGGAATGCGTAAATTGCTATTTGGTATTATTGATGTTTGTATTGAGACTTGTGATTATGTACAAGAATTAAATGAATAAAATATCATATTATTTATAAAGCATAGCATCGCAAGCGAAATGTTATATTTTATATTAAATCTTGTGAAGGTATATCTTGGTGTTAATACTGGGGTTCATCTTATTCGTATGGGGGTTGAATGTATTATTGTTGGATTGAGATTGTTGATTAGTTAGGCATTAGATATTATATTATATTATATATAAGTAATGACGAAGCGAAATAAGCGAAGTATTGATAAGACTAAATCAATACCTATTATTATCAAGAAATGTAATTGCGGAGAGAATGCTATAGAAGGTTCTATCGGTTGTATTAGGTATCCTGAATGTTGTGATGAAGACTTGGAGTTTGTTTAATATCGTCTATACAATATGAACAATATGGATATTTAAATTTATTAATATCTATACCACATTCTATACATATATTTATTATTTTATTATTTTTATATTTAATATTTGGTTTATATTCTCTACATATATTACATAAATTATTCTTTCTATTATGATGAGAACACCCACAACATTCGCAGGTTCTTCCTTGTTTTTCTTTCGGTATAAATCTCTTTATACAACAAATTCCTAATGTTAGTAATTGTCTTCCATTAGATATATAACAGTTCTTTATTATTCTATGACCGCATATACATATATCTTTATCTGGAGGTAATTCATCATTTTTATATGATAGTTTATAGTAGTTTAAATGACTTCCATTATTACCTCCTTTATATACAAAATCATTCATATCATTCATCGTTAAACCATACTCCTTTAATCCTTCTATAAATCTTTGTGTGAAATTTAATTCCATTCTTATTATATATATTATATAATTAAACCTTATATATTATTCTAACTTTATCAATTTTTATTAAAATTTAATATTTCTAATAAATTCTTGTCGGTTCTTGATGGTATTTGTCTTTAAGTTAATATCCATACTACATACTGTTTGTCCTGCTGTTAAATCCAAATCATAGGCTTTGCCCTCATACCAATCATTATAAATATCTAATATATCCCTTCCTTTGTGTTCGGGTTTAGATAATAAATGCTCTATGGATTGAGTATTTACACCCTTGCAACGGGAATGATATCCTGCATCATATACTTTACCTTCTTCATCTACACATTCTACTTTAAGAATATATGCTTTCTTTCCCACGAATATACCTTCTGTTGCGTAGATATCCTTTATTTTCTTTCCACTCTTTCCAAAATCACTATCATCTTCTGCTTTAAGATCACTACTAAATTGTCCTAAATCCTTGCCTACAAGTTTCCTACCATATTTATTCATAAACACTTCTTCTAATTTGGGAATATCATCATCGTGCAACATCATACTATCCGTATCTTGATAATAGATAGGAATATTTTCATCTTGTGCGGTTGTCATTACCTCGCTCATTATACTCTTTGTTTCATCTAAAATAACTATACCTAAATGTACCTTATTATGATGAGTAGATTGAGCTGTTAAACTATCAATTCTACACTTTCTATTAAAATTATATTTTGTATTCTTTGGTGGATCTATGTAAGTTATAGATTTGATAGTTGCGTGATTTCTTGATAAATATACATTTATTTTATTATCTACATCATCCATAAGTTTTGTTTTAGTATCGGGTGCTTTCTGCAATAACTTACCATAGGATGCATTCATAAGAAGTTTAAATATAAGTTCCGCTGGGTTTCCTTCTCGCTTTAGTGTTGCTCTTCTCTCAAATATTTCAGTTATGATACTATTAATTGAGGTATTAAATCCCTCGTTGAAATAATAACCGTTTATGATTTCGTATTCTATATTATGATATTTAATAGCATCTTCTAATGCAGTCTTGCCTAAATATACTACTTCACCTTCCATTTCATTCGTGAATGTCTTCTTACCTTCATCTGTGATCTTTCGTAGTAATGGAAAGTCTAAATGTTTATTAACCTTATTAATTCTTACAGATACGAAGTAATAATCAGTACTATCTAAGAATGTTTTGTTTGTTTGTTCTGGGACTAATGGTTTAGGTTGTCCCTTCATAAATCCCTTCATACGCTTCATTCCTGATGGATATAGAGATGTAGCATCTAAATCATTTAGTTTCGCCTTAACCTTATGTTTAGTATTTCTTGCTAACATACAACGACCACCAATCATTGCTTTAGCTATAAAATCTCTTGGTAATCCTGATAGTTCATAGCAACCATCAAATATACCACGCTTTAAGAATATATTAGATACTACTGATGGTAGGGTTAAATGAGTGTTTATATCCTCATCAAAATAGTCTAACATCCAATCACGAAATATTAAATATCCCTTTCCTAATATCTCTACATCCATATCACAGTATCGTTTAGAATATTCAATAATATCTACTTCATTATTATCATTCATACACTCCCATTTATTAATGTTGTTAATGACTATTTCTTGATTCTTCTTATTGAATGGTTTTATAAAGTCTTCTAATGAATGATATTGTTTAACTACATTTTCTCTATTATAGAAACTATGCTTTATTACTTCCTTCTGTGTTTTAGGAAGCTTAAACATTTTAGGGAATTCTTTAAGAGGTGATGTTATTAGTTTGAGAGAACATTTAATAACTATTTTATATTTTCCAAACATTCCTTTAAACGATATAAAATTTCCATCGTTTATTGTTTCACTGCATTTTGATAAATAAGGAACAAGAAAATTATAATCAAACTTTGCGTTATGATATATAAGAACTGTATTTCGTTTAAGAGATCTTAAGAATGTTTCTATTAAATCACTATCCTTATTATATCTATATGAGAATTGGTTTATTAAAGTCTTATTATTAAAATCTAAGGTAGCACCATTAATTAGATAGGCTTCGTGAATATAATTATTATCATAAGTCTCAAAATCTGCTACGATAAAATCATAATTGTCATATTTCTTTCTCTTACGGGCTGCTGAGTGTTCTTCATATTGTATTTCGTTTGTAGTAGTTCCCTCAAAATCATAATTTAGGTCTATGTTTAAGAAGTCATCCTTCAATTTATGGTCTACGAATATTTCATCATATAAATTAATATTTTGGTTTGTGATAGGTAATAGTAGATTGTCTGTTGA
>Ga0105099_10002786_pt1 | contig 10259 bp, 6 predicted proteins | sample PPLLak3cmMay2015_2_FD_79138 | JGI IMG/M metagenome (GOLD analysis project Ga0105099, IMG submission 79138) | Freshwater sediment microbial communities from Prairie Pothole Lake near Jamestown, North Dakota, USA - PPLs Lake P8 Core (1) Depth... | ecosystem: Environmental > Aquatic > Freshwater >...
ATCCAAGCGGCACTGGCCTGGGAAACGCCGGATACTTCACCATTGATGAGTTCGATCCATCCCTGAAGTATGACCGCCCCGGCGTGGTTGGGATGTACAACCCCGGCGGGGGTACCAACGGCGGGCAGTTTTTCATTGCCTATGCTGCCCAGCCCCATTTCGATGGCGCTTTCACCATCTTTGGCCAGGTATTGAGCGGCATGGATGTGCTGTCGGAACTGGCACCACGCGACCCCCAGCCCGGCATTACCCTGGAGCCCGGGGAGAAACTCATCCGGGTTACGATCGAAGAGAAGTGAACCGAAGGAGATACGATGCAACAACGCCCCCATGCAACGGATTGGCCATCCATTTCAATGATCGTGCTGTGTGCCATCTCTATCCTATTCCTCATGACAAGTGCCGGCCTTCTGGTTTTCTCCGGCTTGTTCCAATTTCTCATCCCATCCCCATTCGGATCGGATCCTGTCACGGCCGCATCATCGATCCTCTTGGGGATCGCGGCGGCAGCTGGCGGACTGCTGGTTTCACCAGCCCTGTATTACAACTGGCAGCGGTTGAACGGCAAACCTGTTCTAGAGGCATCAATCAAGCCCATCCGTTTCTGGCAAATCTTGATCCTGCTTGCCATATCACTGGCTAGCATCCTCCTGGGCGATCTGTTACTCCGGGAGGTCAGTTGGACAGCCATCCTTGCACCTGTGTTCTACTTGCCAGCGGTTACCTTGCCCATCATCATAATCGTATGGATATCAGTTGGGGGTCTGGAGATGGGATCCCGGCGACGGACCTGGAGCATTTTCACTCTGGGAATGGTGATGGGGCCAACGCTCATTATGGTCGTAGAAATCATCATCATTGGTTTCCTGTTCACACTGGGAATCCTCTATATTGCCCTCCAGCCTGAACTCATGGATGAACTGGTCCGACTGAGCGAGCAGTTGATCAACACTACCGACCCGCAGGCCATCCTGGAACTGCTATTACCTTACCTGACCCATCCGCTCCTGTTGGCAGTCGGATTCATATTCATCTCCATCCTGATCCCTCTGATCGAAGAACTGCTGAAGCCGGCTGGTCTTTGGCTAATCAGCGGCAAAGCTGTTTCCCCACAGGCAGGGTTCACATTAGGCATCCTGAGCGGGGCGGCTTTTGCGGTATTCGAAAGCCTGGGGAACGGCAGCAATGTCACAGATGGTTGGGGGATGCTTATTTTTGCGCGCATCGGGACGGACCTGGTCCACATCCTGGGCACCGGCTTGATGGGTTGGGCGATGACCGCCACCTGGCAGGATAAGAAGTACATGCGCCTGCTGGGGATCTACTTGCTGGTAGTGATAAACCACGGACTCTGGAATACGCAGGCCATCCTGGTTGGGGTGAGTGATTTGGCAGACTATCTCCCCAGTTCCCTGTCCTCTTTTACTTGGATATCGCCTGTTTGCGTAATCGGCCTCTCTGTACAATCCATCCTGATGATCGGGGCTCTGGCCTGGATGAACCATCGCTTGCGTCCGAAAGCAGAAACTGTCCTGCAAACTGATGTATAATCTGCCCGCTCACAGACCAAACCGAGGAAACATTCATGGACTTCATCCTGAAATTGATCGACATCTTCCTGCACGTTGACACCTACCTGAGTGAAATCATCCGGTTATACGGTGGCTGGACCTATGCCCTGCTCTTTTTCGTCATCTTCATGGAGACCGGCTTTGTGGTCACCCCCTTCCTGCCTGGCGATTCACTGCTCTTCACCGCCGGTACGTTTGCTTCCCCCCTTCTCGATAACCACCTCAACATCTGGCTGCTGTACGGCCTGTTGCTGATTGCGGCCGTCGCCGGGGATACGGCCAATTACTGGATCGGTCATGCCATCGGGGCGCGCGCCTACACCGGCGAGATCAAATGGATCAAGAAGGAGTACATGAACCGCACGCATGCCTTCTTCGAGAAGCACGGCGGCAAGACCATCTTCCTGGCCCGTTTCGTGCCCATCATCCGCACCTTCGCGCCGTTCGTTGCCGGGGTAAGTCGTATGTCCTACGGTTACTTCATCAAATGGAACCTGATCGGCGGCATCAGTTGGGTGACCATCTTTCTGTTTGCCGGGTATTTCTTCGGCAATATCCCGTTTGTGCAGGAACACTTCGAATTTGTCGTCGTTGCCATCATCCTCATCTCGCTCATACCAGTATTCGTGGAGGCCATCAAGGCCCGGCGGGAGGGGAAGAAAAGCATGCCGGCAGTGAGCGAGTAAGAAAAGATCCTGACTTGAAGTTGAGAAGCCTTCCGACTTGGAAGGCTTCTTTATTTACCAGGAAGGTGGATTACCTTAAAAATCTACCAATAGAGTTGTATATACCTTGCAATTTTGTAAGGTCTGGCATAAAATGATTGTAGTACATAGGTTCATTTTTCCCATCGTTTTTCCACAAAGGAGGCAGGCTAAACAGATTTTGGAAGGTGATCTTTCAGGGTTGTTGTTTCTTCACTCACACCAATTCAAAAGGAGAATGGCATGAAAAGATATTTGTTCAAAGTGTTTTCGGCTTTTGCTGTACTGGCGCTGATGCTGGCTGCCTTGCCTATGCAGAGCGCACAGGCGCTTGGAGGAGGTTCTGGCTCGATCAGCCTAACTACCCTGGGAAGCGCATATACCCAAAATTTTGATATCCTCGCTAACACAGGGACAACAAACAATCTCACCGTCAATGGCTGGTACTTGGATGAAACGGGGTCCAGCACAAGGAACAACGGACAATATGCCGCAGGTGGTGGTTCGGATAACACCGGTGATACCTACAGTTTTGGCGCACTCTATGACACAGAACGCGCATTCGGCGGATTGTTGAGCAGTACATTGAATCCTACAATCGGTGCTCAGTTCACGAACAACACCGGCGCCACCATCACATCGCTTGATATTTCCTATATCGGCGAGATGTGGCGTGCGGGTGTGGCGAACCGCGGCGCGGCTGACCGCCTCGATTTTCAACTCAGCACTACTGCAACCAGCCTGACAACTGGCTCTTGGGTTGACTATAACAGTCTCGATTACAACAGCTCGAATATCAATACAACTTTGGGCGCAGTAAGGGGTAATGCGCCGGGTAACCAGACAGCGATTAGTTTTTCGATCACAGATTTGAGCATCCCTAATGGAGCCTCCTTTTGGATCCGCTGGCTGGATTTCAATATTTCAAACTCCGATGATGGCTTGGCTGTGGATGATTTTTCGCTGACCGCACAGGGAATTGTGGCCATTTCCGATCCCAAGATCAACGAATTCTCGGCCAGCACTACGGGCACAGATGTCGAGTACGTTGAAATTTTCGGCACACCCAATACAGATTATTCCGCTTATAACGCACTTGAAATCGAAGGCGATGGTGCGGATGCTGGTAAAGTTGATGAAGTACTCAGCCTCGGCACCACAGATGCCAACGGCTTCTACTTAGCCAACCTTCCCGCCAACGCACTTGAAAATGGAACTCTGAGCCTGCTGCTGGTCAAGAACTTCACCGGCGCGCTGAACAACGATCTTGATACAAACAACGATGGCATCTTTGATGTTACACCTTGGGATGCGCTCGTAGACTCCGTTGCAGTAAATGATGGCGGTGCTGGCGATGTAACCTATGGCGTCCCTACTTTAGGTGTTGCTTATGATGGTCTGCCCTATGCTCCCGGCGGCGCATCTCGCATCCCGGATGGATTCGATACCGATGCCGCCACCGATTGGGTTCGCAACGACTTTGATCTAGCCGGCATTCCCGGATATGCCGGCACGCCCATCGTAGGTGAAGCATACAACACCCCCGGCGCAACGAATGAGATTTATGTGCCACCTCCCGAAGCATGCGGCGACCCGTTCACACCGATCTACAACGTTCAAGGCAACGGATTAGCCAGCCCCTTGGTCAGCACTGAAGTTGCCATCCAAGGTGTGGTGGTCGGCGATTTCCAGAATAACGCTTCTCCCGATAACGGCAACCTGAACGGTTTCCACGTGCAAGATCCGCTTGGCGACAGTGACGCAACCACCTCGGACGGCATTTTCGTCTACGCTCCGGGCGGAACGGATGTGAGTGTCGGCGATGAGGTGCGCGTGCGTGGTTCCGTCTCCGAATACAATGGGATGACCGAGATCACCGCCTCGCAGATCTGGGTATGCTCCAGCGGCAATACTGTTGCCGCAACCGAAATATCCTTACCCGTCACCAGCCCGGATGCCTTCGAAGCCTTCGAGGGGATGCTGGTCACCTTCCCACAGGCGCTCTATATCTCCGAGTACTTCAACTTCGACCGCTATGGCGAGATGGTGTTGACATCAGAGCGGCATATGACGCCCACGGCTGAATTCGAACCCGGAGCACCTTCGATCCAGGCCGCGCAGGAATTCCTGTTGGATAAGATCACGCTCGATGATGGGCGGACAAATCAAAACCCTGACCCTGCCATCCATCCGAATGGTGGCATCTTCGACTTGACCAACCTGTTCCGCGGCGGTGATACCGTTACAAACGTAACCGGTTTGATGGATTATTCCTTCGGACTCTACCGCATCCAGCCCATCCAGGGTGCCGATTACACCCCGGCCAACCCTCGCACAGCCCAGCCAGAGGATGTCGGTGGCAACCTGAAGGTGGCTTCCTTCAACGTGCTCAACTATTTCACCACACTCAACAGCCGCGGCGCCAATACCCCCGAAGAATTCGAGCGCCAGCGTAACAAGATCATCGCTGCCCTATCCATCATCGATGCCGATGTGGTTGGGCTGATGGAGATCGAGAACAACACAGATGCCATCACAGACCTTGTAGCAGGGCTCAATGACGCCAATGGCGCAGGCACCTATGCCTACGTGGACACAGGCGTGATTGGCACGGATGAGATCAAGGTGGCGTTCATCTACAAACCCGCTTCGGTAACCTTGATCGGCGATTACGCCATCCTCGACTCCTCGGTCGATCCGCGTTTCATCGACACGCGCAACCGCCCGGCGCTCGCCCAGACCTTTGTGGATAGCGAAACCGGCGGCATATTCACCGTTGTTGTCAATCACCTCAAATCCAAAGGCTCCGAATGCGAGGGCGACCCCGACTTGGGAGATGGCGCGGGCAACTGCAACATCACGCGCACACTTGCCGCCCAGGCACTGGTCGACTGGCTGTCGACCGATCCAACAGGCAGCGGGGATGATGATTTCCTGATCATCGGCGATTTGAACTCCTATGACAAGGAAGATCCGATCGACGCCATCAAGGCTGGTCCGGATGATATCCTCGGCACGGATGATGATTACACCGATATGGTCTTCCAGTTCCAGGGCGAATATGCCTACTCATATGTTTTCGATGGACAATTGGGATACCTGGATCACGCCCTGGCAAGTGCTGGGTTGGTGGGTGATATTACCGGCGTGACCGACTGGCACATCAACGCCGACGAGCCTGACCTGATCGACTACGACATGACCTTCAAAGCGGATGCCCAGGACGCGCTCTACGCTCAGGATCCCTACCGCTCATCTGATCACGACCCGGTCATCATCGGGCTGAATGTTTGCGATGAGATCGCGCCGGCATTCGAAGATGTTACGGTATCACCCGATACCCTCTGGCCTGCCAATCACAAGTATGTCAATGTGAATGCCACGGTCACTGTTAGTGACAACTTCGATCCAAGCCCGGTGGTTGAGCTTGTATCCATCACATCCAGTGAACCCGATAATGGTCTGGGCGATGGCGATTTCCCGAATGACATCGTGATCGTGGACGATTTCAACTTCAAGCTGCGGGCCGAGAGATCAGGAACAAATGGTGAGGGCCGCACATATACGATCACCTATCGCGTTACAGATGCCTGCGGCAACTTTGCAGAACAATCGGTAACGGTCTTCGTACCCTTTAGCCAGAAGAAGAAGTAAGTTTGTTGCTGTCCAATCAAATCGAGAGACCCGTCGGGTGACGGGTCTCCTCTTTCATCGGCATTTCCCCCTCCAGCTTTCTGGGAATTGCCGTGATGAACAGGAAGAAATAGGTGGTATGGGGGCGCCCCATACCACCAACCAACCTGAACTATGCAAGTCCAATTTTATTGTTTTGGCTGAAAGTGCCAGAAATTACAAAATCAATAAGCGAGCATTGTGCTTTATATCGATTATTGAGGAGGCAAGAAAAATGAAACTTAGAAATATATTCCTGTTGCTTTGCATCCTAAGCATATTCATCATACCCGAAAGTGCCGCTACAGCCAGCAGCACATCGATCACAACCGGCACAGATATGCCCAATGTCGCCTTCCGGGAAGCCATCAGCGGCCTGACCCAACCGGTTTTCATCACGCACGCAGGTGATGGAACTAACCGGTTATTCATCGTAGAAAGAGCCGGACGCATTCGCATTTACAAGAAAAGTTTATTACTTTCCACGCCATTCCTCGATATCACATCCATCGTCAACTCGGCCAGTAGTGAACAAGGCTTGCTGGCCCTTGCCTTCCACCCGGATTACACAACAAACGGCTTGTTCTATACCGTGCACATTGCCCTAGACAACTCCATTGTGCTCTCATCATTTACGCGTTCCGCAACAGATCCCGACCAGACAGATCCCGGCACGAGGGTAACCCTGCAATCAATTCCCAAGAGCCGCCTCAATCACAATGGTGGAACGCTCGCATTCGGTCCGGATGGTTACCTGTACTGGTCCATAGGGGATGGCGGGGGCGGCGGCGATCCAGACGATAACGCACAAGATCTCACCACCCTGCTCGGCAAGATCCTGCGCCTGGATGTCGACTCTGCCACGCCGTATGCGATCCCTGCCAGCAATCCTTTCTACGGCAATTCCGATCCTTCCATCCGCCAGGAGATCTGGACATCCGGCCTGCGGAATCCCTGGCGCATGTCATTCGATCGGTTGACCAACGATCTGTACATTGGGGATGTTGGGCAAAACGAGTGGGAAGAGATCGATTTCCAACCGGCATCCAGCACTGGCGGGGAGAACTACGGTTGGCGCTGTTATGAAGGCAACCATCCCTACAATACCACCGGCTGCCTGCCGCAATCCAGCTATGTTGCACCGGTGGCGGAGTACAACCACACGATCATCGAACACGATGACAACGGCTGTTCGGTTACCGGTGGCTACGTGTACCGTGGCTCGAGTTACCCGGAACTGGAGGGAGTATATTTCTACGGTGATTACTGCAGCGGAAAGATATGGGGGTTACAGAAAGGCCCGTCAGATAGCTGGATCGAATCCTTCATCGCCGACACGGCTTTCCGCATCAATTCCTTCGGGGAAGATGAGCAAGGGGAAATGTACCTGATCGATTATGCTAAAGGAAAGGTTTACCAGATCATCATCCTGGCCGCACCAATAACCACCACACCTAATGGAGCGATCAACGAGATCCAGCCCACATACGCCTGGGGTGAATCGATGGGAGCAACCGATTACGATCTCTACGTGTATTCGTATGGGACTGCAAGTTATGGGATTTCAGAAACTTACCTTCCTTCCAGTTCGATCTGCAGCAGTGGAACCTGCACCTACACCCCTGCTGTTCCCCTCCCGGCCGGGGATTACAAGTTCAAGGTCAGGGCCAGGGCGGGCAGCAGTTACAGCGATTTCAGTCTCTGGAGGAACTTCAGCGTTTCATTGGGCATCCCTTCACCCTCCGCACCCAGTGGAACGATCAACACCGCCACGCCCGCCTTCCAGTGGGATGTGACTCCCGGTGCCACCTCCTACCGTCTGGCGGTGTATTCCTATTCCGCTTCATCCTACCTGATCCTGGATACGGTTCCTGCATCCTACTGCGACGCATCCCAATGTACATATCCATCACCCACCAGCCTGTCGAACGGCGACTACAAATTTAAAGTGCTGGCTTACACACCCGTTGGTACAACACCCTACAGTGACTGGCTGGCCTTCACCATCAGCGGTGTCACCTTGCCGCCTCCCCCCTACCCGCCCACGCCGATCGCTCCCAATGGCACAGCGACCACCCACCGCCCAACCTTCCAATGGAGTGCAGTCGAATATGCCGCTTTCTACCGTTTGGCTGTTTACTCGTATGCCTCTGCATCCTACCTGATCCTCGAGAATGTCTATCCGAGTTGTGTGGCGAGTGTGTGCTCATTCACTCACTCTACCATCGACCTGCCCAACGGCAATTACAAGTTCAAGGTGCTGGCCAGGAACAGCTCAGGAATGACACCATACAGCAGTTGGATGAACTTCACCGTCTCGAGCAACCTGCCGGTGGCACCAACACTGATCGCCCCTTCTGGGATAGCCAGCGCCAACCCGCCCGAATTCCAGTGGAGTGCGGTCAGCGGTGCGACGCAGTACCGCCTGGCAGTGTATTCTTATGTTACTGGTAATTACATCATCATCACCAACATCAGTACGACTGCTTGCAGTGGAACTGTGTGCACCTACACCCCACCCTCCGCCCTGGCAAGCGGAGACTACAAGTTCAAGATGCTGACCTACAATTCCTATGGGATCAGCGGCTACAGTGACTGGATGCGTTTTTCAGTACCATAGTCATATCAGGAGAAGGAACGCCGCTTTTTCACAGGCGGCGTTTTCTTTCGACCGGTGTGGATTTCTGATGCCATACATGTCGCATGGTCAGATAAATTGGATAAGAGAAATATTGGATTTCCATCGAACGCCTGCAAAATGATAATGGAGTTACATTGTCGGTTGCCATATTCCAATACCATTTGTTGTTCGGGAAGGAGAACTTCCCAGGGAGAGGATCTATGATCGCCAAGAAACTACAATCTGCACATCTGCAAATTGCCATGATATTGATCTTTGTCACGATCTTGAGCACTCCCTTGCCTGCTCAGGCCGGCAGCGATCCAGCACCAAAACCACTCTCACCCAGTGGAACACTCGATGGTTTAGCTACACCAACCTTCGTGTGGAACACATACCCGGAAGCGACCTCGTACCGGCTGGCGGTGTATTCGCTGGATGAATCAACCTACCTGATCCTGGATACGGTAGCCACCTCGTACTGCGACAGTATCCAATGCTTCTATCCATCACCGATTATCCTGTCGAACGGGGATTACAAATTCAAGGTGCTGGCTTACATACCAAGCGGGGTGACACCCTACAGTGATTGGATGAACTTCACCATTGCCGGTGTGACCGTTGCCCCGCTCGCACCCCTATCACCCACCGGTACTGTCAGTGGTGTGATGAAACCCAACTTCACCTGGAGCACATATCCAGGCGCAACCTCCTACTACCTGGCAGTCTATTCCAACGCAGCAGCCGCCTACCTGATCCTGGATACCGTAGCAACCTCGTACTGCAGCGCCGCCCATTGCACCTACCCATCCCCGATCGACCTGGCCAATGGCACTTACAAGTGGAAGGTGCTCGCCAACCTGAGCGGCGGAGCCAGGACACCCTTCAGTTCCTTCATGAACTTCTCTATCACGGGTCTGACCCTGCCCGTGCCGCCCTACCCGCCCACGCCCATCTCGCCCAGCAGCACGGTGACCACCACTCACCGTCCCACCGTCCAGTGGAGCCAAGTGCCCAATGCGGTTTTCTACCGCCTGGGTGTGCTGCACACCCCGTCCAACTCCTACACGATCCTGCTGAATGTCTACCCGGCCTGCTCGGACGGGGTGTGCTCCTACAGCCACCCAACCATTGACCTGCCCAATGGCAATTACCAGTTCAAGGTGCTGGCCAGGAACGCTTCCGGCATGACCGCCTACAGCAGCTGGATGAACTTCAGCGTGAACTGCAACCTGCCTGTTGCGCCTGTGCTGGTTGCCCCGAGCGGCACGACCAGCACCGACAAACCAACCTTCCAGTGGAAGCCGGTAAGCGGGGCAACCAAGTATCGCCTGGCGGTCTACTCGCTGGACACATCCAGTTACCCGATCCTGACCTATGTGTATCCGAGTGCCTGCACGGGTTCACTGTGCAGCTACACACCGACAACCGCCCTGGCGAGTGGGGGCTACAAATTCAAGATGTTGACCTATAACACCTATGGTGCCAGCGGCTACACCGACTGGATGAGTTTAAGCGTGCCGTAGCTCATACATAGAATTGACCGTCACCTGGGGAGGTGACGGTCAATTGCATTTGAAACACCGCTTGCTGGTATGGGCGGTGTTTTATTTTCCACCCCAAAACGCCTCTTGTATTTCACTTTTTAAAGATGTACACTAATTAAGGAAGTAGTTGTTCACACTCATCTTC
>Ga0105099_10002789_pt1 | contig 10256 bp, 9 predicted proteins | sample PPLLak3cmMay2015_2_FD_79138 | JGI IMG/M metagenome (GOLD analysis project Ga0105099, IMG submission 79138) | Freshwater sediment microbial communities from Prairie Pothole Lake near Jamestown, North Dakota, USA - PPLs Lake P8 Core (1) Depth... | ecosystem: Environmental > Aquatic > Freshwater >...
CGCAACGATCTTGAGTTCTCGCTGTTGGAATGAGCACACATTGCGTCACGCGTGCAACGGCGCGCAGCAAACGGCTACACGACGCTCAACAACAAAGGCTTCAATAGATCGGAGTTACCTCGGCCGCTCAACCCTGGGCACGAGCCGATACAAATCTCAAGCATCCATTCGCCCAGGGTTGCGTGTAGCCTTGAACGTTATGCGTCATGCATGGCGGACCGTACTTTCAGCGTTGAGATCTACCTTGAGGAGAATGAGCTTTGATAACAGATACTAGTTCGAAGTACACGGACCGGACTTTCATTCTCAAAGGCATCGGAGTATTCCTGTTGCTCATAGGATCTGCCTCTGCCATTATTGGACCGTACGAGATATTTGCCTTTTACCTCTTCTCGGAGGGTGGCCGTTTTCATTATGAAGGCTTCGGCTTCGGTTCGTTTATGTTTGCCAACATCGCATGGCAAATCATTGGCTACTACGTCATCGCTTTCTTGTGCCTTTCACTTGGCTATGGTCATGTTCGACTCCGCCGATGGATTGCGCGTGTGATGCAAAGCCTGTTGTGGTGCGGCCTGATTGTGGGCATACCATTAGCTGTCATATTCCTCTTCATGCTGTCCGTCAAGGATCTTTCTCTAGCTGCATGGGTGTTTGTTGTTCTTACATTGGCCATGCTTTATTCTGCAGGTCAGGTATTGCTGATTCGCTTCTACCGGGGTCGCAATGTTCAACTGACCATTGCAGCAGGCGAGATTCACTCAAGTGCATTTGCTCAACGGCCTCTGCCAGTTCTCGTTGTGACCATATTGTTCATATTCTACACTGTTGTTTTGCACATTCCTCTTTTTCTAAATGGTGTCTTTCCGGTATACGGGTTCTGGTTATCAGATCTTCACGGCTTTATTGTTCTGGATGCTCTGATAGTAAGCCTGGCATTTCTTACTTGGGGAATATTCATGCAGCGGTTCTGGGCATGGGTGGGTTCTATTCTGTATCTCTCGCTTCTTACCTCAACTATCGTCGTCACTTTGGCCAATTCAACTCTCGCACAAATGCTCCAGGCACTAAAGCTTCCTGGATTTGAACAGAAGCTGCTTGAAGGAATTCCTCTTACAGGCATTCACTTCGCGCCGTTTGTTGGAATCCCTCTCGCTCTCACTCTGGGAGTGCCTATTCATTCGAGGCAATTCTTCAAGCCACCAGAGAAAGAAAGCAGGTAGGACCGCCATGCACGAACGCCTAACAGCGCCAAGCACTTCGGTCGTTTCATTTGTGAAGCCAACGCGCGTGCCGTTGTTCGCTCGAAATATAGAATTCACTCCATCCCGCACATCATTCATAGGAATTACAGATGTGCGGGACGGCGTGCTTGTTGCAAACGTTATATGCCATTGCTTTGCAGAATTTTACTTCAACAACCAATGCTCCCAATGATCCTCAGCGTTAGAATACAACTCGTTCTCTTTGTAATCATGACATGGGCGATCTCCTGGTCGCTTTTCTTTCTCTCCGGTGTTTTGACGAGGGGAGCAGACATTTCGTATGATTCTCACTGGTTGATCGCTCAAATTGGAGTTTTTGGTCCCTCACTTTCAGCCCTCATAGTCTCCGGTGCCCAATCCCATGAACTCCGGAGAAACGGATTGAGAGTTTTCTCTCTCTTCATTCTAATTTTCATCGTTGGCGTTATCATCACGAGATATGCACCACGATCCATTCAAGACTTTCCACCGTTTATATCCATTGTTGTCGTGACGGTCGGTATCGCTTCACTGATATTCTTCTCTTCATGGAACCGACATTTACTTTTACCCGGGACAGGTAAGATCCAAGGCAAAGCTGGAACGAAGGGTATCCTTCTTGCAATCTTTGGTATGCCGCTTCTGTTCCTCATCGGATGGATCGTCGTCAATTTTCCCGGGAACAGTTGGGCTCTCGCATCGTTAAAGAATGGTCCGGCGAGTTTCGTCGCGATACTCATTACAGCGTTTTTCATGAACTTGATTTTTGGTGGATCCATGGGCGAGGAACTCGGTTGGCGTGGATTTGCACTTCCTCTTCTCTTGAAGAAATATTCACCCCTGCAGGCAAGTTATGTTTTGGGTCTGATGCAGGCACTTTGGCACCTGCCTGGTGATATTTCCGGAGATCCTTCTGCCTCCGTGGGAGCGGTCCTTTTACGTATAGGATGGTCCATACTGATCACAATTATCTTCACCTGGTTCTATTTGAATTTTGATGGAAAGCTCCTTCTAGCACTTCTCTTGCATACAGCAGTGAATGTCTTGCCCGATCTTGGCTTTTCTAATTACGAATATTCTATACTTGTTCTCGCCTTATTGCTGATAGTTATTTCAATAATAACTACTCGCACTCCTTCTATGAAAGGTCAGAACCATGACAAAACAATCTATAACCAAACTTCCGGCCAAAAGAATTAGAGATATTACTTTTGCTCAGTCAAAGCAACGGCACATAATCTCTAGTTATGCGCCACGCAATCTGGCAATAATTCGTATCACGGAGTGTCAGACGTGAGAATCAATGCCAATAGAAAACAATCCCTCCAACAGATGACTAGGATTCCAAATGTTGCCGCGGTTTGTTTCCTCCTCCTGACTCTCGCTACGGCAGGGCGATACGGATTCTACGGTGACGAGCTCTACTACCTTGCCTGTGCCAAGCACTTGGATTGGGGATATGTTGATCATCCTCCCTTGGTCGCGCTGACCACTCTCGTTGGGACTTCGATATTCGGGGAAACTATCGTTGCCCTCCGATTCATGTCTGGGTTGGCCGGCGCCATCACAGTCCTGCTCTCCGCACACGTTGCCCGAGTGCTCGGGGGTGGCAGTATGTCCCAGACTCTGGCCGCCCTGTCGATATGCTTCGCACCGGCTTTCCCCGCCCTGAGCAGTTACTTGTCAATGAACTCAATCGATGTCATGCTGTGCACGCTTTTTCTGATTGTGTTCCTCAGAACAATCAAAGAACCATCACCCGGGAAGTGGGTCGCCCTGGGTGCCCTGTTCGGCGTGGGACTCTTGAACAAATACACCTTCCTTGTGCTCGGGGCTTCATTGTTTGTCTCGCTCATTGTCACAAGGCAATGGATCGTGTTGCGTTCGCGATGGCTCTATATCAGCGGAGCTATCGCCCTCATCATCTTTGCGCCACATGTTCTCTGGCAAATGGAACATGGTTGGCCGACGATCGAATTCATGCGCAATGCAACCGAATTCAAGAACCTGGCGTTGTCACCACTTGCGTTTATGTCGCAATTGACCCTCGGATTGAATCCCTTGACGCTCCCGCTCTGGTTGACGGGAGTGCTGTTCCTTCTTCTGAGCAAGCAGGCTAAAGAGTACAGATTCCTAGGCTGGACGGCAGTTGTATTTGTCATCGTCTATATGTTCCAAAACTCAAAGTTTTACTATGTCCTCCCCGTATTCCCTCTCTTGTTTGCTTCCGGGGCTGTGGCCTGGGAGGGATTCTCGCAGAGTCACCACTTTCGTTGGCCCACGTGGGTTGCAGGTTCCGCTTTGGTCATTTCCGGCGTGGTACTCATGCCTCTAGCGGTTCCCATTCTGCCCGTGGAGCAGTTTGTTTCCTATGCGAAAAGTCTTGGCCTCTGGAACGCGGTCAGAATGCAGAAAGGCGAAGGAGACACCTTGCCGATCCACTTCGTGTATCGGTTTGGCTGGGAAGAGACGGTGGACGCGGTGGAAAGAGCATATGATTCGTTGCCTCCACAAGGGAAAGAAAAGTGCGCCATCCTCGCTTCCTGGTATGGGATCGCTGGTGCAATTGATCACTTTGGGGCAGAGCGCGGGCTTCCGAATGCGATCTGCCCGAGCAATAGCTACTGGACCTGGGGAACACACGGTTACTCCGGCGAAGAGGTCCTTGCGGTGGGATACGGCGCTGAATTCCTGCGCGAGTATTTCGACAGCGTGGAGCGAGTCGCCCACGTGACAAATCGTTATGCCTTTGACATTGATATCTATTTGTGCAGAAAGCCAAAAGATGACCTTGGGCGAATGTGGCATCGATTCAAGAGGTTCATCTGAACATAAACATTGGCCCTGCTTTGACGAGGGCTCAAGCCGAATTGGTAAACTGTTCTGCGCGGCGCCAAACGGCACGGCGTAGTGCCCCGAAACGTTAGCCGCAGCCGCCGCCACTCTCGTTTGATATTAGCCTAAGGATTATCAGCCGTGCCTGACAAGTCTCGATCCGCTATTGACTTCTGAGGAGTTCGCTGGCTTGAAATCACAAATCGTGACTTCAAGTTGTGGTGGGGTACGGCGCGGTCCTCGGTTTCTCTCCATCACAACTCCACAATGGCAAGCTCTCGACTTACGGTAACTACGACCATTCTGACGTTCGGCGCGGCAACGGTATACTTCTTCTTCCTGCTGTTCGTGCCGCTGCCCGTTCTCACGCTGGCGTTGGGATTGGATTCAATCCTGGTTTGGTTCATCACCGGATTTGCGCTTTTCGTTCCCCTCTTCGTCTATGCCATTCAGATGGCGCGCGCTGAAGGGAACAGAGGCATTCGACAAATCTTGGCCGCACTAGATGTGAGGAAGTTTTCGCGTCGAGACTCCTTCTACGCGTTCACAGGACTCTTCCTCGTGCTTGCCACCACGGCATTCATTTATGTGGGCTCTTCCTGGTTGAGCGTCTACTTTGGCATGCGATCGCTCTCCACAACTCCCTGGTTCCTTGAAATGCGCGAACTCCACGGTCAAGAGAGATGGTTGCTCTTGATCTGGGTTTGCATGTTCTTCTTCAACATCGTCGGGGAAGAATTGCTGTGGCGTGGCTACCTGCAAAGGCGCCTTGCCTCCAAGCATCCATGGGTTCTCTGTTCCGTGCTCTGGATGGGTTTTCACGCTCCGTTTGGACTCGATCTGATGATTATCCTCACGCCAGTCATAGTCATCATCCCGTACTTCTACCACAAGACGCGGAACACCCTCGTGGGTGTATTCATTCATGCCCTCTTCAACGGTCCGGTCTTCGTCGCCGTTTCGCTTGGATTCATCAAATGAGCGTTGCGCCCCAACCCATGGTTCGGTGCCGCAAAACGCATGCAGAAGAACGTTGACAGCGCGCAACACAACACAGTAATAGGGGTTCGGAAAAAGAATGGAACCAGAAAAGCTGCTCACATCACCGGATCTCGATCTGACGACCGACAACCTCAAGAAAGAACTCGGGCGTTGGTTCTCTCTCTACGAGACACTCACTGAGACACTTTCGAAACCTCCCTATGAGATCTCACCCGAGTGGCGATTCTATAAGGACGGTGGAGCATGGTTGTGTAAGATGACCCGAAAGAAGAAGACGGTATTTTGGATATCAGTGTGGAAGCACTGTTTGAAGTGCGGGTTCTATTTCACCCAAAAATCAGGCGATGGCATCTCCGATCTCTCGATCGATCATTCATTGAAGTCTTCCTACGATAATGCCGCTCCAATCGGAAAACTATATCCTTTTATCATCGACCTCACAGCGAAGAGGCAACTCGATGATCTTTATACTGTTGCGAGCTATACGATCTCCCGAAAGTAACCGAACAAGTCGCCAATTCGAGGAATGGCGAGCAACGATCTCTCAAGCGAGACGCTATCAGAGAAAATGAAACAACCGTCTTGCCGGCGGGCGAACAGGAAAATTGTGTTGTGCGGCGTGGTTGCCCGAAACGGTAGCCGGCATTTGTGAGATATCCACGATGAACGGTAAGACACAGCGCATCATGTGGTTCTTCTCCCTCCTCTTGTTCGTCGTCTGTTCTGGGAACTATGCTCAGACGATTCGCGGTCCTTTCTTCGGTCAAACACCCCCTGGCCGGATTCCGGCGCTCTTTGCACCCGAACTATTCAATCATCCGGAAGGATATCACAGTGCGGTCGTCTTTTCCCCCGACGGCACCGAAGCGTATTTTACCCCGATGGCAAGACACGCAAAGGTCTACGGAATGAAGATGGTCAATGGCATTTGGAAGATGCCGCAAGCGATAGACTTTAGTGTGATGATCGACGGTTCAGATCCGACGATTTCCGGCGACGGGAGGAGGCTCTATTTCCTATCCTTTAAAGCGCCAGAGACCGATTCGGTAGAGCGTGAACGCATCTGGTACAGCGATAGAATCCCGAACGGATGGTCCCATCCTCAATTGATCGCACCCAATATCGCCGCCCATGCCACCCATTGGACCTTTTCAGTGGCGGCAAACGGCAATCTCTACTTCACGAGCGAGAAGGGGGACGATCAAGATATCTACATCTCTCGGTTCCAGGACGGAAGGTATCTCGATCCGGTAAACCTCGGTGCATCCATCAATACTCGCGGGAAAGACCTTTGTCCGTTCATCGCAACTGATGAACGATACCTGGTCTTCTCGCGAATCGGCGATGGCACGCAGCGAACCGACCTCTACGTGAGCTTCAAGACAAGAAATAACACATGGTCTCCTGCTCGGTCTCTTGGCGGGAATATAAATTCAGACGGACACGACCTTGCTCCGGTCGTGACTCATGATGGCAAGTACTTGATCTTCCTGAGCTCGCGTAGCGGAGTCATCAGAATGTACTGGGTAGACGCAACCGTTATCGAAGAACTTCGATCGAAGGATGAGCGATAGAAATGCGGGAGCGCAAGGCGCCGCACCAGGATTGTCGTGCTGCCTAGAAGAGATGATCTAAATTGCGGGATTCGTGGATAACGCGATGCACTTCAATCTCGCAGCCGCGAATGATGTAATTTACGTTGAAATGATGGTTCACCCACAACATGGAGGAAGTCATGCGCACGAGAGATCTTTTTCCGAACTGCTCATTGCGGACATTGTCTGGTGCTGTCTTCCTGGCTGCGCTATTCGTTTTGGGATGCGCAGAGGAGGAGGTCGTGCGTAGTACTCTCCCGGCAGCTTAAGAAGCCGTGAGTCGTGCCAAAATGTCGTCCCAGTTCTCCGAAATCGAACCGGGCCAATGACCCGATGATTGACCGGGTTCGGCGCCCCATCCCACGTTGCGTCTAACCCACCGCTTCCGTAGATTTTAACAGCACACATACGGGGGAGCCATGCCAATCACCACGGAGGGGAATCCGCGCACATCAAAGCATACTCCAGCTGCATCCATCCATCAAACGATCAAGGCTCTGCGATTTCTATTCGTCGATTTTTATCGACGGCTGATGGTTCTGCGGAGCATTCCTCGGCCGCCCAACCTTGGGCGTTGACGGAACGAGATCTCATGCAGTCGTTTGCCCAAGGTTGCGTGTAGCCTTGAACGTTATGCGCAACACAGCTCATTAATATGTTAGGCAACATGGCATGAGGAGTTCGGATCATTCCCAATGACATACGAGGTCCAACAATGGCTATCACAACCCTCTTCATAATTGGCGCGGCCCTTTGCGCCATTTGGTCGGTTGTTACAATTGTTCTCATCACAGTCGATCTGGACAAGCGTGGCATTAAGACCAATTGGCTATTCATGGGACCATACATTTTCAGGAATCTTGACCTTTATCGGGACAAGACGATCGAGGCCAGCGGAAAGATTGGATGGCTCTACTATTCGTTCCTGACTACGATCAACGGAGCATGGATTCTCGCGGCTCTTGCCTTCGCGCTCTGATCAGCACAAGGACGCGCCTTTAGGCCATGCTGCCTAACGAAGGAGAAGAAGGCGGGCAGACGCTCAACAAATGAGAACCGAACCGCTCCATCCCGTCCCGCGAGAGCGTGACGGGACGGCGTGGTTGCCTGAAACGTTAGGCTGCATGGCAACCCGCCAAAGGACAATCGGAGGCGGTAGCGATCTCGGAACAATGGCATAAACCACGCTCACTCATGCCGACAAATAGTATTACGAAATGGAAAGAATGAATAATTTGAGGTTCTCCTATGCATTCTCAAATCGGTCATGATCGAAGTTCCCAGGCGGATTCGCCACGGCGCATCAAGTTGCTCGCTCGTGTTTTAGAATCTCTGCAACGACTCGTGGCAGCCTTCGTGTCGTTGAACTATCAATACGAGTCGACAACAAAACTCTGCGGCTGGCCCCTTCTTTCAATTAACATCGGCTTCGATACCAACGCCCAGATGCGGCATGCAAAAGGCTGGGTGGCACTTGGCACACGTGCAACCGGCTTTGCCGCCTTCGGCTTCTTCGTTGCGCGTGGGGTCTTTGCCCTCGGTGCCCTTGCATGCGGCGTTGGTACCGTTAGCCTCGCCAGTATCGGGATCATCACGGTCAGCGTCATTGGACTGGGGGTCGTCTCAATCTCGGCCTTTGCGGTTGGATATCTTGCGGTTGGGGTACTGGCGATCGGCTACAAAAGCGTTGGCATCATTGCCATCGGACGAGAGGTGGTCGGCATCATCGGAATCGGTCAGGAGGTCGATTCGCTCTTTTCACCTTGATCCTGCCGAAGGAGCCAACCCAGACGTAAACCGACGGCCACGCTGTGCCCACGCGGGCAACCACGACACCCGTATCCACTGCGTTGCGGCGGGCAAACTCACCAGAGGCAGATCAATGCCTCTCCACGGTTTTGCTCGAAACGTTCACCGCACCAGGATCGTCGTGCTGCCTAGAAGAGATGATCTCGATTGCGAGATCCGTGGACAACGCGATGCACTTCAATCTCGCGGCCGCGAATGGTGTAGCTTACATTGAAATGAAGATTCACACGCGACACGGAGGAAACCATGCGCACGAGAGATCTATTTCCGAATTGCTCATTGCGGACATTGTCTGGTGCTGTCTTCCTGGCTGCGCTGCTCGTTTTAGGATGCGCAGAGGACGAGGTCGCTGCCCCCAAGGCGGATTCTCTCGTCCCGGGGCGGATCATCTTCGAGACATACCGGGACGGCAACGGCGAGATCTACTCCATGGAGATCGACGGTTCGGACCCCGTGAACTTGACGAAGAACACCGCGTACGATGGAGAAGGAAGCGCGACACGCGACGGCAAGCGGATCGCGTTTTCGAGCGATCGGGACGGCAACACCGAGATCTACATCATGAACGCAGACGGATCGAGCCAGACCCGCATCACCAACGACCCCGCCCGCGACGAGGAACCTCAGTGGTCGCCGGATGCCAGCAGGATCGTCTTCGAGAGCTTTCGATCCGGCGATCGGCAGATCTGGTCCATGCGGGCCGACGGCAGCGACCTACGCCAACTCACCTCATCGTCGGGGGGCAACTCAGAACCCTTCTACTCACCAGACGGCGGAAAGATCGTCTTCGAGTCTGGGCGCGATGGCAACGGAAACATCTACGTGATGAACGCGGACGGGACGAATCAGGTTCGTCTCACGGACAGCACAAGCAGCGAAGGCGAGCCACAATGGACTCCCGACGGCAGGAAGATCGTGTTCATCAGCGACAGGAGCGGCCCGTGGCAGATTTACGTGATGAACGCCGATGGCAGCAATGTGGTCCAGCTTACAAGCGCCGCCGGCCCCAACTGGGAGCCGACCGTTTCGATCGATGGCGCGCGAGTCGCGTTCACCACGGAGCGGCATACCCCCTACAACGGCAGTGAGGTGTACACGGTCAACATTGACGGCACGGGGGAGACTCGAATCACGACGACGACCACCTGGAACCTGGAGCCATCCTGGCCGGGACGGTAGCGCGGCGGGCTCTTGATCCCAATGTTGGGCCGGCACCATGCACGACGGAACTTCCCCCGGGATGATACCCGGAAAGAAAGTTCTTTATGTAGGAATTCCTTCGCCATTTCATGAAAGGAGCGGCGGATGAAAAACATCTCCCAACACATGCGGCGTGATGGAAGTCTCGACGCGCTGAACGTGATCCTCGTTGCGGTGCTTTACCTGCTCGCCACGACGAATTCACTGCAGGCCCAATGGATCCAGACAAGCGGGCCATGCGGTGGATACGTGAGCTCACTGATGGTGTATACCGACGGTGGAAGGGGGAAGTCCCTCTTCGCCGGAACACGGGGGGGTATCCATCGGTCCACCAATAACGGCGCCACCTGGGGAGAGGTCAATACCGGTCTGGCCTCTCTCAACGTGATGTCCCTTGTCGTGAAAGACTCGATCCTCTTTGCCGGAACCACGGACGGGGTCTGTCGTTCCACCAACAACGGTACGAACTGGCCTCTTGCACGCAGCGGCCTGACGACCCGCTCCACGCAGGCTCTCGCCGTTGTCCCCAATGGGGCGGGAGGCGCAAACCTCCTTGCGGGGACAAGCAATGGCA
>Ga0105099_10002790_pt1 | contig 10254 bp, 9 predicted proteins | sample PPLLak3cmMay2015_2_FD_79138 | JGI IMG/M metagenome (GOLD analysis project Ga0105099, IMG submission 79138) | Freshwater sediment microbial communities from Prairie Pothole Lake near Jamestown, North Dakota, USA - PPLs Lake P8 Core (1) Depth... | ecosystem: Environmental > Aquatic > Freshwater >...
ATGGGAGAAGGGGGCGCGCTGGTCACGAGCGATCCCCTGCTTAAACGCGTGATCGGATCGTTCCGGGATTGGGGCAGGGACTGCTGGTGTAAAACAGGATGCGACAACACCTGCGGAAAAAGGTTTGGGTGGAAGCTGGGGACTTTGCCGGAAGGTTACGATCATAAATATGTCTATTCCCATATAGGGTATAATTTAAAAATAACCGATTTACAGGCTTCCATTGGGCTTGAGCAGCTTCGGAAACTGCCGACCTTTATTAAAGCCAGAAAGGAAAATTGGCAGGCTCTCTTTGAAGGGCTAAGAAGACATGAAAACTATCTGATCTTGCCCCAGGTCACGACAAATTCCGAACCCTGCTGGTTCGGATTTCCGCTGACCGTCAAAGAGGGGGCGCCTTTCACCCGGGACAAGTTGGTCGCTTATCTGGAAAGAAACAAGATTGCGACCCGATCGCTGTTTGCCGGCAACATCATCCGGCATCCGGCCTTTGAACAGGCTCCGTATCGCCTATATGGAAGACTCGAACATACCGATCGTATTATGAACGACACGTTTTGGATCGGCGTCTATCCGGGCATCACCCAACCGATGCTCGATTATATGTTATCCAGAATCGATGCCTTTTTTGAATCCTATCCTTGACCCTTTTTCAAAAAAGGGAGGTCCCATTCCAGCGTTAAGGATAGATCGTCATCCTTTAAGAAACGACGGCAGTCGTTTAAGCTCCGCGGCCTTCTATAAATCATCTTGCCATTTTTTCCAGGGAGCTTTTCCGCTCTTCCAGAGTTGCTCGAGCTTGTTCTTGTCACTTAATGTATCCATGGCCTGCCAAAAACCATCATGTCTGAAAGCGGCCAGTTGGCGGTTTTGCGTCAAATTCTTCAGCGGCTCTTGTTCCCATACCGTTTGATCGTTCGCAATATAATCCATCACGCCCGGATTCAACACAAAGAATCCTCCGTTAATCCACCCTCCGTCGCCTTTGACTTTTTCCGAAAAATGACTGACGAATTGATCATGGATTTCGACCGTTCCAAAACGGCTGGGCGGTTGCACGGTCGTCATGGTGGCCAGTGCTTTTTTTTCATGATGAAAGCGAATCAGTTCGTCCACCCGGATATCGGAGACGCCGTCACCATAAGTGAAGCAAAAATCTTCGTCATCCAGGTACGGCATGATACGCTTCAACCGGCCTCCGGTCATGGTGTTTAAGCCCGTATCGATCAGGGTGATTTTCCAGGGTTCGCAATAATTCTGATGAACAAACATCTTGTTTTCCCTCAGATTGAATGAAACATCCGACATGTGCAGGAAATAATTCGCGAAATACTCTTTAATAATGTACCCTTTGTAACCGAGACAAACAATGAATTCATTAATGCCATAGGAAGAGTAGATTTTCATGATATGCCATAAAATCGGTTTTCCGCCGATTTCAACCATCGGTTTAGGACGCAGGTGCGTTTCCTCGCTTAAACGAGTACCGAATCCACCAGCCAGGATGACGGCCTTCATAGGTTAAATTCCTCCAAAATAAGAAATCAAACACCTTGGCATTTTCTATTGTCGTCTAGAACGGACCGTCGGTGTTTAAGGAATGTTCGCTTTCGGTAATGCCGAAGAATTTTTTGAAACGCGCCAGGAGTTTGAATGAATAAAGTCCGATAAATATCGATAAGCCGATATGAACGGCAATAAAAACATAGGCTTCATTACGGGTCGGATAATGTCCCAATCTTACTTTCATATGCGAAGCCCAGAACCAAATATCCGGTATGGGAGTAAAACGAGGATCCGTATGACGGTTTACGGTAAGGAACGCCAGGTCTTCAATTCCGGAAATCATTAAAAAGAGCATGACGAAAGCAAGCCTCAAGACGGATGGAGTGGACCCGCCGCCTAAGCGATAAGCCAGAATCATAGTCAAGATGATAAAAGGAACCATTTGCTGGAAAAAAAAGTAAGCTTTTCTAAAATCATCCATATAGAAAAATATTTTGGGAATAAAGATGCAAAATACGGTTAAAAAGCATGAAACTAAAAGAGGAAAAACGAGCCGGTACTGTTTTAACAACGCACAGTCCACCAAAGCGATTGAAAAGGCCGTCAGCACAAATGGCAGCAGTTTAAGCAAAAAAATGCCGAGGCTTTTCACTTCACGATCATGTGGTAAAAAAACGATTATAAAGCCGGCCAAAAGAAAAGCCAAAAAACCGAAAAAGACGCTAAAACACATCTGCCGTTGCATGCCTTCACCTCGTATTTTTTTAAAAGATCCCGGATTCATTTTTTGAATCACCATCTTAGCGCGATCAAAATGGTCACGTCAAGAAATCAGTGTTGGAAAAATTTTCCTGATCATTTTCACCGGCAGAAAAAACCAATGATAAAAATCAATCCAGTACGTGACCGGAGTCAATTGACAATTGATTTTACTTTCTTTGAAATAATTCGTGGTCAAACCGCAATCGATTTTGGTCAGATTGTGCTTGACGGCATACTCCATGGCGGCATAATACAGATTGAAATAGGCGCGCATTTTCAATGAAAGATCGTAATCCAACCCGCATGATTTCAGGTAAAGCGTGTCTGCGCTTTGAAAAATCAAGAAAAATCCGACAAGCTGATGTTCTTGGCGCACTAAAATCAGCCGAGGAAAGCATTTTTCCAAGCGGCTTAATTCGGTGAAGAAGCGTTTGCCGATTTCGATTAAATGAAAACCTCCTTTGGAATCCGCGGTATTGCTAAACAATTTTGTTACCTCTCCGGCTAAGGTTTGAAAATCCGTGGATAATTCAATTTGGCCGGCATAACGCTGCAGAACGTTTTTGGTTCTGCGAATATCTTTGCGTTTGCTGACGGAAAGCGTGGCATAATACTCCTCGAAACTTTTATAGGGATAATCAAGCATGGCCCGGCATGAAAAAGGCTGGGATATCAATCCGGCGGTCTTCATCCATTGATCCGCCGAAAAGGACGGATCCGTACAAATGCAGAGGGCATGCATTCCCAAGCGATGCTTTCGCAAAAAACGCGCCATTTCCGTATAGATCAGAGCGCCTTCGTCCGTAGATACCGGCGCGAAGGTCAGCAATCCCGGTCGGTGCATCAAAGGAATTCCTAAAATTCCGATCGATAAAAATGGAGGAATCCGGAATCGGTCTTCACCCCATTGAACCAATTTGCCCAGAGACGCCGAAGGCATAAGGTTAGACAGCGGCAGTTTGTGAATAATCGTCAGAATTCCGATACCCAGGAAGGAATCGTTTTTTTGAATACGAATCATTTTAATTTCAAGCGGATTGGAAGCCGTCTCCCGGATATAGCGACACCAAGCCAACAGCATATCGCCCATCGGTTGATGAACCAGTTTAGCCGAAATGCAATCCATCTCGGATTCGGTCAAATGCCGAACAGGAATGATATTAAAACGATACATGGTAAACGATTTTTAGGACCTCCGCATTCGAAGCATGGTCTGTTTCATTTTTCACAGATGATTATATAATGAAATTTTTTCTGTTTTTTTTCAGCATGGTCCGCACCCGTTAATTTTCATGGTTTTTGATGCGGATGATGATTTTTTCATCCACCTGGGAAAGGAGATCCATGACTTGATGAAGATCGGCATGGGCGGCCAGCATATATCCAAGCTTAAAATTAGCGTGTGAAAAGGGATAAACCTGGTCGCCGGATTTGACAAAAAGCCTGACTCCGCTAAAAGCGGGATGTGTTTTTAATTTGTTCAATCCGTCCAAATCCACGAACGTGCCGCCGGTTTGAGAGAATAGCATTCGCAATCCGGCATAACCCGTTCTTTTACGAAACCAGGTTTGATCATCAAGATTATCACCCAAGGCAAGCCGGATGGTCAATTCAGGAAGATCCAGGCCGTACGCCAGTTTCACCAAGTCCGATAAACCGTTTCCGCCCAGACGGGCGCCTATGTCATGGAAAAAAATTTTACCGTCTTTGAGAATGAAATCGAAATTAACCGGCCCGTCAGCGATGAGCAATTTATCGCAAATCAGGTCAATCGATCTTTCAACGGCTTTTTGAAGATCGGCAGGCAGAGCAGGAGACAGAATATGCTGCATGGTTTCAAAATTGGTTTGGAAGATATCGGTTTTATGATTCACCGCCAGCAAAATCGTCTTACCCTGCAGCCTGAACGCCTCGACGCCGTAATTCGTTCCCTCGATATATTGCTCAAGTATAATTTCGTGGGCGCTGGAAAAACTCATGGCATGGCGAAGGGCCGTTTCAAGATGATCAGGAAGAGAGACCAGCGTAATCCCTTTGCTGCCCGAGGAATCGACGGGTTTCACGATCAGAGGGTAACCCATTCGCAAAGCCGCATCGTTGAGTTCATCCAGGCGGCCGGCATGAAAATAAGCATGGCCGGGGAGATTCAAATCGGTGATGCATTTCAGAAAATAAGCTTTATTCATGGAGCTTGTCACGGCGGGCAACGACGGTTTGAAAGGGAGGTTGAACCGATGACTTAAGGCATAAATGGAACGATGACCGGTATCCGCAGCCGGTGAAATCAAACCGTCAATGGGCGTGCCGTTCAAGGTTTTTATAATCAGATCCGGATCGGCAATGCCGATATGATAAAATTCATCAGCTAAGAATCGGGCGGCTGCATCCTTATTCCGGTCGAGACCAATGACATGAACGCCCATTTTTTTTGCGGCTTCATATACAGGCACTTGATGAAAGCCGCCCCCCAGGATTAAAAGAGTTTTTTTGGACCAATCGGATATAAGCATATCGGGCTCCGTATGTTTTTTACCGGACGAAATCAAACATGAAAATGTTGTCCATTCGTCGATCGTCATCCCTATCCGAAAATAGGTTGCGGGTCATTTCAAGAAACCTGCCGACCAGTGCGAGCATTAATACTTCTCAGGAAGTCGAGGGATTTGGACGGTGAAAAGAAGTCCTTTTCCGGCAGGCAGGAATATTGGATTCTCTGATGGAAACGGTCGCATGATGCGGTAACAACGGCATCGGACGTCTGAGATATTCGCTTATGACTGCCATTAAAAGGGACTGGACAAGAAGAATTCCCCCCCCACATATACAGCCGCCTTGCCGTCCGGGCTGTCACCTATCAAGATGAAGCAGATAAAAGCCGTCATGGTCAAAAAAAACCAAAACCAGGATAATAGGAGCGGTATTTGCGAAAAACCGAAGAAAAGCTCGAAGCTGTGGGAAAATATTTCTTGAAAACCGTACTTGGACTTGCCCCATTGCCTGGCATGATGGGCGGTCGTTACCAGCGCATATCGCGATGTGACTAAAGGCACGGTGGCTATAAAATAGGTCGCGCGAGTCGGAAAATGGATTATATCCCTGGCGATAGAAGTCCGCAGAATGCGAAAAACCGACGCTCCTTTGGGAACGTCAATTCTGAAGAGATGTTTTGCCGTCCACTGCAGCAAATGAGATCCCGCCACCCGATAAAAAGGATCATCCCGATCCTCTCTGACTCCGAAAACCACATCATAACCTTGTCGTGTTTTTTCGACCAATTTATGAGTTTCTTCGGGCGGTGATTGCAGATCAGCGTCATATTGAACACACCATTCAAAAGAAGCATACTCAAAGCCGTTGCGGAAAGAGCGCTCGAAACCGACATTTTTTGAATAGGCAATGTATTTGACTTTAGGATCACGTTCGGCAAGGGATTTAACAAGCTGAAGAGTGTTGTCGCTGCTGGCATTATCGAGAAAAATCAATTCAAAGTCCTCATAGATGGAAAGCGCTTTTGAAATCCTTTCATAAACTTGACGGATATTGCCTTCTTCATTCATGCAAGGGATAATGGCTGAGATTTTAATAGCCGTTTCACTTTCTTTTCGTAAGTCCATCTGACACCGATCGCTGCAAAGAATTTCCGCTATTACGGCTTTTCATAATAGGTTTTCATCCTTTAATTGTCAATCCATTTTTAAATTGAATTTCCTTGGGATCGCATTTGGTCATTTTTATGCGGATTCGGATGGTTGGATTTAACGCGGTTTTTAAAAAAAACAGAGTGAAAGCTCCAATCAGGCCGGTGCCGGCCAAAGAGGCGTCCATGCCGGCCCATGAAAAACGTCGGCCGCGGAACCGCCTCATCCCTCTAACGGAATATAAGATCCTTCGAGAGAAAGAAACACTTCCCGGATACTTTGTTCTTTTGTTTCTCTTAATGAGCATGATTTTTAAGAAAATGAATTTCGGTCAAATTCGATTAAAGCATCGATGATATAATCGACTTCTTCTTCGGTCAGGTCCGGAAAAAGGGGAAGGGTCAACATGGTTTGCCACACTCGTTTGGCGACGGGAATCGCTTCTAGGTGGGAGCGAAAGAGCGGATGCAAGGGAAGAGGAAGAAAATGAACACCGCTGGCGATGCCTTTCTGTTTAAGATGAATCATCAATTCATCCCGTTGAGCGCAACGTACGCCGAAAATCCAATAGGAAGCATCCTGAAATTCATACGGCCATAACGGTCGGATGCCACGGCATGATTTAATCCCGTCCAAATACCTTTGGATAAGAGCGAGGCGGCGGGAATTCATCCAGTCCAATTTTTTCAATTGGGCCAGCCCGATCGCCGCCATAAGATCATTCATATTGTATTTATATCCCAACACCGCGACTTCATAATACCAATGCCGGGCATCCAAGGTTTTTGCATCGATATAGTCCGTGGAGCGTTTCCACGTGTCTTTATCTATTCCGACCCAGCGATAAGCCCGCAAAGGTTCAATGATCGCCGAATCAAGGGCAGAGATCATGCCTCCGTCGCCGGTCGTCATGCATTTTTTTTCTTCAAAACTGAAACATCCGATGTCGCCCCATGTCCCTAATTTTCGTCCGCGATAACTTCCGCCGGCGCAGTGAGCGCAATCTTCAATCACGATCAGACGATTTACCCGGGCGATGGGCATCAACCGGTCCATGGGAACCGGATGACCTCCCAAATGAACCGGGATGATCGCGACGCATTTTTTATCGATCTTGCGTTGCAAATCCTGTAAACAGAGTGAAAGGGTTTCCGGATCCACATCCACGAAGACCGGTTCCAGATGATTGTATAGCGCGGCCAGAGCAGTGGATATAAACGTAATAGCAGGCACCAATACTTTTGAGCCGGGAGGAAAACGATAAGCCGTCAAGGCCAGATGTAAAGCAGCGGTAGCGGAGTTGACCCCGATGGACGATGGAACGCCGATATATACAGACCAGGCCTGTTCAAACTCCTCAACCAGGGGGCCTAAACCCAACCAAGCACGTTCAAAAACCTTGCGAATATTTTCCATTTCGTCCGGGCCGACATGCGGTTTAAACAATCGGATCTGTATCGGTTCTTTCAACATGGCTTATCCTTTCAAAAGCGGTATCGGTCGCGTAAGATTACGGAAATCCGGAACAGTAAATTCAACACCCGTTCAGCCAACGGTTCGGTCAGCACCCCGCCCATGCCGCAACTGGGCGTGATCAGGGCGCGGCGCAGCAGAAGTTCTTTTTGAAATCCTTTTTGTGCCAGGATATCCACTCCTTTTTCAAAACGAACCAGCAAGGATTCCAGGGTTTCCGAGGCCGCGGCTTCTTTATCAAGGGTCGGCACCAAGCCCCAGCCCAGGGAACCGCCGCGCTCCAGAAACTTCTTCAACTCCACCGGATAAAGCGTGATGGATTGCAAATGATCATAGGCGTCAAAGTCGAGGATATCCAATTCGGTCTGCATGAGCAGAGACCAGTCCGTATTTTCCTCGCAATGCACGCCGGTGCGGGCGCCTTGAGCATGCAGGGCGGCCACGACTTCATTGATATCGTGAATGATATCCTCGCGGCTGACCGTGATATAGGTCTGAGAGCCGAAGCCAAGTAAAGAAGGTTCGTCCAAAAAGATCATGATCGGCAATCCGAACGGTTTTAAATGCTTTATTTGCCAGAGAGCTTTCAGCGCCACGGTCTTGACGATCACATCGCGCAGTTGCTCGTCATAATAACCGGGGCGTTGGTTTTTATCGGTCAAATTAATTCCCTGAGTAAAGGGACCGGTGACCTGGCCTTTGACCATAACCAAGGACCGCGAGACGGTTTCCTGGGAGAGTTGGGCCAGATATTCGGCAAACCCGGCCGAGGCACGCTCGGAAATTCGAAAATGTTCCAGGGCCTCCGGGTCGCCTTGTTCCACGGCCGCCATATAATAAGTGTAAAATTCGGTCAGTTGCTCGATAAAATCAGGAGCACTGGGGTCAAAATAAAACCGTTCGCCGTCCTGTAACAACCCGGGCATGCCTTCGGTGAATTGCACCATCATATTTTCATAAAAAGAGCGTTTGGGAAACTGGGCCCAGGAAGGGATTTGCGGTGTGGCAGCCAAAGTCAAGGCCGTGCCGCGGCTGACATCCTTATGCGGCAAGCTGCCGATGGTGGTGGCCAGGCAGCAAGGTTCGAACAAGGTTTGATTCGTATTCGTTTGCATGCGAAACCCTTTCAGCAGGATTGGTTTACAAAATCGAATTTATAAAACATATCATGATATTATGCAATAAAATTGACAGCGCTTATCGATTTTCCTATACTCCAAGCCGCTGTTTAGGCAAATCTGAAAATTTGAGAATCGTAATATGCGTCTTAATGGAAAACCGATACCCCCCGTCCTGCCGGCGCCCGTCATCAGCGGGCGCGGATACCGTCTGTTTTACGCCCTATGTTTCTTGTTGATCATCATCTCCATAGGTACCTACGGGTATCATCTGATGGAAGGCTGGTCCTATATCGATGCTCTTTACATGACGGTCATTACCCTGGCCACGGTCGGGTATGGTGAAACTCATCCTTTAAGCACCGCAGGCCGGATTTTTACCATTTTCCTGATTTTCAGTTCCGTGGGCACCATGGGTTATGCCATTGCCAGCCTGACCAAGTTCATTGTTGAAGGCGAATTCAACCAGTTATTAAGAGGAAGACGAATGAGCAGCCAAATTGCCAATATGAAAGATCATATTATTCTGTGCGGGGCCGGGCCTACCGGCATGTATATCGCGGAAGAGCTTTCCAAAACCAACACGCCTTTTGTATTGATCGAACGCAACCCGGAAACGCTTAAACATGTCATGAACATGATCGGCGATATGCCCTATATTTTGGGCGATGCCGCTCATGACGACACGCTTTTACAGGCCGGAATCGAAAGAGCCAAAGGGCTGATTGCGGTTTTGGGCGAAGACAAAGACAATGTTTTTATCGTGTTAAGCGCGCGCTCGCTCAATTCCAAACTGCGTATTGTGGCGCGTGTGATTGAAGAAGAAAACACTGAAAAATTCCGCAAGGCCGGCGCGGATGAGATCGTTTCGCCCAATGCCATCGGCGGTCTGCGCATGGCTTCGATTATGATCCGGCCTTCGGTGGTGAGTTTTTTAGATCAGATGCTGCGCGTGTCCAACCAGGTGCTGCGGGTGGAAGAACTTCGGGTAGACGATATGCCGGATATGAAAGGCCGGACCTTGGAACAAACGAATATGGCCCGCAAAACAGGACTATTGGTGCTGGCGGTCAAATCCGCGGACGGGCAGTACCAATTCAATCCCGGCGCGCATTATGTGCTCCAGGGCGGCGATGTGCTGATCGTCATGGGCGCCCGCGAGCAGTTGCAGGCTTTAAAAACGAATGAATAAAAAACAATTCATATGATTTTTTCCGAACTTTTTCAAATACACGAGTTGACCTGTTCTATCCGTGCATGATCTCTGAATCCGCTTTAACGTATCTCTATTAAAAAGATCAAAGAGTTTAGAATTTTTATAAACTTGACAGCATCCCTGATAATGTAATAAATTCCGCTAATTTTTTAAATTTAAATCAAAATAATCGGGAGGTGGAACTAAATGAACGCAGAGAAAAGTTTTAACCGCTGGCTCGTTGTCTTAGGAGCTTTATTAATCCAAATCAGTTTGGGCGCCGTCTATATTTACAGCGTTTTTAAACCCGGGTTGAAAACCGCTTTTCCGGATTGGACGGACACGAATCTGGCTTTGCCCTCACAACTTGTGTTGGCCTTTTTTGCCATTGCCACCATTATTGCCGGCCGTATTCAGGATAAAGTAGGCCCCCGCTGGGTGGCGACGGTCGGTGGTGTGATGCTGGGTCTGGGCCTTTTCATTGCTTCCAGAGCAACCAGTCTATTCATGTTTACCCTCGGTTTCAGCATCATCGGCGGATTGGGCATCGGAGCCGCTTATG
>Ga0105099_10002791_pt1 | contig 10253 bp, 6 predicted proteins | sample PPLLak3cmMay2015_2_FD_79138 | JGI IMG/M metagenome (GOLD analysis project Ga0105099, IMG submission 79138) | Freshwater sediment microbial communities from Prairie Pothole Lake near Jamestown, North Dakota, USA - PPLs Lake P8 Core (1) Depth... | ecosystem: Environmental > Aquatic > Freshwater >...
CAATCCGAAGATCGCGTCGGCCTTGGGATTGTCGAGCGCTCCTTCCTTGATCATGATTCTGGCCCCGCCTTCTTCGTCGTTCGGCCGGCCTTCCTCAGCCGGCTGGAAAATGAAGACGACCGTTCCGGGCAGGTCTTTCTTGAGTCCGGCCAGAACTTCAGCCGCGCCCATGAGTATGGCGGTGTGGGCGTCGTGGCCGCAGGCGTGCATAACGTCGACTTCGAGACCGTTGAGCTGGCCTTTGGCCTTGGAGGCGAAGGGCAGGCCGGTCATTTCTTTGACCGGAAGGGCATCCATATCCGCCCGTAAAGCGACAACCGGGCCGGGCTTTTCGCCCCGCAACACCCCAACGACTCCCGTTAGGGCGACCTCCGTCCGGACTTCCATCCCCAGGCTCCGCAGATGATCGGCAACAAGCTTGGCCGTGCGCACTTCGCGGTTGCCCAACTCGGGGTGTTCATGGATGTCGCGCCGCCAAGCGATGACTTTAGCTTCGACGGTCTTACACTTCGCTTCGGCCGCTTCCCACGTCGGGCCGGCTTTTTTGTCTTGGTTATTGATGGATGGGGTGGAAATAACGTCCGTCCTCGAGGCTGCAGACGCAAAGATAAGACCAAAAAAAAGAAAAACGAAACCGAGGGAAATTCTTGATTTATGATAACGTGGCATGGTTTCTCCTCGTTTCATCGATTGAAGCCTGTATATTATACACGAGCCTTGCTCCTTTGATATGGGTGTATCAAAACAGGACTTCCCCCAATATTTTCTAATGAATTGTGATTAGAACAGGAAATTCAAGCTGGAGGCCATTCTTCATAGCTTTTTATGAGGCGTTTCGCCGAATCAGGGGAGGGTGTTACGACCGGGGGAGATTCTGCGATTTAGGACGAAGTCATCATGAAAATTCGGGGTCAGCTCGGCGCTTACCGAACCGGGGAGATCCGGAGCAAATACGGATCGACGAGCAGATTCTCGTCGTTGATTTTTTTCAGGGTCAGGTCGATTTCGTAGACATAGAGATCCCGCAGATGATAAGCCGTTTTCGGCTCGAAGACCCATTCCTTAATTTCCCGGGCCGTCCGGGCTTCGAGGAGCGGCGTGTCGAAAAAAGTCATTTGGATCTCATGCTTGCCCTTTTCCGAGCCGTAAGCGAGTTTGATTTTATCGACTTTATCCCGCGAGGAGAAAACGAACCGATAACTCTTCTCAAAATGAAGATACATTTCGCCTTCGTTTTTGGCGACGACGCCCCGACCCATCGGCATCATGTAAAAACCCAGCGAACCGCCCGTCGAGTAACGAACCGGCCAGGAGGGAAAGAGGGGGATCCGCGGCGGGAGAACCCAGAGAAAAAGACCTCCGCCGAGAAAAATCATAGCCGCGACCCCATGGAACCGGCGGGAAAGTGGTTTCCCCTGCCTTCTTCCGAGAATGAGATAGAGGCCGATGAAAACGACGGCCAACCCGACCCAGACATAATACGGCCCATATCTCGAATTATCGGCTTTAATAAACGAGGGCAGGAATTGAGGCAGATAAAATCGGATGTTGCTCAAGTAGGCGAACAAATCGCCCGCCCGGGTCGTGTAATCATGAGTCGTCGGTTGATAAAGAAAATTTGGATGGCGGAGGAGAATCCAGGAAACCGCTCCCGCGGCCGCGACGCCGACGCCGAACAACCATCCGAAAACCCGCTTCCCCCGGCGTTCCAGGAAATATCCCAAGGCGATCGCCCCGATCCAGGAAATCGGGGTGAGGACTCGGGCTTGAGGACAAAATCCTTGACGATGGGTGAAGAAAGCGTAATTGAGGACGAAGGGTCCGGCGATGAAGAGAAGCCCAAGGAGGTCCTTCCGCGCCTTCTTCCCTTGCCGAAACATCTCGATGATTCCGAGAAACATGAAGATCCAGAACGGGGCATAGAACAGGAGGCCGTCGCGCTGGTCGAGAAAATAGTCAAGGAAAGTTTCGATCCGGGACGAAAGCGGCAAATCGAGGAACGATTGAGTGATGGCCTGGGCTTGTCCCGGCAGGAGAACGCCTTCGTACACGGCGAACGGCGAGAACGTCCCGTACATGGTCCAGACCGCAAAATAAAAAAGGGCCATTCCGATCAAGGCCGGGGCGACGAGCCAAGCCAATTTGGCGCGGGGCTTCACCGTAGGCCATAAATAAAACACGGCCGTGATCAGAACCGGCCAGAAGATGAGATTGTACTTTACTCAGAACCAGAAAAAAGTTCCGAGCAGGGCGCCCATAAAAGCCAGGTGGAGCGCGGATAACGGCCGTCCCGATCGGACCATACGATAGATATAGATCGAGAACAGGGCGATGGGGATCTCGGGATAAATATGAATCGCGTAGAAAAGCACCGGCGTGCTGAAGGCGTAAAGCGCCCACAAACCCAAGGCCAATCCCTCCCGCTTCCATAAATCAAGGGCGAGAAGGTAGATCTGCAATCCCAGTAGGATCGCCCAGATCGCCAGGCTTCCCTTGAGAATGAAGGTTCGAGCCCGGCCCTCGAAGGCCTGACTTACGGCATAATACGGGACCATCAAGGCTGAGATGCCCGGGAGGTTGATCGGGTAGATGTAATCGCGGCCTTTTTTCCCCGCTCGGGCGTAAGGGATCATCCGCAAGCGCGGATTTTCCTTCTCTTCGTAAAAATGGAAATAATCCCGGTTGGCGTAATTATTTGCCACGTTGATGTCCCCGTCGGAGACGAGGCTGTGCGTCGTGATGAGGTAATTCGGCTCATCGCCGGAGAAGGTGCTCCCTTCGAGGACAAGGATAAGAGCGCAAGCGTTGTAGACGAGGAAAGCGATGACAAAAAGAATGAACAGCCGCTTTTTCACGGATAACCGCAGAAACAAGTCGTACCCGCGGCCGAATATTGACGGTGACTGGGGCTGCAGGCTTTGCCCGGAGTTCAACTCTTCGACTCCCCTGCCTGAAGATCGGGGCTTGTTCGGGGTTAACTCTGAGCCTTGTTTCTTGTCTCCGTCTTGATAGGCGGGGACTTGCGTCGGCGAACAGGTCAATTTTTGCCGTGAAAGTTCGTCTCTTGACCGGCGTTTTATCATACGTGAGGCTAAATCCGCCCAGCGGAGATAAATCATAGCGGCGACGACGAACAGTCCGAGGAGGACGAGTCTTCGTTGAAAATCTTCTCGGTTGAAATAATCGGCCTTGAGAATCGGGGTGGCGAGGAGCACGATTAAAGGCCAAAGCCATGTCACCCGGTCTTTCCATGGTTTTTCGGTCGTCGCTGAGAAGTCGTCCGCATCCTTCTTTTTCATGATCTTGATCGCCAGAGTCAAACCCGCGAAAACCGTCGCCCACAATCCGAATATAATCAACAAGTTCGAGCCAAGTAGATTGAATCCGTGGTTGAGGATCGTATAGCTGCGGGATTGAATCAGGGTGGTGATATAGACGGCCGGCCCGGCCGAAGCCGCGAGATTAAAAATGAGGCCGGACCAGGGGCGCGAACGGGGAATCATGAAGGGAGTAATAATCGACTTGCCCCGCCCTGTCAAGCCTCCCTTGACCGGTGTTGGCTAAAATTGAAAAGTGAACTGATTAAGACTGAAAAGTGGACACTTGAGCTACAGTGATCTCAGATCGACCCATGTTCATGCCCCCGCCCCCGCCTCCGAGTTCCTTTTTACAGGTTCAAGACAAATCCCCAAAAAAATGTTATAAAAAGATGTCTTTCCGGAGCAAAGAACCGATATGGACGCCCCGAAACGCGGAAAAAAAGTCGTCGTTGTTATGCCGGCCTACAACGCCGAAAAGACGCTCGAGCGGACTCTCGATGATATCGATCGGTCCTGGGTGGACGAAATCATCCTGGTCGATGATGGTAGCCGTGATGGAACGGTCGAATTGGCCCGGCGTTTGGGCTTGATCGTGTTTGTTCACGAGAAGAACACGGGCTACGGTGGAAACCAGAAGACCTGCTACACCGAGGCGATGAAAGGCGGGGCGGAGATCATGGTCATGGTCCATCCCGACCATCAGTATGATCCCCGCGTCGTTCCCCATCTCGTCCAGCCGCTTCTTGATGGAACCTGCGATGCCGTCTTCGGCTCGCGCATGCTCGGCGGCCGTCCTCTCGAAGGCGGAATGCCCAAGTGGAAATATCTGGCCAACATTTTTCTAACGGCCATCGAGAATGCCACGTTCTATATGTATCTCACCGAATACCATTCCGGCTTGCGGGCCTATTCACGGCATTATCTCGAGACGGTCAATTTCATGGCGAATTCGGACGATTTTGTTTTCGATTCGGAAATCATCGCCCAGGGCGTCCTTCATGGAATGCGGATCCGCGAGATCCCGATCGAAACGCGCTATTTCTCCGAAGCTTCCCAAATCGGGCTTCGGCGGAGCGTTGTCTATGGTCTTTCCATTCTGAAAACGCTCATCAAGTTCAAAATGCATAAGAAGGGATTGAAGCGGTTCGCGATATTCAGCGGCCCGGACGAAGGACGAACACGTAGGGCGTGACGGCCGTCCGGACATCCGATATTTTATCGAGATGGATCGAGATGCGGTAGAGGCTCAATTCTTTCCAGCGGTAAGCAGGCGGCGATTCGATCGTCCGGATCGTCACTTCCCGGCGGGTCGTCACGTCAAAGGCCGGATCGTCGGCCATCATCAACCGGAGGGCATAGTCGCCATGGGGGGAGCCGAACTCGACATTCAATTTATCCAGGGGATTCCGTGTCGTGAAGTAAAAATTATAATCCCGGTCGTCTTGGAGAATGGCAAAATTCGCCGGTTCTCCCATCCGGGCCACTCGCGATAGAGAATAGAACGTCCATTTCTCACCCGTGGGCAAAGCCACCGTCCGCGGCGATACGAGAACGGGCCTGGGGAAAAAGACGTACATCGCAAAGAAGCCGGCCATCAATATGAAGGCGGCGGCTGAATGCCCGACAAAGGACAGTTTAACGTCGCGGCCTCGGATGAAAAGATAAGCGAGGATGATCAGAGCAAGGGCTATAATCCAGATGATGTTCGGCATCCATCGGCCTTCTTCGATCTTGATGAATGACGGCAAGAGGTTCGGCAGGTAGAAATGAAGGTTGCTCAGAGCGACAAACAGGTCTCCGGCCCGCTCGGTTGTCCCGAACGTAGTCTCCTGATAAAGGGCGAATGGGTTTCGGCATAACAACCAAGTCACAAGGAGCGAAAATCCGACGGCGCCGTCGAAGAGATATCGGTACGCCCGTTTCCCGTTTTCGGCGATGAAGCCGCCGATGAAAATCGCCAGGACCCAGATTACGGCCACGAGCGGCCGGGCTTGAGGGGCATAGCCCGTCCGTTGGGTCAAGAAGGCCGAAACAAGGATATAGGGAGCGGCGATGAACAACAACCAACCCGCGTCTTTGGACTTGGCGCGAAGCATCGCCACCACGCCGAGAAAAGCGAAAATATAAATCGGGGCGTAAAGAAGCAGGCCGTCGCGTTGGTCAAGGAAGTATCCGGCCAGGGTTTCCCACCGAAATTTAAAGGGGATTCCGGTGAAAAGATCTTTGAGAAAACTCATGGTTTGCCGGCCGTCCATCGCCCCTTGCCACGAGACCGAGGTGGGATTGAACGAACCGTAGAGGGAGTATTGGAGAACGAAATAGGCCGCCATACACAGACCCGCCGGAACGAGAAGAGCCGCCAAGCGGCGGAGGCGGGATTTCGTCTCGTCGTTTTTCCAAACGATCCAAACCGCATAAAGGAAAATCGGGGCCAGAATGAAAAAGTATTTCAGGGCGTGGAACCAAATAAAGGAGGCGAGAAGAAAGCCGATCAGGGCCAAGTCCCGAGTCTTGAGGGAGCGGGCGAAGCGCAACCGGCGAAAAGCGAACAGGCCGAAGGCCGCGACGACGATTTCCGGATAAATGTGATTGGCGTAAAAAAAGATCGGGGCGGTCAAGGTGACCAATATCCATAATCCGAGGGCGAGCCTTTCCCGGCCCCAGGCTTCCCGGGCGTAAAGATAGATTTGAATCCCAAGGAAGGCGCCGATCAGACTCATCCCGAATCGCACCAGGAAAATCAGCGCGCCTTTCCCCAAAGCCAGGCCGAGCGCGTAGAAAGGCAGAAGAAGGATTGCGATTCCCGGGGAGTGGAAGGAATAGAGGCTTCCCTCTTTTTTTCCGGGGACGGTGTGAGGCCGGAGCGGAGCCTGAGGCGGCATGTAGGCCTCGAAGTCCGTGTTTTGATAATTATTGGCGAGATCCAGGTCCCCGTCTTTGAGCAAACTGTGAGAGATCAGCAGGTAATGCGGCTCGTCGCCGCCGAAGGAGATCCCTTGGTTGGTCATGAGGAACGCCCCGACGTTCGTCAGGAGAAGGGCGATGAAAACCAACCCGACGATCCGCCGGCGGAGCGGCCAGGCCAGGAAAACATCGAGGTTGGCCCCCCATTTCGATTTTCCTGCCTGATCGGCTTGGGCGATCCGGACGATTTTGAGATAGAGAACGGCCGCCGCAACCGCGATCGCGAAAAGACCGAGCCGTTCCAGAAGATCGTCTCGGGTCAAATAATGAGTCAGGGCCAGGGGGGCGAGCAGAAGGAAAGCGACCGGCGCGTAGGTTGGGAAATCGAGGGCCAAAGCCTCTTTATAGTTGAGCCGGCTGTTTTTCGTCCAGATGTGGCTGACGAGAGCCCAGATCCCGATCAGAAGAATAAAAATCAGGACGGCCGCCAAAAAGAGGGGTCCGATCTCGGGACGGAAAGAATGGTTTTTTATGGTGAAAGAGGGGAGTTGGTTGCGCAGCCGGAGAACAAGAGCGATTCCCATCGCCAGGGCAAAAAAGACGAGATGCCGGAGCACGCGTTGGAGCGTTTTCATCCTCAAGACTGTAAGTCGGACAAGGGGGGTAAGTCAAGGGATGTGAATGACAATCAGGATAGAGATATTGATCCTTGACTACATGGTACTATAATAGTACTATCAGAGCATGCCAAGAAAGATCAGGGACTTGATCCGCGACTTGGAGAAAGCCGGATTTAGGGATCGAGGAGGCCGGGGAAGCCACCGGAATTTCAAACACCCTTCGGGTCTGAAGATTACGATTTGTGGAAAGGCCGGCGATGACGTCAAGCCTTATCAGGAACGCGCCATGTGTATGGCCTTGCAGGAGATTGAGAAATGAAAGCCAGTGATCAGTATTTAAAAATCGTCGATTGGTCTGAGGAAGATCGGTGCTATGTGGGGACATGTCCGGGCCTCATGCTTGGCGGAATCCATGGAAAGGATGAAGTCACGGTGTACCGTGAGCTTTGCCGGACCGTGGAGGAATGGATCGCCGTTCAGAAGGAAGATCACGAACCGTTGCCGCCGGCCACGGCGGGAAAGGAGTATTCGGGCAAGTTTGTCTTGCGGATCGGAAAAGAATTGCATGAAGAATTGGCCGTCTCCGCTCTCCGTGAGAGAGAGAGCTTGAACTCCTATTGTCTCAAGTCGATTAAAGAAGGACATGCCAGATACGTCAAGGCCAAATCTCCACGTCCCTTGACGGAGACCCCACAGAAAGCTAAGAGGGAAGAAGCATGAGCGTCGATCGCGGCGGTGTTGTCTTGTCAGTCCCGGAACCGCCCCGGACGCTTTTTATTGAATTGACCAGTCACTGCAACATGCATTGCACGTTCTGCCCGTCGGATATCCTCCGGCGGCCGAAAAGCCACCTTTCGGAGGAGCGCCTACGGAACTTTCTCGATCAGGTTTGGGCCTTGGGCATCAAGGCGCCCGTGCTCCTTAATGTTCTTGGGGAACCGCTCCTCAATAAGAAAATTTATCCGCTTCTTGATGAGCTTGAACGGGGCGGACATCAAGTCACCCTGATCACCAACATGACTCTTCTCGGCGATTCTGAGGTCCGTCGGGAACTCCTCCGTCATCCCAATCTGACTCTGGCCTTGAGCCTCCAGACGGCGACGCCCCGTTCTTATGAAATGCGGGGGTATGATCGTCTGTCTTTCAAGAAGTTTTTCGAGATCATTTTTGATGTCGTGAAAGATAAGTTTCGGATGGGGAGCGGCGCCCGGCTTGAAATCCACGTTGCCTCGAATTATGTCCTGGCTCACGACGCGTCCATCCAGGCGGACGGCGGCCTTGACCTGTGGGCCAATTTCCAGAGCGAAAAGGCGGAACGGCGCTGGATCGCCCGAATGCTTCGCCGGCTTGAACGGGCGGCGGTGAAAATGAGAAAACGGTATCCGGATGCCTTCGAGGCCGAACGGGACGCGGCCGCGATAAAGTATAAAGATCATATCGGTACAAAAATCGCTCTGGACCGGGCCGGTTTGCCGGCCGATTTCCATCGTTTGAAGGACGAAGTATTTTGGGGGTATATGGCGTTGCCCAACGTTTTCCTTGTGTTCAAGTCGTTCGAACTCTGGACGCGGGATCGCGCCTTCCTCCAAGCCTCTCTTCCCCCCGGCCGGTTCGCATATGTCGAGGAGCGGGAAGAGGCCCGTCCCTGCGTCATGGCCGACAACCTCGGCCTGCTGGCCAACGGCGATTTTGTCCTCTGTTGCCTGGATTACGAAGGCGAGATGGCTCTCGGGAACATCGATTCGACCCCTGTTGCGGATGTCCTTCGGTCCGAAAAGCGGGCCGCCGTCCGCCGGGATGCGATGGCCGAAACGCTTTGCCGCCGATGCCGGGGAAATCTGTTTATTTTTGATACGGCTCCCCTCGTCGGCGCGGCCGAACAAGCCCCTGCCTTCAGGCCGGGGGGTCGAGGGGTTGATACGTCGCCGCTTGTCGGTGTGACCGAACAGGCGGTGGATAAGTTCGGTCGAGGTTGGTGGCCCCGAGAGACAGATTTGGACGGGATCGGCGGTCGGTGGACGAACGGGAAAGCCTGGGCTTATGTGTTCGTCCGATTTCCGGCTCGCCGAATACGATTTTCTTTCCGGTCCTCGTTTAATGTGGAAGATCTGCTTCGGTTGATAATTTCTGAGTATGATCCTGTGGCTTATGGCTTTCCTGTCATGGCCGCATCCTATCCGATCTACGGTCGAAAAGGGGAGAAAATTGATTTCGAGGCCGCCTTCGATTTTATCCCCGGCCGATTGTACCGCCTCGAAATCGAATCGCCGTTCTTTATCCCCGACGCGACTCTTCACAATGGAGATACCCGCCGCCTCGGCTTGGCTCTGTTCTCGATTTCGCTTGCGTCCTGACCGTTCCGACCCCAATTCAGCTTAACGGCTCTCTTCCTTTTAGTAAGAGTTATGAGAGAAGAAAGAGCCGGCGTTTTAGTGGAGAAAGCCTCCCGGATCAGGCTGTGTGGCAAGGGCAGCCTATGAATCCGGAAAGAGGAATGAGAATAGGGAAGAGTGCGTTCTCGGCTATTCGGGCTTCCTTGAACTTTCCAGGCTGTTTCTCCGTATGATATCAAGAAGGCCGGGCTGTGGACGTTTTAAACATACGCTCCCTCCGGCGTTTAATGATTGATCCTGTGGGTCCCCTCGGACTTTTTGGAGGTTTGACGTGAAAATTTGTCGTTTTGCCGTAGCTTTAATCGTTATCGGATCGGTTCTAGCGCCGCTCGCGGCCCAGGACCGAGCGACCATGTCGTTGACTCTGGAAGAGGCCGTCGTCAAAGCCCTGAAGAACAACCTCAATATCGCTATCGAAGCCTTCAATCCCGAGTTGGCTTCCAGCCAACTCCTCCGGGCCAAGGAAACGTTCATGCCCCGGTTCGACCTGAGTTTCGGCAGCAATCACGCCGAAACTCCGTCGTATTGGTTTCTGCAGGGCAAGGGAACGAGTATCGATAAAATGAACAATTATTCGGCCTCGGTCTCTCAAATCATCCCGACCGGCGGAAACGTCTCCCTCTCCCTCCAGAATTACCGGTCGGAGACGAACCAAGCTTTCCAACTCATTAACCCTCGATTCGGTACGACGCTCGCGCTTAATCTCACTCAGCCGCTCCTCAAGAATTTCGGGACAAAAATCGCCCGTCGTCAAATTCTGGCCGCTGAGACCGGTCTCGAAATCGCCGACGTCCAGCTTCGTAACACGATGATGGATACGATTTACATTGTCCAGGAAGCCTATTGGAATCTTGTTTACGCCGTCGAGAGCCTCCAGGTCAAACAGCAGTCGCTCCAACTCGGCCGGGATCTTTTGGCCAAGAACAAGAAGGAAGTCGAATTCGGCCAGATGGCCCCGATTGAAATTCTCAACGCCGAAGCGACCGTTGCCCAGCGGGAGGCCGACCTGATCCAGG
>Ga0105099_10002794_pt1 | contig 10245 bp, 11 predicted proteins | sample PPLLak3cmMay2015_2_FD_79138 | JGI IMG/M metagenome (GOLD analysis project Ga0105099, IMG submission 79138) | Freshwater sediment microbial communities from Prairie Pothole Lake near Jamestown, North Dakota, USA - PPLs Lake P8 Core (1) Depth... | ecosystem: Environmental > Aquatic > Freshwater >...
ACGCTGGCACTCAGCTGGGCGCGCAGCTCCGCGGATGCCTGGGTGTTCAGGGTGGCGGTATTGGTCATCACGGCCGACAGATTGGCTTCCAGACCGGTGATCTTCTCAGCCAGCTTGGACACAGAGGCGTTCACGGCACCAGTCATCTGGTTGGCCGTGGCGTTGGAAGAGGCCGTGATGTCGTCTTTGATGCCCTGGCGCAGCTCCGCGGTGTCCACCTTCTGGGCGGGGGGTACGTTGATGACCGGCGGGGCCATAGGTTGGTCGATCCGGCCCTTCTGGTCCAGGACGCATCCCGACAGCAGCAAGAGGCCCAGCAGCAGGGTTCGAACCATGGCTAAATCCTCCTATGCGGAAGCGTTACTATTGAATGGTAGTCAACTGCTACCAACATCCCCGAGGGTTACTGCCCCGGACGCCTAACCGTGTCTGGGGCTGAACTGACCTTCTTTGTTGCTATCCGCGCTCCATCGGTTCCTGGGGCTCCAGCTTCCGGATCATCTCATCGGTCAGCCGGAACTGGTTGACGGTGGCCAGGTCCGGCCAGTTCTGCTTATTGTGCCAAATTGCCACACAGCCAAAGTTGAGGCTGTGGGCGAAGTCGTCGCTCATCTTGGGCTGGCGCCGGATTAAATAGACATCCGAACCGCCTGGCATCTCATGCTTGTCTTCGGTGAGGGCAAGCAGGTCCCGGGTGATATCTTTGGACGACTCGTACTCTGGCAGCTGTACCAGCTGGGACTTAAGACAGGTGGCCTGCAACACCAGCGAGCGGGCTTTATCCAAAGCGTAGTAGCCACGGGAGGTCCCCTGAGCTACTGGCGGGTTGTAGTAGAGGATGTTCTTGCTGGTGGCACGGACGTAGTTGATGTTCATGATACGGGTCATGGGCAGACCCGCCTGAATCATCAGCGTCTCGCGTACCGAACCGGAACCGCCGTAGTCATGGGCGAAGATGTGACAACCGGTTTCGGTGAAGAGCTTGAGCAGGAAGGCCGCTTCATCCTGGTGGGTATAGCCAGCGTTCATGCGGACGGTGAAGTGGCACTGGATCTTGGCCTCGTACGGGTTCCAGCCGATCAGGCTACCGACCGTATAGGAGGTCTCTTCAGCGCCGCCGCCACCCCAGTCGACCGCCAGAACGCGCAGCTCGCAGTTCTTGAACTGCTGGGCGGCCTTGTAGTAGTCATTGTGACCCAGCACCGAAGCTGCCTTGATGTCGGTCAGGGTGATGAGCTTGACACCCATGTCGCAGCTCTCACCCAAGACTTCGTTCAGGAACTTCTGAGGACTGTAGGTCTGCTGCTTGACCAGCAGCTCCCGCCACTTCTGCGGACTGGCGTAGTGCAGCGGCATGATCGGCTGCGGGACGTGGTAGCCGGGGAAGTCGCCGTGATCCTTGGCTGCGGTGTGGTACCAGTGCCCTTCCGACGGATTGACCGGCTTCTGGCACTTGGCGCAGACCACCGTCTCCTTGCCGATCATCTTGTTCAGATCAGCGGCAACGCAGGCCATGTTCCAGCGGCCGCATGAGCGGCAGGGGATGACCCATTCGCCCTGGGACGACAGCTGCCACAGCGCTTCAATGGTATTGTCCAACGTCTTGGGCGTACCGGAGAACGCTGTCAGGCCAAGCACGGAGTGCGACTTACATTCCATGATGACCGGGATGAAGTCGTAGTCCATGTCCTGGATCTCGTCGAACTTGATGATGTCGACTGAGAGGCCGCGGATGCGGTCCACGTCCAGGAGGCAGAAGCTGAAGAACATGGCCGACTCGTTGATGAACGAGCGCTGCAGCACCTGCTGCACGCAGCTCTCGTCGACCATGAGCGGGTAGATAATGGAATTGCGGATCAGGGGCCGCACGTAGTTGGTGGACAGGCGGCGAATCTGTTCGAAGCGAGGTGTCACGTAAAGGGTCTGCAGAAACGGTGTGGTTGCCGCGCGCAACACGCCGTCGGCAGACAGTGACATCGACTTCGAAACCTGCCTCGCGCACTTCATTAGCTGTCGCGAAGGCAGTTGGCATTTGAAGACCGGCTCCATCGGGAAGTGGTCTTTGAGCGTGAACCGTTTGCCTTTAAGGCTGAGCAATCCCAGGAGGGGGACGAAGGATTCGGGGTTGCCGCTCAGATACTCAACAATTTGACGGAGCGCGTGCTCCGGCGAGGCTTCTGATGCGTCGGCCATGCGCTGCCGCATCATGGAAGCTACATTGGCGGCCTGATAGCTGCCCGTTGTTAAGGAGGAATCCATGATCGGATTCTTAATCCTCGCCCTGAGGCTTCTGTACTTGGCAGCCTCGGTTTGCTACGTCGCCAGCGGTATGATCCTGATCGGTTGTCGTCAGTACCGTCTGGTGTTCTAGTCGTCTGTTGCCTCGCCCGATCGGGAGGTGTAGAATTCATCCGTCTGGCATCATGCCAGATCTAGTGTACGGGAGGGCAAGCACATGTCCAGAGCCAGCATGAGCTTCCTCAAACGTCAACGGATCTTCGAACCCATCGTACAGCACATGCCCAAGATGGGCGGGTGTTGTTTGCTCTCTCACAAGCGGCCTATCCGTCCCGCGCCGGGACTGGTGCCCGCTGATCATCCTCAGAACCGGATGGCCACGCAGAAGGAAGAGGATAGGGTGCCATACAAATGCTGCACGAAACTGGCACACTGCTGCTGATCTTTGCATGGACGGTCTTGGCGAGTTGGCAGGCTGTCGAGACATTCCATCACGGTTCGCTGTTTGAACAATTACGAGCGCGGCTGGAATCGCGAAGGGATCGCATCTCTGAGCTGGCTGGTTGCCCATTCTGTCTTTCTCACTGGACAGGTATGGCACTAGCAGCTCTTAGCTTCGTTTACCAAACGTGGGGGCAGCCTCCGCTGCCAATCTGGTTGGTCTTTCCGGCATACGCGCTGGCCGTCATTCGGGCATCCCAATGGCTCAATGACGTGACTGCATCGCACTGTCGGACACCAAATCGGAAAGTGGAGGAAGTGACCCATGTCGAAACCGACGATACAGAGCAGTAAACCCAACGTCATCGTGGATCAGGATCAGTTTCGTCAACTTGCTGCCAAGCAAGTTTCAGAGGCACTGGAAGCCCTGATGAAACAGTTCCCCCAGATACGTTCGCTGGCCTTGGTCGTTGATTGGGACGATTCATTGCCAGCTGCCTTACCTTTGGCGTGGAAGACACAGCCAGGGCAAAACGGCCTTTACGACCTCATCAGGATACTGCAGCGAACCAACGAAGCGAGCGTGATGTTTGCGCAGACCATCGAACAACAAATGAAAGGAGTCAGCAGTGGCGAAGCAGAAAGAGGTGGCGTTGGAGTCAGAGATGGAGGGATACATCCTCCAGGCTTGGAACAGCGGGGTGCGGTTCACCCTGAAGGAAGTATACGAGAAGGTGAAGCGCCGCCTGACGTCGACACCCGGGATCAACCTCTCTGACCCGGCTTGCCAGCGTCACAGTCTCATCCTTGTGGGCGAGGCCGGTTGTGGCAAGTCCACCGTTCTGGAAGATCTGTGCCGGGACATTGGCGCAGAATATCAAACCTACCACCACGGCGCGACGGTGGTGGAGGACAATCATGGGCTGCAGAAGGTCAACGACGGATCTTCTCTGACTGAACATGTGCTCGCCGCGCACATGATCCCGTTTGCGCGGGAGCCCAAGGGCGGCATGGGAGTGTTCTTGATCGACGAAGCCAACAACGGCGCCTTCTCCGAGCACGAAGTGGTGCTCCGCATGCTCATCGACGGTCAGTGCGATGAGCACAAGGTAAAGCCGGGGTGGTTATTCGTTTGCGCGAGCAACCCGCCACTGGCCAAATACGGAACCGTTCGCCAGGTCGACTTCTCCCTCGAGGATCGGTTCGTAGTCATGCCCGTCGCTGTACCGACGGACGACAAGCTGGGGTACTGGGCGAACCACATGCCCACCACAACCTATACGTTCCTGGCGCTCAACCGCTTCGGGAACGAGCACAACGACTACATCAACGCGATCTCGTCGCGGCGCTGGAGCACGCTGGCCTACGACATCGAGAAGGACCTGCGCGCCGGCGGCTCGCACGCCGACGTCGTGAAGTTCCTGAAGTGTAATGTGAACACGGCGATCGCTGAGGCGTTCGACGCGTTCCTCAAGCTGGGCACCAATCCCGACAACTACCCGATCCGGGCGAAGGAGTTGATTGAAGCGGACGCCAGTGGCTATCGGATCCTGAAGGACCGGGCGAACAAATGGCTCACCGCCAAGAAGGCCAATGGCGATGAGTGCCCCAACGTCCCGCTGCTCGGGGCGACGAAGTTCGACATCTGCGCGTATCTCAGTGACGCGCACCAGCGCGACGGAATGAAGGACGGAGAGCTGGACAACCTGGGCGGGTTCCTGGTCCAGATCGGAACGAAGGGTTTCGCGGACATGGTGGACGACATCTTCCACACGGTCGCCCAGACGCCCATGGCCCAGAAGCTCCTGAAGCGCATCCGCGGTACCCCGCTCGAGGACAGAATGATCAGTCTGTTCAAGGGCACCATCAATACCGGCGTGCAGCTTACGTCGCCTGGAAGGAAGAAGTGATGGGACTGATTCCGGCGAAGTACAGAGGTCGTCCGTTCTCTTGGACAAGGGATCCCAAGTATCTCGACGCCATTAGAACGGACGCTGTGCGGGAGGGTAAAGCCCGCGGGATCTTCTTCGACACTTCTGGTAATGCCAGGATCGAGGTCATCAACCCGACTGCGCAATACCAGTATCTTTGGAGGTCTGACCAATGAAGGTCCTTGTAGCTACCAAGAAGGGTCAAGGTTTGCGGGATAATGATTTCTGCCATGTTCCCGAAGGGGAGCCTGTCAGGTTCACGTTCGAATGCGATGACGATGGGCCTGACGGCTCCTGCGGCTGTAAGCGATCCATGGGCGGGGTGAAGTCGCATGTGGGCACCACCACGTTCACGGTGGCCAAGATGAAGATGACCAAGGAAGAGCACTTCCGAATGATCCGGACGAGTCTCGAAGAAGGCGGTTGGCTGAAGTACGGCATCTTCACGCATGAGGTGATACGGCAAGAGTCAGAAGAGTTGCTGCGGCTGGCCAAGGCATTCCTTCCGGGTGAGATCCTGGAGAAGCGCGGATCCAAGATACAGGTGAGGGAGGTAAAGAAGAAGAGATGAAGAACAACCCAGCCAGCTTGCCCACCCAGCGTGGGTGGGTTGAGAACATTGAGTTCTTCCTGTTCAGGGCGGACGGTGTGTCGTACGCCCTGTTCTTGCATCAGGTGATCGTGGAGCTGACGTTCAACATCCACGCGATTGGCTCCATCGCTGGTATCTTCATGCGGCCTGATGGCACGATCATCATGCGGCTGCACTGGCCGACGCTGTCGCAGTTCGATATCCCGGTGTCCGCGGAGATCCTGAAGCACGAGATCCTGCACGTGATCACGGGCCACACCTCCTCGCGAGGCGACAAGCTCTACGAGAAGTACGGGCGTGACATCGCCGGCATCGCGGCAGACTTGGTAGTCAATCAGTTGTGCAACACGAAACTTCTATCAGAGGCCGGTATCACTCCGGTGACGATAGATATGTTCGGCTTTGAACCGAACATGACGACCGAATACTACTGCGAGAAGCTGCTGCAGCAGGCGCTCAACAACAAGAGCGGCAAGGGCATGCCCGTCCGGCTGCCGCCTGGGATTGCAGATCAGCTGAATGGTAAGAAGTCGCACGCTCCGATCCCTGGCCAGGGCAAGGAGCACAAGGACGCTCAGCCGATGGAGGGCTCGTGGGACACCTTCGGCGATCTGGACGATGAAGGTGATCTCGCCGGTCCTGGCAAGAAGCAGGACCCGTCAGTGAAGGACATCCGTACGGAGCGCATTCTCGCTCGGGTCAAGGAAGCAATGGAACGGCGCGATGACGTCGGCACCTCCGGCCGCGGGTTCGAATCGGCGGAGGCGAAGGAATGGGTGGCGCAGGTGAAGCGGCCGCCCCAGGTGGCGTGGTACAGCCTGCTCAGGAAGATGGAGAGCAGGCACCTCCGATCGTTGCGCGAGCTGACCAAGGCCCGGCCTTCCCGGCGGGATCCGGCGCACTTCGGCCGGGTCAGACGGTTCGGGCTCTATATCTGGTTCTGCGTGGACACCAGCGGGTCCATGGGTACGCAGCAACTGTCGCTGGTGGAGCCGGAACTGGTTGGTATTGCCAACCGCGGCGCCGTAATCGATATCCTGCATGTCGATTCAGGGGTTGCCAAAGTCGATCGCTATAAGCGCCGCTCCGGGGTGATGGAGTTCGCTGGGCGCGGTGGCACGGACTTCAGCCCGGTCTTCATGAAGCTGAAGGAGACGCCGGTCAAGGAACGGCCCGCTTTCATCGTGTACCTGACGGATGGGTACGGCGGGCTGGAAGCTTATGCGGCGGACTTCAACAACCGGTTCGGCGACGGTGCCTTTGACTCGGCGACCACGCCACGCAAGGTGCGGTGCCCGGACGGCGTGGACACTCTCTGGGTGATTCCAGAGGGTTGCACGGAGAAGAGCAGGTTCATCAGCGAGGTCGCGGCATTTGGTATGGTGTCCGTGATACCTACAGCATAGGAGGTTAGTGTGCCGCTCTGGACGAAGTGCCCCATAAAGGTGACGAACAACTACGGGGGTGGCCGCGCGACAGTGGCCATCCCCGACAAGACGCACTCAAGACAATGGAGTTACACGGCGCATGAGTTCGACAGAAAGTACAGCGACGTTCTGACATCGCTCAAGACGGAGTTCGTTATTCTGTTCACCACGTTGGTGAACAACGGCGAAGAGTGGCTGGCCAATACGTTCAGGAACGGGGTAGCCATCCAGTATCCCTTTCCTGAACCTGCGTACGCGTCTGACAAGAAGCAGGATCCGCAGGTGCACGTCTACCCGCTGATCATGCTGCCGTGGTTCCAGCGGAAGTACCGCAGCGAGAAGCCGGAGAAGGATCCAATTCTATTCGTGGACGGCAAGCTTGTGAAGTGGACGAAGGATGTCTGCTTCAACTGCTCGCAGATGCTGGACCGGTCCCTTCGCCAGTGCAGCGCCGTTCACGAGAGCTGCACCAAGCCGCTGGTAAGCGAGAAGGAACTGCCGACGCCGGACTGGATCGCCGCGCATGCGACCGCAACGGACAACATCGACAACTTCACGTTCAAGCCGATCAAGGACATGGCAGTTGTCGAGCCGTTTGAGCCGTTCACCATCTACGCTCTGACTACCGACGAGGCCAAGGTCAAGAAGCTGCAGGAGCAGCGTTCCGATGCCGCATCCATGGCGGCGCAGTCAAGGTTTGTCCAAGACGTGGCGTGCAAGCAGTGTTTGCGGAAGGACCATTGCGGTGGCTTCCGTCGCGGGGGCACTTGGTGCAGTGGCTTGCACATTGCGGAGGACTACGACTACATCCATGAGAAGTGCGAGCCGTGGATGGCGCATGTCATGCTGCTGACCCAGAGTGAACCGATCGATTCGAAGCTGATACGGGCTTGGACTAGCGCCCGGACAGCGGCCTACGTGCTGAGACCGTACGTGGGGATGCCGTCCATGGATCCCAGCTGGTACGGCAAATACAAGACTGATTCCCGAAGCGTTGTACTGATGCGCAATTGCGGCGACAACCCGACGGCGTTCGTGCCATACTTACACGCATGCAAGCTGTTGAATGTGCAGCCTGTGAGCAAATGGAGCGAGCTGCCGCCCAGCTACAAGACGTCCAAGTCGCTTCGCGCGGTTGCCTACGGACTAGCAAGCGGGCGCATACGTTCAACCACCAGCATCAGTTCAGGCTGGGGCAGCCGGTCGGTGGAAGTGGTTGGCGTCACGTTCGTGGCCGGGAAGCACGCTACGTTGGTGTACGACAACAATCGGCGCAACTACAACGGCAGGTATCAGATCAGCGATAACGAAGCGTTCTACTCGGACTTGCTGCGTATGCCGGGCATGAGTTACGAAGATGGAGTAGCGTATACCGGTACACGTCTTGCGGAGAATTCAATCTTCAAAGAGGCTGTCATCAAGCGCAGGTTCAGTGTCATGATCGACGAAGTGAAAGAGGCTTGCCGCAAGTTCAAGGTCACATCGACAAAGCTTGAAACGCATCCTCCGGCCGTGTACGAATGGCTGGAAGAAAGGAGCAAGGAGCGATGCCGGCAGAAGCGCCGTTCCTCCAAGAAGCCAGTGACTTCGACTACTGGCGAGCAAATTACCACAACATAGCGCTGACCAACGGGTGTTTCGACTTGCTCCATTGCGGGCACGTCGAGTACCTGATGGCGGCGAGCAAGAAGGCGCACGAAATGGGCCTGCCCCTTCTCGTAGCCATCAACTCGGATGATAGCGTCCGGCGCTTGAAAGGCGCCGGGCGCCCTCTCAATACCTTGGCGGACAGAGCCAAGGTTTTGTGCGTTCTGCGATGTGTGGATGCTGTCACGTACTTCGATGAGGATACTCCACTGGTGCTCGTGAAGCGCGTGAAACCGCATTTGCTGATCAAAGCCATGGACTATCTGACCAAGGAGATCGTGGGGGCTGACGTCGTGAAGGCCAATGGAGGCGAAGTATGGCTGGCGCCATACCGCCAGGGCGTGTCGACAACGGAGCTCATTAGGAAGGGAGGCGCCAGTGGCAACCGTGCGTAAAGGGCAGAAGGTGGTTGGTGTGGATGGGCAGCAGGGCACCACGACTGGCGGTAAGAGAAAGTGTCCAAGTGCAGGCTGTTCCGGAAAGCAGGTAGCCATCCGTTGGGATGACGGCACGCTGTCGTATTGCTGCTCGCACGAGATGATGTTCAAGAACGACGTATGGAGGATCAAGTAGGATCCGCATGTGTCGCCGCTTGCCGATCCACGTGTTCGGCTGCGGTGGCTTGCGCCTGGGTTACAGGTAGATGGCTGCGTGCAATCTGACGGTCAGGCGCGATACGTTCGGACCGGTCCAGACGCAGCGAGGAGAAGGCAAGTGGACTTCAAGACCAAGGCAGCCATCCTGGCGGAGATCGACCCACAGATACTGACCGCAGATGGCTTTGAGGAGGCGTTGGTGGGGTACGCCACGCAGTTCAACAAGACCGTGGCGGTCTACGATCGTGAGAAGTGCCTGGCGATCTTGAGGACGAGGGACGGTATGGACGAGGAGGAGGCTGAAGAGTTCTTCTCGTTCAACGTCGAGGGGGCATTCATGGGCGAAAGGACTCCGGCGTTCCTGACGTTCTTTGACAACCTGGAGACATCCGATGGCCGTTGAAGGGAAACTTACAGGATGGATCGAGCTGGTGTCGGCTACGCAGCTGACCCGTCTGGATGAGATCGTTGGATTCATGCGCAAGCTGGCCGAAGATGACAAGAGCCTGGAGATCGTGGGGCTCGAGACTACTGATGGTGAGCTGGCGCATGCTGACTTCACGTGCTGGGACAACCCGGCACCCAACTTCACGACTGTGTTCAAGCCGCTGGTGGATCTGCTGGAGGAGGAGGAATACCTCTACTTCGAAGAGAAGATCAAATTCGGCCACAGAGGCAGGACTCTGCGCGCCATACTGGTTACGGGCGTGGGAGTCTTCAAGGCTGAACAGGACGCGATGATCCTGCTCCTGCAGGAACGCAACGGTGAGATGGACGACGAAGACGACCTGGATGCAGCTGATCTGGATGAGGATGACGAATCCCTCAGCGATGACCCGATAGACACTGATGAAGACTTCGACCGGGAGAACAATCCTGAGCCAGACGTTCCAGATTGTGAGAGGTAGCCGGTAGAGCCGTGCCATGGTAGACTTCCTTCTGAAAGGGAGGAATCTACCATGGCACGCAAGTTTGGCTGGAAACGGGACACGAAGGATCACAGGGACTGGAAGTTCAAGCACGTTCTGAAGCAGCTGGCCGGGCCCATCCCCACGAAGGTGGATTTGCGCGCCAAACTGTCGGCCGTTGAGAACCAGGCCAACATCGGTTCCTGCGTGGCCAACGCGGTGGTAGGCGCCGTTGAGTATCTCGAGCTGATGCGGCTGCAGGGTCGTTTCACCTGCTTCTCCAAGTACAAAGATCTGAGCCGGCTCTTCGTCTACTACAACGCCCGCCTCGCGGACGGTGCAGTAGAGGAAGACGGCGGTACCACGATCCGCGCGGCCATCAAGACGCTGTCGGAGTTCGGTGTCTGTGACGAATCACTCTGGCCGTACGACACGGACAAATGGCCCGAGCGTCCGTCCGACAAG
>Ga0105099_10002795_pt1 | contig 10245 bp, 8 predicted proteins | sample PPLLak3cmMay2015_2_FD_79138 | JGI IMG/M metagenome (GOLD analysis project Ga0105099, IMG submission 79138) | Freshwater sediment microbial communities from Prairie Pothole Lake near Jamestown, North Dakota, USA - PPLs Lake P8 Core (1) Depth... | ecosystem: Environmental > Aquatic > Freshwater >...
ATAATAAATCATTGGCGCACCGCGATAAAGCAACTGAAATGCTGCAACTAATTTTTGTTTTTCAATATCATCAACAGTTGGCTTACCCGGTTTATAATTTTTATTTCCTTCATTAGCATCGTGTTCATATTTGCGATCTGGATTTTGAATCAATGATGAGAGTCGTTCTGTATCATGACTTGATAGAAGATTTTGCAATACAAAAAGATTTTCATAATCATACGTTTCATCAATCTTTTTTAATCTATTTATGAAATCATCAACCGATATATTATTCTTATCAGCAATAAATAAATCGTTAACAGCATAAGCAAAATTGTAGTTCATCAAAGCATCAAAAGGACCTTTTGCGGAAACCAGATCCGGAGAAAACTCCCACAACTCGCCAACAATTAAAGATTGATTGTTTATTCCCTTTACAACATTGCGCCATTGTTTCCAGAATCCAACTGGAACTTCTCTTGCAACATCTAAACGCCAGCCATCAATAGCATCAGAAGGATCGCCATCACCATTTGGATCCATCCATTTTAGTGTTGAATTAAAAATATATTTCTTTGGTCCATCCGCAAGATCATCTTTGCTTCTATTAAATTCAGGTAAAGATTTGATATTCCACCAACCTTTGTACTCAAATTCATCAGTTGCAGTTACAGGATCATCAAATGAATCAATAATAAACCAATCTTTATACTTCGATTGTTCCTGATAATTTACAATATCCTGAAAAGCCCAGAACTGCACTCCCGTATGATTAAAAACACCATCGATTATAATTTTCATTCCACGTTTGTGTACTTCGTCAATCAACTTCAAAAATAATTTATCAGCCTGCGTCCATTTCCAGGTATCCGGGTTATCAGGAATTTCTGAACTCATTATTTTTCTATCACCATCAGGATCAGGCCCAAAGTTAACATCGATATGATGAAAACTTGATCCATCATATTTATGAAGCGATACAGCCTCAAAAACAGGATTCAGATAGATTGCTCCAACTCCAAGCTCTTTAATGTAATCAAGCCTATCAATAATTCCCTGAAGATCCCCCCCATATCTTCTTTCATATAGATGATTTCGAACATCACCGCCAAGTTTTTTCTCCCATTCAGATTGTGCGAACCAGTTGCTTGTCCATTTTGAAATTGCCCAGTCTTCTGGAATTTTTCTATTGTTAATAAAAACTTTTTCTGCTTCTGGATCATTTGTAGTGTCGCCATTTGCAAATCTCTCTGGAAATATTTGATACCACACAACACCTTTTGCCCACAACGGTACTTTTTCTTGTTGAGAAAAAATTGTTATAGAAATTGCAATCGACAATAAAAATACTGTTACCTTCATAATCCTAACTCTTTTTTCATAAGTTCTAAAGTTTTAATAATTGTATGTGGTTTATAACCAAGTTCACTTTGAGCTTTAATTGTAATTAATCCTGATTTCAGAGGTCTTCGTGCCGGTTGATTTAGTTCTTCTGTTTTTATTTTACTAATTAATGTTTTATCCAAGTTGAAGAAATCGGCTATCAAAATTGTAAAATCATATCGCGAAATAAATTCACTTCCACCAATATTATAAGTGCCTTCCTTACGAAGTTCTATTGTTTTATTAATTCCCTGCACAAGGTCATCGATAAAAGTTGGATTATTTATCTGGTCATCAACAATTCTTATTGTTTTTTTTGCTCTTAAAGAATCAACAACCCATTTAACAAAATCAGGACGGCTGAATTTTGCGGTTCCGTACAAAACATTTGTTCTTAAAATCGTGTACTTGATACCACTTATTTTTAAAACATTTTCACTGGCTAATTTTGTTCTTGCGTAGTAGCCAAGTGGATTAGGGATATCATTTTCACTATAAGGTCCATTCTTCCCATCAAAAATATAATCAGTTGAAATATGAATAAGGTGTGAATCTAAAACTCTTGCAGATTCAGAAAGATACTCTACGCCTTTAACATTAATTTTCCAGGCAAGTTCTCGTTCTGTTTCACTTAAATCTACATTTGTAAAAGCAGCTGCATTGATAATAAAATCGGGACAGAAATCCTTAATTACCCTTTTAATTTCATTACGATTTGAAACATCACTTTGTACATAATCTAGTTCTTGAAAGACAAATTTATCTTCAACAGAAGTAGAAAGTAATTCAACATCAGAAATTATTGAGTAAAACTCAACGACACGCTGCCCGAGCATTCCATTTGCACCAACAACAAGTATTCTTCGCTTTATAAGATCAATAGGAGTCATATCTTTTACAATAATTTATTTTCAACAAAATATTCTGCTTTTTCAACGGCGTTTGTTAATGAATCAATTGCATCTTTATTTCTAATATAACTATAAAAGAAAGATGCCCCAAAAACATCGCCGCAGCCAATAATATTTGGGTTGTTAATTTTTCTTGCGGCAACAAAGTAAGACAAAATTTCTTTTTGATCTTTAAAGTAAACTCTTGCGCCCAGCTCGCCTTTTGTAACACAAAGTGTTTTAGCACCAAAACCAAGTATTTCTTTAACAATTTCAAATTCATGTTTCTTTTGAGACAAAGTAAATAATTCATTCTGGTTTACCTGAATTATATCCAAACATTTTGCCCAACTTTCAAATTCTGGTATTAATCTGAATTCTCTCATAAAATCTTTAGCCAAACCACGAGATAATGTATGAATATCAATATAGATCAATCCAGAATAGTTATTTCGGATTTGTTTCAACTGATCCATAGTAATATCAAATCCAGTAATCATATTAATTAGAATTCCATCAAAGTTATTAAAATTCAAATTGGTGAGTGAAAGATTATTTGTTACGTTTTCATAACTCTCATGTCTCTCAGTCTCTTTTTGCATATTAAGATGAACCCTTGGAATTTTTTCAACTTTCTGTAAATACTTTTTATTTACTTTTTCAAACTCTGGTTTGAAGTAATTATAAGTTTCATCATCATACTGCGTGATTAGAAATATTTCATCATCATTTGATTTTAATCTGTTAAGAACCGAAATGGTATAAAATATTCCCCCAGCACTTATGTTTTGTGCTCCAGCAGAATTTATAAAATCCAGCACCGAATGTCCGATTACTAGTAACTTCATTTTAAAACTTTATTTATCCAAAATTACAATTGATTTTAATACTATCTAAATCACAACTGTTAAATAAGTATTGTAACAAGTTCATTATTCGATCAAAATGCTATATATTTGAACACAAATCTGGTAAAAAGTTTTATTATGAAAATCGGAATAACCTGTTATCCTACTTACGGCGGAAGCGGTGTAATTGCTACAGAATTAGGTAAAGAATTAGCTTTACGCGGACACGAAGTTCACTTTATCAGCTATGCACTTCCATTCAGGCTTACAAAGTACATTGAGAATATATTTTATCACGAAGTAGAAACAAGCACGTATCCGTTATTCGAATTTCCACTTTACAGTTTATCGCTTGCAAGTAAAATGATTGAAGTTGCTGAGTTTGAAAATTTGGATTTGCTTCACGTCCATTACGCAATTCCACATGCAACATCTGCATATTTAGCAAAACAAATAGTTAAGAATAAGAAACTTAAAATAACTACAACACTTCACGGAACAGACATAACTTTGGTTGGATTAGAACCATCATTTCTGCCACTTGTAAAATTCAGTATCGAGCAGAGTGATGGCGTTACGGCAGTTTCAAGATTTCTTAAAGAAAAAACTCTTACAAACTATTCAATTGAAAAAGAAATTAGTGTTATACCAAATTTTGTAGATACTGATGTATTTAAGAAAGTATCTATAAATGATTGTGCATTTAGAAAACACATTGCACCTAAGGGCGAAAAAATATTAGTACATACATCAAACTTTCGTCCCGTAAAAAGAGTTACAGATGCCATCAGAGTTTTTAATATTGTACAAAAAGAAGTACCATCAAAACTTCTACTTGTTGGCGATGGTCCTGACAGATCAGAATGCGAAAGATTAACAAGAGAATTAAATCTAACTGACAGCGTTAAATTTCTTGGGAAGCAGGAAGCTTTAGTTGAAATATTAAGCTCTTCTGATGTATTTTTAATTCCCTCACAATCAGAAAGTTTTGGATTAGCTGCCCTGGAAGCGATGTCTTGCGGGCTGCCGGTTATTAGTTCAAGTGTTGGCGGTTTACCAGAACTTGTAAAACATAATGAGTGCGGATTCATCGCTGAAATTGGTGATGTTGAAAGAATGGCAAAATATACCTTGGATCTTTTAACAAATGAAAAGAAGTACGAAATATTTTCTCAGAACGCACGGGCACGAACCTTGAATAATTTTGATAAATCAATTGTTGTTCCCATGTATGAACAACATTATAAAAATATTTTAGAACAATAATATGATAATATATTGCGCCGGTCCTATAAGGGGAAATACAATTTATCAGGAAAATTATTCTGAAATTGTAAAAATAGTTGAATCAATGGGCCATACTGCCTTGTCAGAAATCAGCAGCAAGTTCAGTTCATCAATACCATTAAATGCAAAACAAATATATACTCGGGATGTCAAATGGATTGATGGAAGTAAAATAATGATAGCTGAGGTTTCCGGTCCAAGTATAGGAGTAGGCTTTGAAGTTTCTTATGCCTTGTTTGCAAAAAAAATTCCTGTGCTCGCAGTTTATCAAGATCAAGCCGGACAAATATCTGCAATGATTTCTGGCTGCAGTAATCCATTACTACAAGTTAAAAAGTACTCCAATGTTGAGGATCTAACTGCTATAGTTAAAAATTTTATAGCTAATACCGGCAGCAATTGAACGAAAAAGCATTTATTGAAGGCTGGTTAAGTAAAATTCAATTCACCGGCATAAAACAATTCCCTCTTCATTTTATTGCTAAAACTCAACTCGATATTATTTCTATTCCAATTAAAACTTTAGTAATTGGACAAGAATTTTTTGGAGCTTATGAGATTATCACAACAGATGGCGAGTCTGTTTATCAAGCTTCAAATTACGACGAAGCGAAATTTATAGTATACAGTTCTAAAGCAAGAAACGGCTTAACATATATTCCAAAAGATAAATCACAAATAAAATCTCTTGTTGATTCTTACAATAACTATATAGATGATCTTCTAAATCAAATAAAAAAAGATTATAAAAAGAATTTCCCGGATGGGAAAAATATTCATGCTGTTTCTAATGAAATTTTTCAAAAGCTAAATCTTATCAGATATTAATATTGGCAACTGAAGTATCACAAAAAATCTACGATTACTTTTCATCACTTTATGGTAATGAATCTGCTGATAAGTATGTGGAATTTATTGATCAGGATGCGGCGCAATATATTCGGGTTAATACAGCTAAAATTCCAAGAGGAGATTTATCACAATTACTTTTTGAGAAGTATCAAATTAAATCTGTACCCGTTAATTATTTTGAAAAAGTATTAAAAATTGTTGAAGGTAATGATCGGATAGGAAAAACATTTGAGCACGTAATGGGGTTCTATTATATTCAATCTCTTTCCTCAATGATGCCGCCGCTGATTCTTAATCCAACAAGCGATGATATAGTTCTTGATCTTTGCGGAGCTCCGGGATCTAAATCCACACAAATTGCTGAGATGATGAACAATCGTGGCTCTTTGATAGTTAATGAGGTGGATAATGAGAGAATAAAATCATTAGTATTTAATCTTGAACGAATGAATGTGATAAATGCATCTGTTATTCATTCAAAAGGTGAAGTTCTAAGTAAAGTTTATGATGATCATTTTACAAAAGTACTTGTGGATGCACCTTGCAGCGGTCTTGGTATAATTCAGAAAAAGGGAGAAGTAAGTAATTGGTGGTCATTGGATCATGTAGATAGATTACAGCATCTACAAATGCGTTTATTAATTGCTGCAATTAAAATGGCAAAAGTTGGAGCAGAAATTGTCTATTCTACATGTACACTTTCAATTGAGGAAAATGAATTGGTACTTGATAAGATCCTGGAAAAATATCCTGTTGAAGTACTTGATATTTCGTTACCAATTCCGTCTCGCCCCGCTTTTACTGAGTATGATGGAAAACAATTAAATCCCGAAATAAAAAAAGCAATACGCATTCTTCCGTGGGAAATTGATTCCGATGGTTTCTTTTTAGTAAAGATGAGAAAAATTGATGTAACAGAATCCCCTGAAAAAGAAAATGTAAGAGAGACAGATAACAGAATTGTAAAAAGTAATCATAAAGAAATTCAAGAGTATATAAATTATATTTCCGAACATTTTGGTGTTGAAAGAAAAGTACTGGATGATTACAAATATATTTTCAGAGGTAAAGATATTTTCTTTGTAGTAAAAGATTGGGATGAAGAACATATCGGTTTATTCAACCGTATTGGATTAAAATTAGGTACGCTTGACAAGAAAGACAGAATTACATTTAATTCTCAGGCGGCTCAGGTTTTAGAGAAACACATCACAAAATTTATTTATCATTTAAAGAATGAAGATGAATTGAAAAATTACTTAACCGGCTGGAAAATTAAAGATGTTGATATTCCAATCGGGCAGTATGTTGTTAAGTACAATAATTGGGTGCTGGGTGCAGCAGTTATGACAACTGATGGTTTAAAGAGTAGATTCCCCCGAACAAAACGTACTCAGAAATTTGAATTTTAGTTTCTACTTTAAGTACATCAGTTTTTTTGTTGCGCAATAATTCCCCGCTTTTAACTGATAAAAATATATACCTGAACTTGATTGACCATTGGGCATTGTAAATTGTACATTATACATTCCTGCTGGTTTGTATTCATCTACAAGAACCCCTATTTCCTTTCCTAATAAATCATAAACTTTAAGTGATACGAACTGACTACCGTGGATTGAATATTTTATGCTGGTACTTGGGTTAAACGGATTAGGAAAATTCTGAAATAATTCAAACTTATTGATACTTACATTTTCATCTTCAACCGCGGTTGGAATAACTGGAGTTAGTTTTAAAATTCCTTTATCGGGAACTACTTTAGTGAGTACAACTCTTCCAGTATCTGTAACTATTGTAGTCAATGTATCGATTACACCATTCTGCTCAGTTCGAACATAATTCCATTGATCTGGAATTTTTATGTAAGCACTTAAAGGATAATTAAAAATTGTATTATCTAAATTATCAGAGACATTAATTTGTATTAGCTGGTTTGATGATGAAACAATTTGATAATCTGCTTCATCTCTTTCTTTTATATAACGTGTAATATTTCCAACTGTTTCAACCCAAACTTCTTTACTTGATGATCTTGCCCAAAGAAAATCACATAGCGAAGTAAGCCATTCATTTGATATCGGTTCATAAATTCCCTGTCCAACCAGTTCTGGCAATTGTTCAATTGGTACAACATCATGAATAATGATCATTCCCCACTTACGATTGTTAACCGAATTTTGTGTCCATTCTAAAAAAGTAATAAGTTCATCGATATCATCACTAACAGAATTTCTTGGCATGTCAAATAAAACAACTTTAGCTTTTAATCCGAACCAGTCTTCACCAGACAATGATGAGTCATTAGTAACCTGACCAAGTGTTCTTCCATTCTCATAAAATAGACTTGCGGCAGAATCAACAAGACTATTATGATACGTGTAAGGATAGTTTAATGAAATGCATTTTTCTGCAGGAACTTTTTGTTCAATAAATATTTTGGATTGATACAATTCATACAACAAAGTGCTGTCATCATTTACATCTCCCCATTGAAGTGAAGTAAGATCGTAATGACGCATTGTATGTGAACCTATTTCATGTCCTTCTGATGACATTGATTGAAATGCAGGCCAAGTACCATATCTCCAAATTCCCGGCAGCGTCTCAGTTAAGTATGGAGGCAGCACATAAAATGTTCCCTTAAATCCATATTGATTTAAGATTGGCCTTACATTTTCCGAATGAGATAATAATCCATCATCAAAAGTTAAACTGAATGCACTTTGTCTGTCATCGGCATAATTTGTAAAACGCATTGATCCAATATTTTGTGCAAGCAAAACTTGAGTTAACAAAGCAAATGTAAAAAGTAATTTTTTAATCATCTTATAATTTTTTTATTCGATTCAAAGATATTCTTTTTTGAGCAAATTACTTATTCAAAAATGATGCCTTCAATTACGGATTATCGATCATATTTTAGCATTAAAAACATGCATTATTTGATGCCGTGATTGATTTTGATAATTATTATCTTGCAAAGTCTTTTTTTGATAAACAATCATTGATAAATGTTAAAACCAAAATTATTTACTACTCTTAAAAATTACACTTCTAAACAATTTATTGCAGATTTATCAGCAGGAACAATTGTTGGAATTGTTGCTCTTCCTCTTGCCATTGCATTTGGTATCGCCTCAGGAGTTACACCGGAAAAGGGATTAATCACAGCAATTATTGCCGGATTTATTATTTCATTTCTCGGTGGCAGTCGCGTTCAAATCGGCGGACCAACCGGAGCCTTTATTGTTATAGTTTACGGAATTGTTCAGCAATATGGCGTAAATGGACTTATCATTGCAACAATTATGGCGGGGGTTATTCTTGTAATCATGGGTTTTGCAAGATTTGGTTCTGTAATAAAATTTATTCCGCATCCTGTTGTTGTTGGATTTACAAGTGGTATTGCTTTGTTAATCTTCTCCACACAGATAAAAGATTTTTTTGGATTAGCAATCGATAATGTTCCCTCCGAGTTTTTTGATAAATGGATTGAATATTCATTTAATTTTTCTACAATAAATTATTACGCTTTTGGAACAGCAGCACTTGCGCTGTTCATAATAATAATTTTTCCCAAGATCACTCATAAAATTCCCGGATCAATAGTTGCACTTTTAGTTACGACAGCTATCGTTCAAATTTTTCACCTTCCTGTTGAAACAATCGGATCAAAGTTTGGAGAGCTTCCTTCAGCACTTCCCTCACCTGTTTTTCCACAGATTGATTTTGCAATTATTAAAAATTTGATCGGACCGGCTACTACAATTGCAATACTTGCAGCAATTGAATCATTGCTTTCTGCTGTTGTTGCTGATGGAATGATCGGGGGAAGACATCGCTCAAATATGGAATTAGTTGCTCAAGGTATCGCGAATATTATAACTCCATTATTTGGTGGAATACCCGCAACAGGTGCAATTGCACGTACAGCAACAAATATTAAAAATGGCGGAAGAACTCCTGTGGCAGGAATTGTTCACGCCATTGTCCTTTTACTAATAACACTTTTCTTTGGACAGTATGCAAAATTAATTCCCATGGCAACTTTAGCGGCAGTACTTATAGTTGTTGCTTATAACATGAGTGAGTGGCGATCATTTATTGAAATATTTAAAAGTCCTAAAAGTGATATAATAGTTTTATTAACAACTTTTGGTTTAACAGTTGTATTTGATTTAACAATTGCAATTCAGGTTGGAATGGTACTGGCAGTATTTCTGTTTATGCGATCGATGGCAATGGTTACAAATGTTGGAATTATCACTCGTGAATTAAAAGATGATGATGAAGAAGCAGTTGATGTGAATTCAATTACAAATAAAAAAGTACCGGATAATGTTGAAGTGTTTGAGATAAATGGACCATTTTTCTTCGGCGCCGTTTCAAAGTTTAGAGATGCGATGAGGTTTATTGAAAGTCCTCCCGAAGTTTTGATAATTAGAATGCGTAACGTGCCTGCAATAGATGGAACTGGAATTCATGCTCTTGAAGAAGTTTATCACGAATCAGTTAAGAAAGGCACACAATTGGTTTTATCAGGGGTCCATACACAACCGCTAATGGCATTAGATCAATCGGGATTTCTAAAAGTTATTGGCGAGCAAAATGTCCTGGGAAATATTGATGATTCGTTAGATCGTGCTAGAGAAATTTTGGGATTACAAAAGTTAGGAAGACCAAAAGATTTTGAACCAACTGTTAAGAGAGAAAAAAAACAGTAAGCAAGATTAATTAAAACCCCTCTTGTATTCTCCCCTTTCGTAAAGGGGAGAAATTTTAACTCACTACAAATAATTCTTTAAGTATTTTCCCGTCCAGGAGTTATCATTTTCAGCTATTTCTTCTGGAGTTCCAGTTGCAACAATTTCTCCACCTTTATCGCCAGCTTCCGGACCAAGATCAATAACATAATCAGCACATTTAATTACATCTAAGTTATGTTCGATAATCACAACAGAATTATTCCGCTCAAGAAGCAGTTGAAAACACTTTAATAA
>Ga0105099_10002797_pt1 | contig 10240 bp, 8 predicted proteins | sample PPLLak3cmMay2015_2_FD_79138 | JGI IMG/M metagenome (GOLD analysis project Ga0105099, IMG submission 79138) | Freshwater sediment microbial communities from Prairie Pothole Lake near Jamestown, North Dakota, USA - PPLs Lake P8 Core (1) Depth... | ecosystem: Environmental > Aquatic > Freshwater >...
AATCTAGATATGTTGCGACCAAGAATCATTCCCTGCCTGTTAGTAAAAAACGAGGGGCTCGTCAAGACCATTAATTTTGAGAATCCGAAATATGTCGGTGATCCCATCAATGCCGTGAGAATCTTTAACGAGAAAGAGGTCGATGAGATCATCGTCATTGATATCGATGCGACGGTCAATAAAGCGGAGCCAAATTACAAAATGATCGATAACTTAGCTTCTGAATGCCGGATGCCTCTCTGTTATGGAGGAGGAGTAAAAACAGTCGAACACATCCAGAGAATCATTAGTTTAGGCGTCGAAAAAGTCGCCATAAGTTCCGCCGCAGTGGAAAATCCGGAGCTTGTGGCCAAAGCCGCCGAATGCGTAGGAAGCCAAAGTGTTGTGGCCGTTTTAGATGTTAAAAAAAGCATTCGAGACGAGCATTATGAGATCTGGACGCACAATGGACAAAAAAACACGGGGAGAAAACCGTGCGACTTAGCCCGGCAACTCGAAACGCTCGGTATAGGCGAGATCGTAATCAATTCCATCGATAACGACGGCCTTATGAAAGGCTATGACCTTGATCTTGTAGACATGGTGCGAAGAGCCGTCCATACGCCGATGACTGTGCTTGGGGGAGCCGGATCGCATCAGGATTTAGGGTTGCTCATTAATAAATACAAAACCATCGGCGCTGCCGCGGGCAGCCTATTCGTTTTTAAGGGAATATATCGAGCGGTCCTCATCAATTATCCCAGCTGCATGGAAAAAAGAAAAATATCCGATTATTTCGTATAAGCGATAATGAAGCCGGATCGGGACATCTCCCTTAAATCGTTCGGCGGATGCCCCGGTGATAAGCTTTCCGAGAAAATGAATCCCGTCGGCGAGGGAAGGATGCCTGCCTTTCACGAAAAGACCGAGGGTATTAACAATTTCCTGAAATCATTCCTTATAGTTGATTATGATGAAAGCTGAGGACAAAATTGTTTAAGAACAAAATTCTTTTAATTACGGGTGGAACCGGAACATTCGGCAATGCTGTTTTACATCGGTTCCTTGAAACAGACATCAAAGAAATCCGTATCTTCTCCCGTGATGAAAAGAAACAGGATGAGATGCGGAACGCCATCAAAAACCCAAAAGTCAAGTTCTACCTTGGAAACGTCCGGGATTATGACAGCAGCCTGGTGGCCATGAGGAACGTTGACCTTGTTTTTCATGCCGCCGCACTCAAGCAGGTCCCCTCCTGCGAGTTCTTCCCTTTGGAAGCGGTCCGCACGAATACGTTGGGTACGGAAAACGTCTTGAATGCGGCTTTGGCCTGCGGGGTAAAAAAATTGATTGTTCTGAGTACGGACAAGGCGGTCTACCCCATTAATGCTATGGGCATGTCCAAGGCGCTCATGGAAAAGATGATGATTGCCAAAGCGAGGGCTCATGGGAATTCGAGCACCATTTTTTGCGGGACCCGATATGGGAACGTTATGGGCTCGCGTGGCTCTGTGATCCCATTTTTTATCAACCAGATTCTGTCCGGGACCCCTATTACGGTGACCGATCCGAATATGACACGCTTCATGATGTCTGTTGATGACGCCCTGGATTTGGTGGTCTATGCTTTCCAACATGGAAATCCCGGGGATATATTTGTCCAGAAAGCACCTGCGGCCACCATCGAGACCCTGGCCAATGCTCTAAAGCGGATATTCAATGCCAATAATGAGATCCGGATCATCGGGACCAGGCACGGAGAAAAGTTGTATGAAACTCTTTTAACCCGCGAAGAAATGGCCAAGGCCGAGGATATGGGTGAGTATTATCGGATTTCTTCTGATGTGCGAGATCTTAATTATGTCTGCTATTTTACGGAGGGAGAACTGAAGGTCTCTTGTCAGGAGGATTATAACTCGCACAACACCCGCCGCCTTGACGAGAATGATCTGATTGCCTTGCTGTTGAAACTTGATTTTGTCCGCGATGCTTTGAAAATGGGGAAGATAATTTTATAAGGGTTCGATGTAATTGTGGGCTTCTTGAATGGGCAACGTCTGAAGATAAGAGAAAAGAAGGTTCAATATTTTGAAATAGAGGGGGCGGAAATATGAGCCAACAGAAAAAAATATTGGTTTTGGGTGGCACAGGCATGTTAGGACATTTATTGTTGCGGTATCTTTCCGCGTACTCCGAATATGATGTCTATGCAGCTGCGCGCAATCTGGATGGTCTGGAAAAGCACTTTCCGAAAGATCTGCTTGTCCGGTTTCGCCTTGATAGTGTTGAGGCCAACCATTTCGACAGCGTTATTCGTGCGTTGGCCTCTATCAAGCCGGATATTGTCATCAACTGCATCGGTATTATTAAACAACTCCCGCTCGCCGATGATCCGCTTACAGCGATTACCGTCAATGCGCTGCTTCCTCACCGTATTTCTCTCATTTGCCGTACCGCCGGCGCCCGGCTCATCCATATCAGCTCGGATTGTGTTTTTGATGGAAAGAAGGGCATGTATACGGAGAATGACCAGTCTAATGCTGAGGATCTTTATGGCAGGACAAAATATTTGGGAGAAGTCAGCTATCCGCACTGTTTGACCCTGCGGACATCCATCATCGGTCATGAATTAAAAGGAGGATACGGGCTGATTGAGTGGTTTCTTTCGCAGACTCAAAAGGTTCGTGGATTCCGCAGAGCCGTATATTCAGGCTTTCCTACGATTGAACTTGCCAGGATTATTCACGATTATATTCTGCCTCATCCGGAACTCAGCGGTATCTATCACGTTTCTTCAGACCCGATTTCCAAGTATGATCTGCTCCGTTTGGTTGCGGAACGGTATGGCCAGGAAATTGAGATCGAGCCCTACGATGATTTTATGCAGAACCGTTCCCTGAATTCCACTTTATTTCGTGAAACGACAGAGTATCAGCCTCCTTCATGGGATAAGCTGGTTGAGATGATGCACCGTGATTTCATGGCTAACCGACACTATTACATGACACGGGATATTTGAGGAAGGAGTATTCAGCGCATGGCTCTCAAGGTCCTCACAATCGTCGGAACCCGGCCGGAAATCATTAAATTGAGCAGGGTGATTCATCAACTCGATATGCATACGAAACACGTTCTTGTGCATACCGGACAAAACTATGATTATGAGCTGAATGAGATATTCTTCCAACAGTTGGAGATTAGAAAGCCCGATCACTTCCTGAATGCCGCCGGCGATACTGCGGCGAAAACCATTGGTAATGTTATCGCGAAAGCGGACGAAGTATTTGCTTCTACGCAACCGGACGCTCTCTTGCTTCTCGGGGATACCAACAGTTGTCTTGCCGCATATCCGGCCAAGAGACGAAAGATCCCGATCTTTCACATGGAAGCGGGAAATCGTTGTTTCGACCAGCGCGTACCGGAAGAAATCAACCGCAAAATTGTGGACCACCTAAGCGATCTGAACATGACATACACGGAGCATGCTCGACGTTATCTTCTGGCTGAAGGTCTTAAACCGGAGACGGTTATCAAGACGGGTTCACCTATGAAAGAAGTGATTGTCTATTATCGGCTGCGGATCGAGGCGTCCGACATATTAGAAAAATTGAACTTGGAACCGAATCGCTATTTTGTGGTCAGCGCCCACCGGGAAGAGAATATTGATCATGAAATGAATTTTAACGATCTGATGGACACTTTAAAGGCCATCGTGGAGAAATATGATTTGCCCGTGATTGTTTCCACCCATCCGCGAACGAGAAAGCGCAGGGAAAGCGTGGGCCTTGGAGATTTAGACCATCGCATCCACTTTTTAAAACCTCTCGGGTTCTTTGATTATGTGAAGCTTCAGATGAAGGCAACCTGCACTGTATCCGATAGCGGAACCATCACGGAAGAATCTTCCATTTTGAACTTTCCCGCCATAACGATCAGACAGGCGCATGAAAGACCGGAGGGTATGGATGAGGGAACTCTGATGATGTGTGGTCTCAAGAAAGAGCGAGTTCTTGAAGCCATCGACGTGGTGCGATCGCATTTTGTTGAAGGAGCGCGTCCCTTCCGTATTGTTCAGGATTATGATGTAGAAAATGTATCGAAGAAGGTCTTGCGAATCATTTTGAGCTATACGGATTATGTGAACAGGACTGTCTGGCACCGACCGTAGGGCCATTAATATTCTGATTGTTGTCATGCGAATATTACTATTGGTTGTTTACTACCTTCCGAGTACCAGCTCTGCGGCGAAGCTTATCAATGATCTCGCCATCGAATTCATAAACCGGGGCCAGGACGTTACCGTTGTCGCTCCTGATCATACCGCGAAGGCAGATATTCAATGTGATTATGATGATAAGATCCGGGTCATACGAGTAAAAACGGGTGAAATAAAAAATGGGCCCATGATGTTGCGCGGCTTCCGAGAAATATCTCTATCTAAGATTCTCTGGAAAAGGGCAAAAAATATATTCAAGGAGAACTCGTTCGACCTCATCATTTATTACTCACCGACCATATTTTTTGGACCTCTTGTCAAGCGTCTGAAGCGTCTATTTGGGTGTCCCGCTTATCTTATTCTCCGTGACATATTTCCTCAGTGGGCTGTCGATGCCGGAATCCTGAGGAAAGGATTCCCCTGTAGACTGTTAAGGCATTATGAAAAGATCAATTATGATGCCGCTGACATAATTGGGATCCAATCACCGGCAAACAAAATCTATTTTTCCGAAAGGGGGCTGGATAAGAAATATCGGATCGAGGTCCTGTACAACTGGATGTCACTCGATAATGACTACGGAGCGTCCGTGCCTTTCCGCGAGAAGCTTGGTTTGAATGGCAAGATCGTGTTCTTTTATGGCGGAAACATCGGCATCGCTCAGGATGTTGATAATATCGTTAGAGTTGCCGTGCGCCTGAAAGATATACCGGAAGCGCACTTTTTGCTCGTCGGTGAAGGCAGCGAAGTGCCTCGCCTGAAGAGGGAGATTCAAAGGATGGGTTTAGAGAATTTCTCTATTCATCCAGCCGTAGGTCAACGCGACTATATGAGGATGATTGCGAACATTGATATCGGGATGATTTCCTTGGACCGCAATTTGAAAACTCATAATTATCCGGGAAAAATGCTTGGCTATATGTATCACGCAAAGCCGATTCTGGCCAGCATCAATCCGGGGAACGACTTGCAGGACATTCTGCAAGAATATGAGGCGGGGTTGGTATCTTATAACGGAGATGATGAAACTTTTTACAATCAAGCCCTCCAAATGATAAAAAATCCCGATCTCAGGGCGCAGATGGGAATAAATGGAAGGATCCTTTTGGAAAGAACATTTTCCGTATCAACGGCCGCTTCCCAGATTTTGTCACATTTTTTAAAGTGATTCCGTTTGATGACAAACCATACAGATAAAACCTCCATGATATTAATTACCGGGGCTACCGGCGCCATCGGGCCGAGCGTTGTCCACGCTTTGTATAAAACCGGATATCGGCTTCGTGCGTTCTCTGTCGATGAATCTGCATCAGGGCTGTTTCCTCCGCCCGTAGAGGTTGTTATTGGAGATGTCGTGGACAGGGCGGCCGTCGAATCTGCAATGCAGGGGGTGGATGCCGTCGTTCATATGGCGGCTCTCCTGCATATTGTCAATCCACCGCCAGAAATGCGCGAAAAGTATGAGGGCATCAATATTGGCGGCACAGAAACAGTCGTCGAGGTTGCGCTTGCCGCGGGTGTCAAGAGAATTGTTCTGTTCAGTACGATTGCGGTGTATGGACAGGCGGATGGGAAAGTGTTCAATGAGCAGTCCCCAACGAATCCCGATACTTTTTACGCCCAGACAAAACTCGCAGCCGAAAAGATTGTCTTGAATGCGAAAGGAGCTGCCGGTCAACCGATTGGCGCCGTCTTGCGCTTGGGCGCCGTTTATGGCTCTCGTATCAAGGGCAACTACAGGCGGCTGACGCGAGCCTTGGCCCGTCATCGTTTTATACCGATCGGAAAAGGTCTTAATCACCGGACAATGGTTTATGATAAAGACGTGGGTCGTGCGGCCGTCCTGGCGGTTTCTCATCCCGCTGCATCTGGCAGGGTCTTCAACGTAACGGATGGTGAGTCTCATACCCTGAATGAAATTATTGAATCCATTTGCTTAGCCCTCGGCCGTAACCCGCCTCGGTTGTCATTCCCTGCTGGTCTAGCACGCACGGCGATAGGTTTAATCGAAAAGGGAAGCTACGCCTTTGGTCTTAAGCCTCCGGCTACGCGGGATATCATTGACAAATACGCTGAAGACATTGACGTCAACGGCGGTCTTATTCAAAAAGAACTCGGTTTTATGCCCCAGTATGATTTAAAAACCGGCTGGGAAGAGACCATTGGAGAAATGCGCGCAAGAGGAGAGCTTTAAGTTGCTGATCACTGGGCTTGTCGTCGCCGCCGGCGCTCTTGTCTTATCATTCCTGTGCATTGCGGGATTGCGCCGCTGGGCGGCCAAATGGATGCTTGATATCCCGAATGCGCGTAGTTCGCATATCCGGCCGACTCCTCGCGGAGGAGGGCTCGGTATCGTTATTGGCGTTCTAATCGGAGCATGGAGTATATTTGCATCCCGAGTCCTCATCATGCCGTTTGGGGAACTCGCGGTCATCAGCCTCACCGGGGGAATAATGGCGTTGGTTGGATGGTTTGACGATATCCATCGACTCCCATATCAAATACGGTTGATCATCCAAGCGATAAGCTCTGTAATCATTTTAATTGCCATTGGCTATTTTCATACTATATTTGGCCCTTTCGTTGGCGATATTCATCTGCATTCAAAAGGGATCCTATTTGCGTTTTTATGGATCATGGGTTTATCCAATGCTTTTAATTTCATGGATGGGATAGACGGGATCGCGGGTGGACAAGCGCTGATCGCAGGACTGGGGTGGGCCATTATCGGCTTTATGAGCGGCGAAGTGTTCGTTGGCTTGATTGGATTGCTCTTAGCCTCAACAAGCCTGGGGTTCTTATTCCACAATTGGCCTCCTGCTCGTATATTTATGGGGGATGTGGGAAGTGCTTTTATCGGATTCAGCCTGGCTGTTCTGCCAATCATGGCCGGCCAGAAGGATTCGCGCTTCATGATCGCCGGGTTCTTGATGGTCTGGCCATTTATTTTCGATACTTCTTTCACCTTGGTACGCCGCATGATCAAAAAAGAGAATATTTTCGAAGCGCATCGATCCCACCTCTATCAGCGGCTGGTTATTGCCGGGTATAGCCATCGTTTTGTAACGCTCATCTATATGGGGTTTGCTTTAACAGGAGCAATTCTCGCTTTCTTGTGGATTAAGGATTCCTATGGATCTGATATCCTTGTCATTCTGATACCGGCGTTGCTGTTCTTTGGCTTATGGCTATTCACGATCCGAGTTGAAAAGAGATTCCATCCAGCCTTGTAGAACCAAGGGCCTGACTTGCCTTTTGTAAGCCGGATGACATAAAATTCCTTCAAGCAGGTTGCGGGAACCATGAAAAGTCATTACAACGCGACTTTGTTGGCGCTATTGATATGTAAATTCCCCACGAGGAGGGGTTTCTTTTTATGATGAGAACCTAAAGATGAATTCCATTTTAAGCCTCTTTTTCAGCAAGTTCAGTCAAGGCATTATTGACCTCATCGTCTTTGCCTTGTCTTTGTTTGCGGCGTATTTCATCCGCTTCGAGGGAGCCATCCCGGGCGAGTTTATGAGGCAGATGGCGGTCCTCTTGCCATACGTCGTTATTGCCAGGTCCATATCCTTCCAGGCGTTTTCCATCTACAAGATTGTCTGGCGCTATATTTCCATCCATGACGTCCGGCGAATCCTTAAGGGAATTCTCCCTGTGACCGCGCTTTTGATCTTGGCCCGTTATTTTGCGCCTCAACGCCTCACCATGCTGCGCATCCCCATCAGCGTCATAACCCTCGAATTCCTCCTGATCTTTCTGGGAACATCGGGAATCCGGATGGTTCGGAGGATCACGACGGAGTTAGCGCATCGGGAGAACCTGACTCGCCGGAGGAACGGAGTGGTCAAAAGGGTTCTGCTCATTGGGGCGGGCGACGCAGGGAACATGGTGGCTAAGGAATTGAGCCAGAGAACGGATCTGGGAATGGAAGTCGAGGGATTCATCGACGACGATCCGAAGAAGTTCAACTCCGTTATCCAGGGCGTGCGTATTTTCGGGAGTACGGCTCAGATCCCTGAGGTTGCCAAGCAATTGAAGATCGACGAAGCCATCATCACCATCGCCAATGCATCTTCGCGGGAGATCCGCCGGATCGTCGAGTTGTGCAAGGGCGCTGGCATTAAGGTCAAGATTGTCCCCGGGCTGTTCGAGATGCTTGATGATAAAGTCAAGATCACCAAGATTCGCGAGGTTAATATTGATGATCTGCTGGGCCGAAGCGTTGTCGATATCGAGACGCATCATCCCGATGTCGAAAAGTCCTATCGAGGGAAACGCATCCTCGTCACGGGGGCCGGGGGGTCCATCGGGAGCGAACTGTGCCGGCAGTTGTGCGCGTATTGGCCGAAAGAGCTCATTCTCATAGACAAAGATGAGAACAGCATCTTCGAGATCGACAAAGAACTCCAGGACAGTGCGAAGGGGTTACGGGTGACTCCCATCATTTCCAACATCAAAAACGAAAAGCGATTGGAAACGATCTTTGCCAATTTTAAGCCCGAGGTCATCTTTCACGCGGCCGCCCATAAACATGTCCCGCTCATGGAATTAAACGTCAGCGAGGCGATACTCAACAATGTGCAGGGAACGCTGAACGTGGCGAAATTGGCCGACATGTATGGAGTGGAAAGTTTTATCTTCATTTCCTCCGACAAGGCCGTGAACCCGACGAGCGTCATGGGGACCACCAAGAAAGTGGGTGAAGTCATCATCCAAGACATTGCGTCTAAGAGCGGGACAAAGTTTGCGTGCGTGAGGTTCGGGAACGTCCTGGGCAGCCGGGGCAGTGTCGTGCCGCTGTTTCAGAAACAGATCGCCAGAGGAGGGCCGGTGACGGTCACCCACCCGGACGTCGAACGGTTCTTCATGTCGATCGCGGAGGCGGTGGCTCTCATCATCCAGGCGGGCTCGATCGGGACCAAAGGCGAGATCTTTGTCCTTGACATGGGGAAGATGGTGAAGATCAGCGACCTGGCCAGGGACCTCATCCGGCTCTCCGGGCTCAAGGATGATGATATCGAGATCAAGTACACGGGGCTGAGGCCGGGGGAGAAGCTTTACGAAGAGATATTGATCGACAAGGAACGGGACAAGGTCACTCAGTTTGAGAAGATCTTCGTCGAGCCGCCGGTTGAGTATCAGAATGACGATCTTGGGAAGAGGCTCAAAGATCTGATCGCGGTCGCGGAAAAAGGCGAGGATGCGGAGATCATCCGCCACTTCCAGGAGATGAACATCGGTTACCAGGGAGATTGGCGCGGCGGCGGACGGTAAGAGTAGGCATGAGGCAGGAAAGGCAGAGGTGCGTCCTCTGCTTTTTTTTTAAATGGGGATATGAAGCGAGGCCGAGTTGATATGTGCATGAATAGAGTTCGGCAATATAAAAGGGCGCGACTCAAGGAAGCGGTAGTGTGGATGGACTTCATTTTTCTGGGGATTGTTCTAGCCGCCGCTCCCCTATTCTTATTCCCACGGGCGCGGTATGCATGGGTGGGCCTTGTATTAGGATGCATGTTGATAGGGAACGGGGTGATTCGGGGTCGGTTCTTAGAGCGAACCCCCTTGGACTGTGGAATCGGCGGATTGGGGCTGATGATTTTTTTGACGTGCTTTGTGGTTCCGGACATCGAGTTCAGTCTGGGAAAGATAGCCGGGGCAGTATATGGGATAATGCTTTATTATGCCGCCGTGGCTGTAATGCGGACGGAGCGGGCTATTAGGCTGGGCATCGGCGCCTTTGTGGTGGTAGGTGTCGCGCTGGCAGCCTTCGGGATCGTGGGGGCGGTTATTGGACCCGAGCAGGCATTTACCAAAATGTTCCCCAACATTACAAAGATTCTCCCCCAGCACAATTGGGCTCTGCCGGGGGCCGAGGCCGGGATAAACCCAAATGCGGTCGGGGGCAGCCTTCTTTGGATCATTCCATTGGCGCTTTTCCTAGTCGGTGCGAAGTTGGGCGCGTTCGGAGGCCGGCCGAAGAAGGTGGCAGAAGCGCCAATGAGCGAGGGTAAAGACGACGGGAGAGTGGAGGAGGCCGGGACC
>Ga0105099_10002800_pt1 | contig 10237 bp, 12 predicted proteins | sample PPLLak3cmMay2015_2_FD_79138 | JGI IMG/M metagenome (GOLD analysis project Ga0105099, IMG submission 79138) | Freshwater sediment microbial communities from Prairie Pothole Lake near Jamestown, North Dakota, USA - PPLs Lake P8 Core (1) Depth... | ecosystem: Environmental > Aquatic > Freshwater >...
AACCACGCTAATGTCGGGTATTTGACTGTTGAGACTGACCCCATAGCCGGTGCGCTTACCGGTATTATCGTGGGCAACGGCACAGGGGTTGAGGCAACGACCGACAACCATACTAATTGGGATACGGTCTATGCCCTTGTCAATGGTAACGCCGCAACGTGGACGGGGAAAGCGGATTACGAATTCGGTGCTAACAACTTTAACGGTACGGGTAATTTTACGACTACGGGAACAATCAGCGGCGTAAATGCCACATGGAGTGGGAAGCAAGATGTCTTAACCGATTCTGCCAGTCTTGCGTCGGCATTAGGCGATGAAACCGGCAGCGGTTTGGCTGTATTTAATAATAGTCCAACCTTGGTTTCCCCTGTACTTGGCGTCGCAACTGGAACAAGATTAACATTGTCGGGCATGGCATCAGTATTAAGCTATGTTAACGCAAGTGACCAAACGGTTGCGAATAATACCACGACCACCGTTGTTTTAGACGGCGAAAGTTATGACGTGGGTTCTGATTTTGCAAGCAATACCTTTACTGCGCCAAGAAGCGGTTATTATTGGGTCGGCGGGAAAATTGATTATAGCGGCGGGATAGTCTCCGGTAAAGCGTATGCCGCTAGAATAATTTTAAACGGAGGGGCTACTCCGTTAAATTATATTGAGGTGACGGCGTATAATACTTCTCCGTTATCTTTGGTAATACCGATGCGAAAAGAATATCTTTCGGCAAGCGATACTCTTATTTTGGAGGCCTATCATATAGCCGGGGTAGATCAATTGGTTAAAAAGGGAATAGGTCGTACATGGTTACAAGTGGGCGAAGCTACTAATTAAGGGAGATAAAAAATGCCAACGAGCATTAAAAAAATCTTTGGAGATAAGGACGGAAAAGTGTTTATAACATTGTTCGATTGGAAAAAAGACGTTGAGTATTATATAAAAGTGCACAAACAGAAAGGGCAAGCATATCCCGATAACATTGAAGCGGCCATGAAGCAGGACGATGATGTGCTTAAAAAAATCATGTTCGATTCTCTTAGGGCGATGAAGGCTTTAGGTTTTATCGTGTGGCACTACATGAACGGGAAGGCTTATCGCGCAGGAATAATCTATTTATCCGATATGGAGCTGGGTTTTGACGGCACAATCCACTATATCGCCGATTATGAACATTTAAGGTATTCGGCTAAAGAGAAAATAAATGATGACGTGATGGCGAAGGCGGGAAAGCTATTTTTAGGTTTTGTTTTCAATGCTTTAAATTTTGTGCGTGTGTCGGCGGTTTGCCTTCTCGATAATAGACTAGCGATAAACTTTATAAAAAAGATCGGGTTTAAAGAAGAGGGCATAAGGCGTAATTCAGTTATTTACAATGGTAAGGCCAGAAATGCTTTGACATTCGGGATTATTAAAGACGATATAAAATAGGGGGATAATTATGGGTTGTGGTGGTTCAGGTAGATCGGGCGCGGCTTCACAGTTGAATATTATCGCTCCTTATAGCGGTCTAGGCGATATGGTAGCTTCGATACCTACATCAGCGGAGGAAAAGGCACAAGAAACGCAAAATAAACTAATTAGCGCTCAAAATGATCTAGCGCAGATGAGCGCTGACAGTCAAAAACAGTTGCTTCCATATTATCTTGAGCTTTTTAAGAATATCGAGTTGCCGGAGGCTTATCGCGAGGAAGAATACCAAAAGAATTATGCGTACCCCCTTCAAGTGGCCCAAGCGAAATCTGCCACAGAATTATTGTCGCTAGAAAGCGATTACATGAAAAATGTTTATTATCCTGGTTTAACCGCTGCGGGAAAAACCCAGAGCGAGCTTTTGGCCGCCCAAGAAGCGGCGATACCGGGGATCAGCGAATATCTTAACTCTGCCAGCGGCTTATCCGAAGAAGAATCTAACCGTATTTTTGGTAAAGCTAGGGAACGTATTGGTGCTACTTATGACTCAGAACGGGCGAGAACGGGTGAGCGTTTCGCTTCGGTTGGCGGCATGAATAGCGGAGAGTACCAAAAAGCCATGCTGGATGTAGGCTACAAACAGGCTTCCGATGAACGGACAGCGGCGATAGATCAGGCGATCTACGAGGCCGGCTTATTGAAGCAAGAGCAGACCAGCAAGGCCCAGGCCGCGATGAACTTTACATCAGGCTTAGGCTCCGGCACCCCCCAGGCAATCTCCATGCCGGGGGTATCTTCGACAACCGGCGGCGCGTCCAGTTCAGCGTACAGCGCATTGCCTAACATTCCGTCGTCCGGCAGTTATCAAAGCCCCGTAGCTCTTGATATGCCTGTTTATCAGGGAATTGAAGGGCAATTATCAATGAATGATATTATGTCAATATTTGGCTCTATAATGAAAGCAAAAAGCGGAGGTATGTAATTATGGCATACGGTGAAAAAGCACAAAATCACCCCGCCGCAGCGACTTTAGGGGAAGGTATCGGCGGGCTTATCGCTCGTAGTCGGCAGCGGGAGGCGCAGGGCAAGTTGCAGGCGTTGATCGAGGAGGGGTTGAAGAATGGGTCGCTAGAACCAGCCTTTGAGGTTGATTCAGCAACAGGGAGCATTAAAGCCTCGTTTAAGCGGAGTAAAGACACCGAGGGATATACTACCGACATAACTAACGGAATCCACTCAATAGAACAGGGTGCTGATCCTCTCAAGGTTTATTACGAGGTTGCCAAAAAACATCCTAGCAGGGCGGCGCAGTTGAAGTCGGTATTTTTGACAGGGCGCAGAACAGGAGGGGATAATCTTTTCGATGAAGGCGCCAATATCCCCCAAAACGTACCACAAGCCGGGCCAGCGGCTGTACCTTCCACACAACCGGCAGCAGTGCCGCAACCAGCACAAGCGGCACCGGCAGGGAAAATAAAGGTGCGGAGAATCAGCGATGGAGCAATAGGATATTTCCCGGCGGATCAACCCTTAGAGGCTGGTTTAGAAAAAATTTAACATGGCATCACTTTTTGAACCGATAACGGAAGAAAAAAAATCGTTATTCGAGCCGATAGAGAATGGGGCAGATGCGTTTAAACAATCTCTATTCGAGCCGATTAGCGATAAGCCTTCTTTATTCGAACCCATTTCTTTATCGCAACAAAACGGTGAAGATGTACTTGATAAAATTATAGCCGCCGAAAAGAAAAAAGTAGAAGAAGCGCATTTTAAACCTACTCCACAAGCGGAAGCCAACTTACAACAAGCAATCCAACATCCCGTAAGGAGTTTGTTTCAACCTTTGTCTGTTACGGCTGGCGGTGAAAGCGTACAAGAGGTTGCCAACGCCTCACCTACCGCTAAACCTGCGGGTACATTTTTGGGTGATGCTGAATACTTTGCTAGGGGCGTAGGAGCGGGGGTTGCAGATATGGTGCAAACTCCTGTCAACTATATACCTATCCCCGGTGCAAAATATTTAGGGAAAATCCCTGTTGCCGGAACAACATTAGGCGAGATTGCAACAAAAGCTAAGATAGGCAAAGGTTTTGCACAAGACGTTAAATACTTGGCGGCGGCGGGAAAGGCCGCGCAGGGTGGGGTAGTTATGCCAGAACTTAATGCGGTCGCAGAGAAAATAATCAAGGCTGGTGGTGGTGAACCAATGAAATCAGCAAAAGGTTCTATCATGTCCGGTGCGCCCCAAGAAGGGAAGTTTGAAGCAATCGGCGCGAAGGTTTTATTTAATGACCCTGATCCGCGTTTTCAATCTACTATGGCATTGCCGATTGAAGATTTATCCCCACAAAACGTAGCGAAAGCGATAGCGAACAAAAGAAAAGAAATAATTGAGGGGCAAAATTTTAATCCCGATAAATACGTTGCCGAACAAGTTGTTAAACGTGAAAGTGCGCGCAATCAAGATGAAATATTAGGCACGAATGAAAACCTCACAAAATTTTATAAAGAGGCCAAAAGTAAACTCGTTGACTTTGCCGCACCGATTGAAGATGTTTTGCGAACAGCGCAGAAAAAAGGTAAATATATTGTTCGACCCGAAGCGCATATCACTAACCAGATTGATAGGGTTTTGCGTGCGCCAACGATAGCCGGCCAATTTGCAAAAGATAATGGTTTAGTCGATGTCATCAAGAACGTGGATAATCTTAATAACCTCGATCAATATATGATCGCTAAACACGCGCAAACAGTTAAAACTAATGGAATAAAAACCGGTAGAAATTCAATCGCCGACGCTAAGTTGGTTGAAGCCTTTGCGCCGCGTTACGAGAAATACGCGCAAGTCGTTACCAACTATTCAAGAAAACTTTTGGATTATTCGGTTGATTCCGGTTTGATAAACAAAGAATTAGCAGATACCTTAAAAATAAAATATCCTAATTATGTGCCGCTGAATAGGATATTTACCGAACTTGAAAAGGTTGGTGGTGGCGGTGGTTCAAAAGCGATTGCCTCGCTTTCTCGGCAAACAATTGTGCAAAGATTAAAAGGATCAGACAGAGAAGTTGAAAGCCCCGTTGCTTCATTGTTATTAAAGACTAATGATGCTTTTAAGCAGGGCGAGAAAAACAAAGCCGCCCAGATGTTAGTTAATTATAAAGACCTCCCTGATAATCCTTTTCAAATAAAAGAAATAAAACCTAAAATCGTACCGGTCGGCGTTGTTACGCATAAGGCGGCTGTCGATGCTGCTTACGTTAAAAAGGTCGGAGATTTAGCCCAAAGCCTTGGGGCTAAAGTTATAACAACCGGTCAACCCGGCCGGGCTTTGGGGTACTTTCACCACGCGGGCAATGTTATTGAAAGAAAATTCTCTACACCTGAAGAAGTTATATCTCACGAAGCCGGACATTTCTTTGACAAGAAATATGGGTTGAAAAAAAGATTTTATCGTAGGGGTGTCAACAAACCTATCGGCGATGAAATGATGAAGTTCGTGGAGGATCAAGGTCAATCAGTTAGCCGAGCGAATAGTCCTTCCGAGAGGTTTGCACATTCTTTTGAGTGGTGGTTGTCTAACAGGGCCTTGGCCGAAAAGGATATTCCTTTATTTTCTGCCAAGATCAAACAAATAATCGCAGAAACCCCGGAGTTAAAACCCTTGATAGACATAAGACCAACTCCGGGTTTATCCCTTGAAAGGATGAAAGAAACTGTTTATGGGCCATCGGCTTTTGAACCTAAAGAACCGCATATATCGGTTTTGGTAAAAGGAGAAAAGAAATTCTTTGCGACTACCCCCGAAGTGGCCCAAGCCGCTAAATCTCTTGGTGTACAAGAGCTGAATGTTTTGGGTAAGATATTTGCTTTGCCGGTTAGGATCGCCCGTGTTGGTATTACTGGAATAAATACACCCTTCGTGGCAGCGAATATCGCTAAGGATCAGGTTACGGGCATTATCAACTCTAAAAATGCACTAAGAACGTCGATTGCTAACCCAGCAGTATTCTTCAAGGCTTTGACGGAAGCTGTGGGGCATGGCAAGGTTTACGAAGAAATGGCCAGGCAAGGTGCGCTTGGTACGTCTTTCGATATATCGCGTAATCAACCATTATTAACGATTGGCAAGATAAGATCAGGTAGAAGTGTGCCGGCAAAGATCGCCTATACTGTACGTCATCCTGGCGAACTTTTAAGGGCAGTTGAAAACATCATCGGAAGAAGCGAGGAACTTACGAGAATACAGCAGTTTGAAGGAACGAAACGTGCTATGTTAGCCAAGGGTATGTCAATGAACGGGGCCAATATCGAAGCGGCGCGGGCGGCCAGAGAAAATACCGTTAATTTCGCCCGACGTGGAGAATGGGGAACGGTTTTAAATTCTGCCTTTTTGTATATAAACGCCAATATTCAAGGTACTCGTACATTTGTTAGAAATTTTAGTGAACGGCCGGCGGCTACCGTAACCAAAATGGCATTGGTTGTTTTTACCCCGGTTGCCATAGCTACGGCCTGGAATTTATCTGATCCTAAAAGGAAGGCGGCATATGAAGATATAGGGGAAGCTGATAAAGAAAACAACATTATTATTATTCCCCCTGATCCGGTGAAAAGACCAGATGGCACTTGGAATGTAATCAAGATACCTCTATCGCAGGAGATAAACAATATCGCTGGCTTGGCCCGTAAACCTATTGAGCAGGCTTATAACCTAGACCCTATGGTTGCCAACGATATAATCAAGGCTTTCGCGGGGACAATATCGCCGATAAACCCTACTGTAAACTCGGCGATTTCTACCCTTACTCCACAAGCTATTAAGCCAACTCTTGAAGCGGTAACGAATAAAAACTTTTTCTTTGGCAGTAAGATAGTGCCACAGAGCTTGGAAAGGTTATCACCAGAATTACAGGTAAAGCCTCATACATCTGGCACGGCTAGGCAGATAGGAAAAATATTACACGCTTCGCCCCTAAAAGTTGAAGCGTTTATCAACGGAACTTTCGGCGGTGTATCTTCGCAAGTCCTTCATGCCAGCGACATAGTTTTAGCAGGGTTTAATATAATACCAAGAGATCAGATAGGCGGCAAAAGCGTAATCAAGGCAATAACTGATCGGTTTACTTCTGTTCGCGGGGGGCATTTAGACGATAAGGCTAATGAAGAATTGCAAAAGATAATCCAACGCCATGCTGATGATAGTTTTAGATTAAAACAGGAAGCGGAAATCTTATATGCTGATTTAAAAAATAGACCACCAGCGGAGGCCAACAAAATAGCATTGGGAATAAAAAAAGTAAACCCATCAAAATTTGAAAAGCTAAAAGATGTTATTTCCGCAGAAAAAAAGAATTTAGATTATAACGATAGGTTGATGTTGCAACTGCCCATCGGCAACGGAAATCGAGCCTTGTTCATTTGGAAAAATTTGAAGGCGTTCAAAACAACACAAGATAAAAATGCTTACATAGCTTCTTTGAAGGCAAAAGGGATTGTGTCCGACAAGGTGATGGAACAGCTAAAGTATTTCAAGAATAACAATATTCCGAGCTTACCTTAAACTGTTTCCAAAGATTATTATTTTGAGGCAGAATTAGAATCGCTTATGCGGGGTAATCCTGGAATCGGTTCAAACAGGGATTGTTTATATACCTCTTGCGATATTCGATGCCATACCCCAGCGGAAGATTTATCTTTTTTAAAAAATGCGTACATCTGGCCGGTTTTTTTGTTAAAGCGCAAAACAACAGAATCCATTGTTTTAAATGAATAAGTATCATAAAAAAACAAAAACAGGTAGAGCCAAACGATAACCAGAGCGATGGCGGTTTTTGTAAATAGTTTCATTATTTAAACGTCGTTTTATCGCCCCTATTTTCTATAATCTTTTGCTCTATGTAATCTGGTTTTCTGATGGATATACCCCAGTCGTTTGCTGTGCCCCATTGAGCAAGCTTATCGTTTTTAAAAATTAAATAATAGCGGTATCTTTTTTTAGGTAAAAATCCGGGTTTGCGAAATACATAATCCCACATTTCCACGGCAGTATTTTCTTGGTTAGAGGCTTTGATCGAAAGAGGATCGCCAATTTTTGTTTTGACATCTTCCTTATCCATTCCTATATGTAGAGATTTGACTAAGCCTATGTCTTGTGCGCCGCTGGCACAACCAGAAAGGAAAACCGAAAAGATGATAATGGCCGCGAACCTCGTGGGTTTCATAAAGGAAGTATATAATATAAAAATGAGAAAGTCAAGGGTAATTATTAAAAATAATCAATAAAATTAACGTCTTTCCCTTGTGGTTTTCCTGCCCTAAAACGGTTACATTGCCACTAGATATAGGAATTTAAAATTATTTTGCAATTTTCTTTATCTTTTAGTTGACAATGATACGCAGATATAGTATATTCACTATGGGTGAACATTCAAGGTAAACATCTTAACGAAGGGGATAAAATGGGTAGGAATAAAAACGGAAAGTTTATAACGTGCGCCGGGTGTAAAAAAAGTAAATACGTTCCGGCTTCAAGGATAAAGAGTAAGTTTTGCAGTAAGCAGTGTTACTGGAAGGCACTTAAAAGGTTAGGTAGATAGGCTGGGGAGCTGCCATCAGCTAGATGGCAATAGGTAGGAGTTATGCAACAAGAATTTGAATTTGAAGAAAAAACAGAGTTGATACAGGTCAGGGTACCGATAAGCTTTAAGCGCGAGCTAAAGGCGTTCTGCTCTAAGCATGGATGGACAAATTCTGTCATATTGCGCTTGTTGGCAGAAAAGCTTATTTACAATTGGCGTACCTTCCCTGGTGATCGTCCGGCGGTAATAGAAACGTCTGCCGCCGCTGATGATGTTTCTCAATTTTTGCTATCAATTAATTCTAGGAAGAATGGATTTAAAGAAAACGCTATATTTCACAATAGATTTTGAGCGAAAATATTTGTTGACAATATTTTTAGTGTGAGCGATAATTAAGGTGTTCATTTAAAACTAGGGAAAAAAGAAATCGACACCCAGTCGGTTTTTAGGAAACGCGGGTTTACCAAATACTCGCGTAAAATGTGACTACTTCCTATACTATATCAAATGTAGGATTAAAAGTCACATAAGAAAATAGTACAGAAGCTATCCTAAGAACCGACTGAAAGCAGCAAAAACTACTTACGGTCGGTTTTTTTATTTCTGAACACATTACAAATGTAATGGCGCTATCAGTACAAAGAGGAATAAAAATGGCCCTGCACAAAAGCCAAACAATTAAAACAATGGAAATGCCCCGGTGGTGGTCTGTCTTGCAGGGCCTACCACTTAGCAGCCGGGGGTTTTCTATTTTTGAGGTGTTGGCATGAAGCATAAATCCTTGACGTCCATCGCCGTGTTGGTCGCCGCCATTGTCGTTTACTTTTTCACAATACTTTTGTTTGCCTTCTTAGATTACGTAGCAAAGGGAGGTAGTTTATGAAAAACACGAAGCACACGCCAGGGCCGTGGGAAGTGGTAAAAATAAAAACCTCTACCGGTAATTACGTTTACCGAAAAGGTTCATCGGTAGATCACGTAGCTACCTGCGGCAACCCTGCTAACGCCCACCTAATCGCCGCCGCGCCGGAGTTGTTGGAGGCGTTAAAAGAGGCTCAAAAAGCGCTGCTGATCTGTAAGCCGATTATGGCGCATTATGCAGAGCCACAAGCGGCATACGCAAAAGTGGCACAAAAAATTGAACAAGTCATCGCTAAAGCGGAGGGCAAATAATATGAAACCATCAATCAACGAATATACCTACGCCGGTTTTGTGGATTTCAAAGGGTACGAAAAGGCCATGAAAGCGTACCGCACCGACAAGGCTTTCCCATGGGCGACTGCCACCATGGTAATCGTTGTCGTGATCGCCTTGTTCATCAATATGCGCAGTCGCGATAACTACATCACTGCACATGGTGCGGAGATTGTCGCCAAAGGCAACGCGGCGCACGCGGCCCAGGCGGGAACAAGCTTTTATTACAAATCAACGCCGGTGCAACCATGATCCACCGCCTTCCCAACAACGGCAATCACATGGTCGATGTGCCGCCGGTGCGCCATTACGCGGACGAGGGCAGAGGTAAGAACCACTTTAACGAGAGAGATTATTTGAAATTTAAGATCAAAGGCAAGTCGTTGTTGGAGGCTAGGCAGATCGTAAGGGCGTGGAGAAACGAAACAAGGGGGAATTAAATGAGAACGTGCGACGATCACCACGATGAAATTGTTTACGAAGGCAAAGACTGTCCTCTTTGCGTGGCGTTAGGACGGATATTAGACCTCGAAGATCAGGTTGTCGACCTTGAAAGAGATTTAAGGGAGGCGCAAAGACAAGGTGAGTTATGACCGCCACACCTGACAAATATTATTCTTCGTGTTGTTTGGTTTTGGTTGAGGACGAAGAAGGGCCGGACGTGGGTATGCTTTGCCCTAAGTGCGGCAAGCCGTGCGAATTGATCGACGAGAATGAAGCCGATTTTCAAAGAGCGTTTGGAAAGGATAGGTTTTAAAATGTGTAAAGAAGAAATCTTGGCAAGATTATTTTATGGACTTAAACAAGCGCGGGTAACGGTTTGTGGTCATGGCCATAACCTCCCCACCCGTGCTAAAAAATCCGCAAAACCTGATGGGCGAAGGTACCCGTCGTACGCGGGGTATGCGCTGGCTAGCGACCGGCGGCGGGTTTGTTTTAAAAAACAGGAGGATTTATGCAGGAATTAGCAAAACAAGAGCCACTAACGGCGGCGCAGGTAAAAGCAAACATAAAAACCATTCAAGAGATTTTGGAAAAGGTCATGCTTAAA
>Ga0105099_10002803_pt1 | contig 10231 bp, 5 predicted proteins | sample PPLLak3cmMay2015_2_FD_79138 | JGI IMG/M metagenome (GOLD analysis project Ga0105099, IMG submission 79138) | Freshwater sediment microbial communities from Prairie Pothole Lake near Jamestown, North Dakota, USA - PPLs Lake P8 Core (1) Depth... | ecosystem: Environmental > Aquatic > Freshwater >...
CGGGGCTTGGGACGTGAACTTGTCTTCGACGTCGACGCCCTCGTGGATTGGGATAAATCCCTGAACGAAGGCGCCCTTAAACATCGTCATTTCACCGAAGGCCGCTGGTTGTGGAAGCGGGTGATGTCCTGCGGACTGTTCGACCTCGACAAGCCGCTTCGAAAATATGGCCGAGAGGAGCGGGAGCTTCTGCTTGACGCCGAGAAAACGCATCTCAAGGATCACGAAGGCAATAAATATTACAATTTAAGCTGGGAGGGGATCGTCGCCGGGATCAAGCGGAGAAGCTCGGGACGCGAAGACGCGACGGAAGGCTCCCCCGCAACCGAAATGCGATACTTTCGTTTCGCGCCGTGCGCGATGTGCGGAGGGTCGCGCCTCAATGAGCGGGCTCGGTCGGTAAAAATCAACGGCCGCGGCTTGGACGAGCTGACGGCCATGGAACTCTCGGATCTGCGTGTCTTTCTGCGGACGATCAAGGGTCCGGTCGCCGCTCCGATCGTGAGTCGGGCCGGGGAACTCGTTCGCAATCTGGCCGACATCGGGATCGGATATGTCTCCCTCGGCCAATCCGTCGCCACCCTCTCCGGCGGAGAATGTCAGCGGATCAAAATGGCCCGCCAACTCGGCGGCGACCTCGTCAACCTGATCTACGTCCTCGACGAGCCGAGCATCGGCCTCCATTCCCGGGATGTGGCCCATCTTTTGGCCATGATCAAAAAACTCAGGGACAAGGGCAACAGCCTGATCGTCGTCGAACACGATCCGGCCGTCATCCGGACCGCCGATCACGTCATCGACATCGGGCCGGGCGCGGGCCGCGCCGGCGGCCAAGTCGTCTTTACCGGGACGGTTGAGGAGTTGCTCGAATCCGGGACGATGACGGGCGAATGTCTTAAAAGCGGAGCACGGCAGGAGAGTCCCGCAAGGCGAAAACCGGACGGAGCGATCCGGATCAAGAACGCCCAAGCGAACAATCTCCGGAACGTCACCGTGGACATCCCGACCGGTGTCTTCGTCTGCGTCACCGGAGTCGCCGGAAGCGGCAAGAGCAGTTTGATCGAGGACGTCTTCATCCGGGAGCATCCGGAGGCCGTGATCGTCGACCAGTCTCCGGTCCAGGGCTCGATTCGATCGAATCCGGCCACATATGTCGAAGTCTTCGGACTCATCCGTAAAGTCTTCGCCGAGGCGACAAAACAAAGCGCGGCCTTGTTCAGTTTCAATTCCGCGGGCGCCTGTCCGAAATGCAAGGGAAATGGATTTCTCCGGATCGAGATGCACTTTCTCGACGCGGTGACGATGCCGTGCGACGCCTGCCAGGGTCATCGCTACCTCCCCGAAGTCTTGGAATTCAAATATAAAGACCGGAACATCGCCGATGTTTTGGGGATGACGGTCGGCGAAGCCCGATTGTTTTTCGATCACCCGGAAATCAAACGGCGGCTCGGGATGATCGAGGATGTCGGACTCGAATACCTCCAGATCGGCCAACGGCTGGACAGCCTCTCGGGCGGGGAAGCCCAAAGAATCAAACTGGCTGCCGAACTCTGGAAGAAAGGCCGAATCTACGTCATGGACGAACCGACGATCGGCCTCCACCTCGCCGATATCGGCAAACTCCTTATCATCATCGATCGTTTGGTCGAGGCCGGGAACACCGTCCTGGTGATCGAACACAACCTTGACGTCATCCGCCGGGCCGATTGGGTCATCGACTTAGGGCCGGAAGGGGGAAAACGCGGCGGGACGATCGTCGCTCAGGGGACACCCGAGGACATCGCCGCCTGCCGGGCGTCATTCACGGGCCGATATCTTCAGAAAACGATCAACGAATCAAAGCGTTGAACAGCAATTTGTAAGTGCCGTGCGTTTGAGCCCGGTGCTGAGCCCGGAATCCGATCAGGACCACCCTTCCGTCGCCGAAGGCGGCGGAAATCATCGCTGACTTCCCGGCCAGGTTTTCCTCGCCGATGAGCATTCCGCCTTGAAGAAGATCCCGCTTTCCGAAAGTCACGACCCTCTCATATTTTTCGTTGAACTCATTCGGGATGATTTCAAGCGCAGGGGTATCGCCGAGGAAAACAATCAGCCCCTCCTCGGGCATTCCATAAGACAGAGGATTTCGCGTGTCGAACGCGACTCGAAGCGTTGATCCGGGACACCAGAATTCCTTCGAGGTCTTGCCGGCCAAGGCGTTCCGAACGGGCAGGGCGAATTTGTCGATGACGAACGCCGTCGCCCGGCCGAGAGCGACCAGCGTTCCTCCTTTTCGAACGAACGCTTTCAGCGCTTCCACGCCCGCCGTTCCGATTCCCGACCGATACTCCGGCGGTACGGGTTCCCGGGGACGATCGTCTCGTCCGCTCTCCTCGCCGGTGATCGAGACCGTCGAATCGTTCGGAAGGATGATCACATCGAACTTCTCATTCAGGTTCCCGGCTTTGATTGCGGCATCCATCAGGGTCGTATACGGCAGGGAGAACTGTTCCAGGAGAAGACGCGTCCAACCCTCATCCATATTGCCGCCGTTATACCGCTGATACATTCCGGTTCGCATTCGCTTGACCGGATGGTTGGGCGCTTGGACCTCAGCCGCGAGCGGAGCGAAATCGACGCCCGTCCGCGCAGCGATATCCGCCAACGCGGACTCGGACCCTGAGGCCAGGAAAAAGTCGCCCGACTTCAATCCGCGCCCCGACTCTCCTTCAATCCGATCGACCCGCTTGACTGGAATCCCTTTGTCGAGAAGCAGGCTCACGGCCGTGAAACTGTCGTTCAAGCGGCCGTCCAGAACATAGCCGAACGCTCCCTTGACGACGCGACCGGCGACGACGATTGGTCCGGCCAGTTTTTTGAGATCCTCCCTCACGGGCTGATCGACCGGATCCACCCGAACACCCATGAATTCAGCCATGGCATCGGTGGCCATGTCATACGGCCGGACCGGGGAACCATCCGGGCCGCGGGTATAAGTATTGTCGGGATAAAACGTCCGGCCGAGCAAATACCGGATCAAGCCCATCTTCGGTTGGGCGAGCGAGACGACATACGACCCCGGCCCGTACGTCCGGTCGTTCGCAGCGACGAATCCTTTCGAAGATCGGACGATTTCGATGCCCTGTACGAGCAATTTATTCACCAATTTGACGGCCGTCAACGGGTCATGTTGATCGGCGGGAATGATATAAGCCGCGGGTTTGCCCTGCGCTCCCCTCTCGCTCTGCCGCTTGGCCTTCAAATAAGCATTCCAGAGAACGGTCTCCTTGTTCCGGGCCGCGATGTCGAGAGTTGCCCAGGCCGAAACCTTCTGTCGGTCAACGATGTCCCGGAGGGTCCACCAGCCGCCCGGCCACGGGTCGGGAAAAGTCGTCTGCTCCGCGTAAGCCGGCAAGCCGCGGTCTCCTCCTTCAAGTTGGTCGGGATGGATATAAAGCGGCGTCGCCAGCTTCGCGTCGGCCGATTCGGTCAGCATGCCGGCGATATTATGGAACGGAGTGATCCAATGGAACCCGAAGTGGCCCCAGCCGGAATATTGAGCCATATTGATGACTCCCGATAGCCCGGCCTCTTGTTCTTTATAGGCGATATGCGCCCCATACCAGCTCATCTCCCGCCAAACAAGAGGGTCGGCCAGCGGACGAACCGGTTCGGCGTAGGGAGGGACAAAAATCCGGGGGCCATAACTTCCCATATGATGATGATCGATATAGGCCTGCGGAATCCAATCCGTGAACAGGATTTTCGCCATATACTGCGATTCTACGGTGTTGGTCTGGAAGGCGTCGCGATTGTTGTCGTGTCCGGTGTACTTATGATAAAGCCAAGGAAGATCCGAGCCCTCATACTCCGTGCCCAGATATTTTTGATACCAATCGGCGACCATGATCGCCCCGTCCGGATTGAAGCTGGGAACCAGGAGAAAGACGACATTGTCCAAGATCCGGCGGGTTTCCTCGTCCCCCCGGGCCAAAAGGTCAAAGACCAGTTCCGGAGCCATTTGGGTTCCGCCGATTTCAGTGGCGTGGAGGCTCATCGACTGACAGATGACGGCTCTGCCTTCGGCGACAAGAGCGCGGACGGCCGGTTCGCCGAGGCCTCGCGGATCGCTGATTTTCAGGTTGACATCACGCAATCGTTCGAGCTTGGCCAGATTGGCCGGAGAGGAAACGATCACAAGGAGGAAGGGATTTCCCATCGTCGATGGCCCCATATTGACCACCTTGACCCGGTCGCTTTCCTTCGCCAGAAGTTGATAGTACGCAACGATTTTATCCCATCGGGCGATCTTGCGGTCCGCACCGAGCCGGAAACCGAAGAATTTTTCGGGTGAAGTAATCTGAGCCGCCAAAGGGGAAGAAAGGGCGGCTTCAGCAACGGGGCCGAAGACGACCGAACCGATAAAAGCCAGAATCAGCCCGAGCCGAATCAGGGGCCGGATGATTTTTTTATTCTTCATGAGAATCCTCCTTTATCCGGATCATTAACGAGTTATGGGACGAGCCTTCGGCTCGCCACTCGCTCGTAGCTTGAAACCACGGGCGAGGACTGCAGAAATTCCCCCAGGCTTTGCAGTCCTCATTCGCGAAGCGAAGAAGGCAGGCAAACCCGGGACCTCGGTCGCCGTGAAGTTGAACGTCGGGCTCATTGTTGCGAGGAGCATATCACCCGCCGCAACGTCGCGTCAAACCATCCTAACCTGGATTATGCAGGAGCCGAGATGGCTGCAGATGCGATAAGAATGAATTTAAATAATCCGTTCGCATTTTTATGAATAATTCAGGCTAAGCCCGACCGTTAAACACTTTCCGATTTAAAGCCCGATTTGTCGAATCGCATTTAATGCCGGGACACCCGGATTGGACCTGGGAACCAGCCGTTTTGAAGGGGCGGAGAGACCGTCCTCCGCCGCTATAAAACGGCTCAGGAAGTCAGATTCTTCATCCAAACAGATCCTGGATAGCGGACGGATCCGCGATAATTACTTTTTCTTGATCGTGATATCGGCGGATGTTTCGAGCTTCAGGGTCACCCCATTCTTGCTTGTTTCAAACCTGACGGCGCGCCGGCTGTCTCCCCCGGCATCGAGAAGATAAACCGGAAAATCGGTGATGATTTTTCCAAACTCGGTTCGGGCCGTCCCCTGGACTTCCGTCCCGGCCGGAAGGCTGAGGTCGATCGGTTTGAACGAGGTCTTGATTTCGATGAGGCTGCCCGGGGGCAATGATTTGACCTGGGAAATCTCCACGGCGCTCGATTCGCCGTTCACGGTGATGGACCCCGCCGTTTTTCGGAGAATCACATTCTTGAACGAGTTGCGGATATCGACCGCTCCGCCGATCTCCTCGGCCAGGACGGAGGAGGACTCGCCCTGGACCTTCAGTCCGCCGCCGATTCTCCGGACATCGACGGCGTTGAAAGATGTCAAGATCTCAGCGTCCTTTTTGACATCGGCGGCCGTCACCCGCGCCGATTCGCTCCGGATTGAAAGCGACCCGCCAATCCCGGCGATAACGACATCCTTGAACGAAGAGGTGACGACCGCATCTCCATCGATTTCGCGAAGAGTCACGGACGAAGACTCTCCGTCCACCGTCACCCGGCCATGAATCCGCTCCGCCTTGATTCCGTTGAAGGAACTCTTGATATTCGCCTCGCCGCCGATATCGGCCACGGTCACGGTCGCCGACTCGCTGGTCACCCTCAAGCCGCCCTTGATGTTGGTCGCCGTGAGCGGCCGGAAACTGTTTTCGACAACAGCATCCTTATCGACCTGATCGACTTTGATTTCGGCGCTCTCGCCGCGGATCTCGCACCGGCCGCGAACGCCGCGGATTTCGATCGGCTTGAAGGATGACGTAATCCGACAATCGCCGGCCACGTCGTCGCCGATCACCGCCCCGCTCTCCGAGGTCACCGTCAACGGACCATCGATTTTTCGAAACCGGACGTCCGCAAAACTATTACGGATTTCGGCCGCCCCTCCGATGTTTTCCAAGGTCACGCCCCCGCTTTCGTTGCGGACGGCGATCGCCCCCTTGAAATCGACGATCCGGATATCACCGAAACTGTTGCTCATATTGAGCGACCCGCCGCAGGTTTCAATCCGGACTTTTCCGGATTCGTTCCGCAGAACCAGACGACCGGATAATCCCAGGACGGAGACGTCGCCGAAACCGTTGGCGGCGTCCAAGGAGAGGTTGGACGGCACGCGCAGGCCGACTTTGGCGGCGAAAGACAAACTCCATTTTTTCTTTTGTAACGGATTCCCGGACCGCTTGAAAATCGTCCACCGGTCCTCGTTCCAAGTCCAGGGAGAATCCAATCGCAAGACGGCTCCGGCCGCCCCGGGCTCCAGCGTCAACTTTGTATTGTCCAGAAATTCTTTAACAACCTCGGGATCGGCATCCCCGACTTCAACCACGGCTTCAACGGCCATTTCATTCCGGTCCCAAGTTGTAATCGTCAATTGGGCCTGCATGTTCTCAATTTTCAACATTTTTCCGGCGGCAAGGGCCATCGTTTGATTGTAGGTCCGGCTTTGGACGTTTTTGGCCTTTTGAGACAACAATTCAGGCCGAACTCCGGCCATTCCGGCCGTGACAAGTCCAAACCAGAGCATGATTCCGAGGGCGAGCAGGTTCTTTGTTTTCATGGAATTCTCCTTGGATATTTTCATCGGTTACGACCCCAGCGCTTCGGTCAAAGTCATTTTTTTATCTTGAAGGGCCGCCATTAAATAACGTCGGATATGGGCGTTGGCCGGATTCGAACCGAGAGCCTCGCGGCATTTATCAATTTGGGCGTCGATGACGGCCAGACGATCCCGGTAGAGGGACATCAACTGCAGGTCCATAGCCGAGATTTTCGGCCGGGCCAGCTGTTCCAACGCGCGGATCGAATCGAGATATTCAGTCTCCCGGGCTTCGACCTGAGCCAATATTTTTTGAGCCAGAAGCCCGGAGCCCGAAACGGACTTCGACGGGAGAAACACGGTTACGGCGACGACGAGAATAAAGCTCGACGCGGCCGGAATCAGAAGAGGCCAAAACCGGAAACGCTTCGTCCGGCGCCGTCCGCGATCGGTTCGAGCATTCTCCTTGACCTCAGCCGCTTCGGCCTGCAAGGCGGACTCGATCCGATTCCAAAGTTCGGGAGCGGCGATCGGCGCGCGGAGTCGTTTTGTTTCTTCCGAGAGGCGGCGATCCAAATCGGTTTCCGCGAGACAGTCCCGGCAATCTCGGGCATGGCGGGCAAAGGCCTTCGGGCTCATGTTTCCCCGTTCGAACTCATCGAATTTTGGACAGGTCATGACACATCCTCCGCCGGACCGGCGGCCAGCCAAGCCCGCAATTTTTTTCGGGCGCGGTGAACGCTTGTCTTCACGCTTCCGATATTGATCTCAAGCATGGCCGCGACCTCCCGCAAAGTAAATTCTTCGACGGCATTCAGGAGAAAGCAGGCTTTCATTTGACCCGGCAATTGATCCACGGCTTGGGCCAGACAATGACGAATCTCCGCGGTCGATCCGGTCGGAAGCCGTTCAGCGTCCAAATCCGCGAATTCGACCCGGCCCCGTTTTCTCATCATGTCGGTGCAGGTGTTGATTAAAATGCGGAACAGATACGTGCTGAAAGTCGCCCCGCTCCGGAATCCACCGATCCCGCGGTACAATTTCAGGAACGTTTCCTGCACGGCGTCCTCGGCTTCCTGCCGCCGGCCCAAAAGTCGAAAAGCCGTCCGAATCAGCGGTTGTTCGTAGCGGTCATAGATCAGGCGGTAAGCGGCCAAGTCGCCCTCCCGGCACCGATCGACGATCTTCGTTTCGTTTTCCATGTCCATAAGCCGATTATATCTCCATCTTCATCCTGTTGGACGAGGAAATGGCCGGAATTGTTGACCGGCCCCGAATTTAAAATAAGATTCTCTTTTATTTGGATGGAGTGAATTGACGGAGTCACAGCCTCCGCTCCTTTCACCCTTCCCAGGTTTGAGGCATAAAAACCCTAAACTCGGACCGATTTCCGAATCCGTGATCTATCCTACATTATTCACGAGCCGAGATGGCTGCAGATGCGAGGCGCGGAATATAGAATTATTAAATTTCTTATAAATAAGGCAGGCTATCTCACGACGTACGAATCAATTTTAATATTGGGTTCAATATCCCCGTCATTCCATTCAAACGCGCCCAGTTGGACTCCTCCTCCATAAAGACAAGGATGCTTTTTCGCCGGGAAGAGGGCGCCTTCTTCATCGTCGTTGATAATCATCCGGTAGGGCGTGCGGTTGCCGAAATAAAAATATCTGAGTTTTTCATCAGACCGACGAATGAGGAAGGATCCGGCATCGGCATCGACGGGCAACCAACCCAGTGATTCAAAATATACCTGCGCCCAGGAATGCTGGCTATGTCCCCTGTTTGGCTCGACCCGCCAGCCTCCCTGGACTCGCGCCGGAATTTCATTCATCCGACAGAGAGAAATGAACAGATTCGCCTTCGAGGCGCAATCGCCGCGTTTATATTTCGCCGTGTATTCCGACCGATCTCCCAACACGGGTTTGGGATCGCTCCAAACGACATTTTCACAAATCCATTGATATATCTTTTTTGCCTTCAGGTAAGGATTGGATTCATTTCCCACAATTTCTTTCGATAATTTTTTTAAATAGGGAGTCCAGAGATGATTTTCCGTTTCCGCCGTGTATTTTTGATATTCCCGGCGCGATGTCCGATAAGGTGGAATATCGCCGGGGTCGACATTTTTGAAAAAGCCTTTTGAATCGTATGCATAGATAAACTGACAGATGAAAATGAAATCTTTGAGCGAAGCCGGGTTTTTCATGGGTCGAATCCAATCCGGGGTTGGTTTGGTGAAATAATTTCTCCAGGCCGTATTGGAGTCATTCTTTTGATCAATGACTTTTTCGAAATAGAGCATGGAAGTTAAATCATCTTTTTTAGGAAAAGTGATCTGCTCCACGCTCGAACGAACGATTTTTATATTCGATTGATAGGGATTCTCCCGGACATAGGGTATCCAAGCTTTAAGAACCGTAGAGTCGGGCAATCCTCCGACTTCCTCGGTGAAAGTGAAGGAAATATTTATTCTTCGCGATAATTCGACCCCGCTTTCGAAGGAATCAATTGTCTCCAAGGGGTACTTTGAAACCTCATCAACATTGTCATCCGTAATCTTTGCTCTTTTTGCAGCTTCCCTATTGACCCTGAAAAGATCGGAAATACAGTTGTCATAATACTTTTTTTCACCGTCGATCAGATAGTATTCAAGACTGTAATCATCTTCCCATTTCCTCATGTCCAGGGCCGACAAATCCGGAATCCTGGCTTTCAATTTTTCATTCACCTCGGCATAAGATAAAGTGTATTCTCGCTTTACGGCCTTGATATCGGCCGAATATTTCTCCAATATCTTAATCTCATGGGGTGGAAGTGCGGATTTGTTCCGGAGTTTGGACTCGATGAATTCGCTTGTTTTGGAAAATTCCCCTTTCTTTATCAAGCCAGATGAATTTTCAATTTCATGGATCAGATTGCGGGAATCGAATCGGGCTCTCTCTCCGGTTGAACGCGACTTTTCTTGAGAGAGGACAAAACCCGAAATTAAAAACAAAACAACAAGGATGACCGAAATTTTTCGCATTTGAAATTATTCCTTTCTTCATCCCGTTAGACGTGTCAACGGGCGGAATTGTTGACCGCCCCCGAATTAAAAATGAGATTCTTCTTCTTTTGAATGGGGTGAGTTGATGGAGTTACGGCCTCCGCTCCTTTCGCCCTTGCCATGCTTTACCCATCAAAATCCCTAGGCTCAAAACGATATCCAAATCCGTGATCCATCTCCCAACGTGCGAATCAATTTTATTAATGGGTTCAATATCTCCGTCTTTCCATTCAAACGCGCCCAGTTGGGCCTCTCTTCCAGAAAGACAAGGATGCTTTTTCGCCGGGAAGAAGGCGCCTTCTTCATCGTCGCTGATGATCATCCGGCCGAAGGCAAGGTTGTCGAAAGGAAAAACCCGGAAGCCGGATTTGACCCGGATGGCACGGTTGTCGATAATGCCCCTATGATTCACTCCGCCGAAACAGCGATCGATGGACGACTGATCATTGATGGAAAGCGGGTCGAGGGCGATGGGACAATCACCTCCAAAAGCCCAGCCACGCTTGAACCGGTCGGCGAAGCCCATCTGGCCTCGGCCGACCAAG
>Ga0105099_10002805_pt1 | contig 10223 bp, 8 predicted proteins | sample PPLLak3cmMay2015_2_FD_79138 | JGI IMG/M metagenome (GOLD analysis project Ga0105099, IMG submission 79138) | Freshwater sediment microbial communities from Prairie Pothole Lake near Jamestown, North Dakota, USA - PPLs Lake P8 Core (1) Depth... | ecosystem: Environmental > Aquatic > Freshwater >...
GGCGTTGCCGAGCATTTCCACGGTGGTGTTTTCCAGTTTGAAGCCGAGCTCTTCGGAAATGACGGTGCCTCCGGTAAGAATGGCAATGTCTTCCAGCATGGCTTTACGGCGATCACCGAAGCCGGGCGCCTTGACAGCACAGATATTCAGCACACCGCGCAGTTTGTTAACAACGAGGGTTGCGAGGGCTTCGCCTTCGATGTCTTCAGCAATGATGAGGAGAGGCTTGCCGGACTTGGCGGTCTGCTCGAGAATCGGGAGAAGATCCTTCATGTTGCTGATCTTCTTGTCATGGATAAGGATGCTGACATTTTCCAGCGATGCTTCCATGCGCTCCGGATCGGTCACGAAGTACGGGGAGAGGTAACCACGGTCGAACTGCATCCCTTCCACGGTCTCCAGGGTGGTTTCCATTGACTTGGCTTCTTCAACGGTGATGACACCTTCTTTGCCGACCTTTTCCATGGCGTGGGCAATGATGTCGCCGATGGTCTTGTCGTTGTTGGCAGAAATGGTTCCGACCTGGGCGATTTCCTTGTGATCCTTGATCGGCTTGGAAATCTTCTTCAGTTCAGCCACCACAACCTCAACCGCCTGATCAATACCGCGCTTGATGTCCATGGGGTTGGTGCCGGCCGCAACGAGCTTTGCACCCTGGCTGTAAATGGCCTGGGCAAGAACGGTTGCGGTAGTGGTACCGTCACCGGCGACGTCGGAGGTCTTGGAGGCAACCTCTTTCACCAGCTGGGCGCCCATGTTCTCGAATTTGTCTTCCAGTTCGATTTCCTTGGCAACGGTAACACCGTCCTTGGTGATAACAGGAGAACCGTAGGACTTCTCGATCACAACATTCCGGCCCTTGGGACCGAGGGTTACCTTTACTGCGTCAGAAAGGATGTTTACCCCACTCAGAATGGAATTTCTACCTTCCTGGCCAAACTTTATCATTTTTGCAGACATTGTTGTAATATCCTCCTTGGAAATTAGATATTCTTTTTTGTATAGTGAAATGAGGAGACAGACGTTACTCGACTACACCGAGGATATCGTCTTCACGCATAATGAGATAATCAACACCGTCAATCTTGATTTCGGTACCGGCATATTTTCCGAAAAGAACAGTATCGCCAACCTTCAGATCAACGGGAATAACCTTGCCGTCTTCGGTGATCTTGCCCTTGCCTACGGCAACGATTTCACCCTTCTGGGGCTTTTCCTTAGCTGTGTCGGGGATATAGAGCCCGCCTGCGGTCATGCTTTCTTCCTCAAGTCGCTTTACAATGATACGGTCCTGTAGAGGTCTCAGATTCATAGTTTTCATTCTCCTTTCGTGCCTTGGATATGGAATTGTTTTGGAAAAAAATTAGCACTCAAAACCACTGAGTGCTAATCACGTCGTAAAATATAAACATGGCCCGGGGAAAAATCAAGCTATAATTTTAAAAAAATGTTGAGCTGCCCCGAATCCATGGCCTGAAGTATCACCATTTCTTCTTCTCAGCCTCTTCCCGATAGAACTTCTGATAAAGGATTTCCCAGTCCCGGCTTCCCGGAACTTTGGCCTGCGAATAGGACGAAAGCTTTTTCCTGACAAGGGAATCTATCTCATCGGCAACGGAGAAATACGACGTCAATGAAGCCTTGATGGCTTCCAGGGCACGTCTTTCGTCAGGGAAATCAACAATATCGTCTCCCCAGAGCTTGTCGAGAATCTTATGGGCGATATGGGAGATTCGGTCTTCAGATATATGCATGCTTTCCCTCCTGCACGGAATACTCGCAGCAGGCCGTTGAAAAACTACTGCGGGGCAGACCTGGGGCGTTGCCGCTCGCTCGAACACTCAACGCAGCCACTGCTTCGCCTTGCGTCCTCACTTGCGTGCGCCTGCCATCCCAGCCTCCTCGCGACGTTTTTCTACAACCTGCTAGAGAGTTTTCATCCGGAGTTTCCGGATAGAAATCTAGAGAACAATTTTACGTTCTTTTGCCAGCTTGACTTTAATCATCTTCAGCATCTTGTGGCGGTCGATCTCCTCACCTCCGCCCATCGCTCGGAGGGTCTTCTCGAGAAGCTGCTCGGCGTCCCTTTCCAATTGCTCTTCCGACGCCATATCCGTTCTCATGACATCCTTGATGCAACTGCACACCTTTGCCCGCTCCTTCTTGAGGATAACCAGCGATGATTCCGTAAGATCAGTTAGAATTCTTTCCGCCAGCCTGTCGATCTGTTCGTCTTTAAGTCGCATGGCTTCTCCCTTTTCATCGGTAACCGCTGGGTAAAGCCAGACGGCAGAGCAGCTCGCTCCCGCTGAAACCTCAGCAGCAGGAGGAAAACAATACTACCACCAAAGGAGATTTCATGGTACTTTTTTCACAGTACTTTCACCAGCCGTGTCGGCATTCAACAGTCCGGCAGCACCCCTACGGAGGATCTCATGCTCATCGTCATGAACCATAATGCGGGAAAGAAACAGATCGAAGCGATTATCAAGGCGGTCGAACGGATGGGGTTTTCCGCGGCGCCCATCCCGGGAAGCGAACGGACTGCCATCGGCGTTCTCGGCAACAAGGGCTATGTGGACGATTCCACGGTGCGAGCCCTTCCCGGGGTCCAGGAAGTGATTCACGTCTCGAAGCCCTACAAGCTGGTCTCGCGAGACTTCCATCCGAAAAACACGATCGTCAAGGTTGCCGGCATCGAGATTGGAAACGGGAAGCGCCCGGTGATCATGGCCGGACCGTGCGCGGTGGAAAGCGAAGAGCAGATCCTGAAGACCGCCCGGGCCGTGAAGGCGGCAGGTGCCGACATGCTGCGAGGGGGGGCGTTCAAACCACGCACCGGCCCTCACACCTTCCAGGGACTGAGAGAGGAAGGGCTGAAACTCCTGTCCATGGCCTCCCGTGACAGCGGTCTCCCTTTTGTGACCGAGGTAATGAGTCCCGATACCGTGGGGATGGTTGCCGAGTATGCAGACATGCTCCAGGTCGGGGCCAGAAACATGCAGAATTTTGATCTGCTTCGAGAACTGGGCAAAATCAAAAAGCCGGTTCTCTTGAAGCGGGGAATGTGCGCATCCATCGAGGAGTTCCTTGCCGCAGCCGAATACATTCTGGCAGAGGGGAATTCCGGGGTTGTCCTCTGCGAACGGGGCATCAGAACCTTCGAGACAGCTACCCGCAACACTCTTGACCTGGCCGTTATCCCACTGATCAAGGAAATGTCACACCTGCCGATTATAATTGATCCCTCCCATGCCACCGGCAGGCGAAGCCTGGTGCCGCCCATGGCCAAGGCAGCCCTGGTTGCCGGCGCCGATGGTCTGATGCTGGAAGTCCATCCCGATCCGGAAAAAGCGCTCTCCGATGGACCCCAGTCACTGACCCTGCAAGGCTTTGAAAAGCTGATGAAAGAATTGGAGCGGATAGACTCATTCCTCAATAGCTAGCGGGCTGGACGCCCCCAAATGTTCCTTGATTTTTTTATCTTCCTGCGGTACTCTCAGAACGTAGTCTCTCTGCCATGTTTGTGAGGTTATCAAGCCCCTGCGGAATATTTATAAAACGGGTGTTTTTCAGGTCGTGGTGTGCTGCCCCTTTTTGCGGGATTTGCCTGAAACGATACAAAGATGCCCACATAATTGGGAACTCGCTGTGAGGCCCCAAACCCACGGCAGAGTGGAGAGACTGAAAAGTTAAAGGGAACCGGAGATCCGGTTCCCTTTTTTAGTCTGGAAGGCGTGAGTTGCCAGGTCCTAGTGAGCCTCACTCCAGTTCCTGCCGCAGCTCAGATCAACTTTAAGAGGTACGCGCAGCTCAACCGCGTGCTCCATCTCGTGACAGACCAGCAGCTCCATCTGGACACGCTCTTCCTCCGGAACCTCGAACACCAGTTCATCATGCACCTGCATGATCAATCGACTTTTAAGCCCCTCCCCCTTCATCCTCTCCGTAACCCGAACCATTGCCCGCTTGATTATGTCCGCGGCAGAGCCCTGGATGGGATAGTTTATGGCATTTCGCTGCGCAAACGCCCGAATATTGCCGTTGCTGCTGGCGATATCCGGAATGGGGAGTTTTCGCCCCAGGATGGTGGTAACGTAGCCGTTCTTCTCGGCATCCCGAACACAGGCATCGAGAAATTCCCGCGCTCCGCTGTGCCGGAGAAAATAGTTGTCGATGAAATCTTTGGCGATTTTGGTAGAAACACCAAGCTCCCGCGCCAGGCTGAAGGCGCCCTGTCCATAGATGACCCCGAAGTTGATGGTTTTTGCCTGTCGTCGCATCTCGGGTGTCACCAGTCCCGGCAGGAGATCAAATACCTCACTGGCGGTACGGGTATGGATATCTTCATCATGGGCAAACGCATCGCAAAAGACCCGGTCACCGGAGAGATGAGCCAGAACCCGCAGCTCGATCTGGGAATAGTCGGCTGACAGGAGAAGCGCCCCTTCTTCGGCGATGAAAGCCCGGCGGATCTTCCGTCCTTCTTCTGAGCGGATCGGGATGTTCTGCAGGTTCGGCTCGGAAGAGGAAAGTCGACCGGTATTGGTAACCGCCTGGTTGTAAGACGTATGGACCCTTCCCGTTGACGGGTCCACCAGTTTCGGCAGGGCGTCGGTATAGGTTGACTTCAGCTTGGAGATACTCCGGAACTGCAAGATAAGGGAAGCAATCTCATGGTCCAGGGCCAAACGGGTCAGAACGTCCATGTCGGTTGACCAACCGGTCTTGGTCTTCCTCCCGGCCGGAAGCTTGAGGCGTTCAAACAGGACCTCGCCCAGCTGCTTGGGTGAATTGATGTTGAACTCGCAGCCGGCCTTGGCGAAAATCTCCTTTTCAAGAATCGCCAGCTGGTCGGCGAACATCCCGGAAAGCTCCCGGAGCAGAGGCAGATCGAGTTTTACTCCTTGGAGTTCCATCTCGGCAATGATCTTGACCAAGGGCATTTCCAGATCGAAAAAAAGGCTGTCCATTCCCGCCTCGGTCAGACGGGGAAGAAAAATCCTCTGCAGAAGAAAGGTTGCGTCCGCGTCTTCACAGGAATACACCGAGGCTTGCTCCACCGGAACCTGGGCAAAATTGATCTGCTCCTTGCCCTTGCCGGCGACCTCCTGGTAGGAAATCATTTTGTGGTCGAGAAATTCCACGGCCAGGGAATCGAGGCCATGGCTGGAACGAACGGGATTAAGGAGATAGGAGGCAAGCATGGTATCACACCACAGGCCCTGCACCTCGATCCCGCTCCGACGCAGGACCTGGTAGTCGTACTTGATGTTCTGACCAATTTTGGGCTTCTCCGGATCGATGAGAATCGGCGTAAGGGCGGACAGGACCTGCTCCCGGGACAACTGTGCGGGTGCGCCTGGATAGCTATGGCCAACCGGCAGGTACCAGGCTTCATGATCCCGGAAGGAAAACGACAGTCCCACGATCTCAGCCTGCAGTGGATTGAGACTGGTGGTTTCCAGGTCAACGGCAAAGGCCGGTGCCGCAGCCAATGCCTGCAGCAGGGTCGAAAACTCCTGCTCCGTCAGTATCGTCCGATAGCCTTCCGTGGAGAGACTCGCTTCGCTGGTCAACTCCTTCATGAGGGTGGTAAATCCGTATTCCCGGAAAAGGTCGGCAAGTCGTTTCGTGTCAGCGGGAGAGACGGCAAGATCTTCATAGCGGTATTCAACCGGGGTATTCCGGTCGATGGTGGCGAGTTTCCGGGAAAGACGCGCCTGATCAGCGAATTCCCGCAACCGTTCGCCGGTTTTGCCTTTTACCTCACCGGCCCTTTCCAGAAGGGCATCCAGTGACCCGAACTCCTGGATAAGCTTCAAGGCGGTCTTTTCGCCAATCCCGGGGACACCTGGAATATTATCGGAAGTATCACCAGCCAGTCCAAGAATCTCAATCACGCGTTCCGGTTCGACCCCGAAACGTTCCAGCACCTCGGGGATGCCCGAAACCTTGTCCTTCATGGTATCGAGCAGGGTAACGTTGGCGGTGACGATCTGCATGAGATCCTTGTCGCCGGTCACAACCACAACTTCCATCCCCGCTTCCTCGCACTCCCGGGCAATGGTGCCGATGATATCATCGGCCTCGAACCCTTGTTTCTCCAGGACCGGTATATTAAAGGCGCGCACCATCTCTTTGATGGGAACAATCTGGGGAATCAGATCGTCAGGCATGGCAGCCCGGTTCGCCTTATACTCAGGGTACATCTCGGTGCGGAAGGTCTGCCGGCCGAGATCAAATACCACCGCCACATGGCCGGGCTTCCGGTCCTTGAGCACCTTCAGCAGCATCTGGGTAAAACCGTACAGTGCATTGGTTGGAAAGCCCTTGGGCGACGAAAGATGGCGGATGGCAAAATAGGCCCGGTAGATATACGAAGAGCCATCGATCAGATACAGTTTTTCTCTTTCCACCATTTACTCGCTCCCTTTAGACTCGGTCTCCCGGGTAAAGATGACAAAGGCCATGCTCGGCCTCCTGCTCGACTCCCGCATGGCAAATTGCATTCCGTCGAAATTCCAGCCTTTGCCGGTCCATTCATTCAGAACTTCTTCCAGAATATCCTCCGCTACGGTACTTATCTCCACTACTTTGTACTCAAGCATGGCATATCTCCTGCCGGAAAGATTCAATTGCGATGGTTCCATTGGTAATAGTAGACCAGAACCTGCATCCGTTCAAGGGCGAAGAAAGACCTCCTCTTTCTCAGCCTCCCTTTGAAAGCTCCGGAAACATTGGAACAGGGATGCCAACGCCGACAGGACTCCATTCAGAGCTTTCACAAAAAGAACTTGCATTCGTTATATACGTTACTATATAACAAGATAAAATTTCATCTCCGACCCGTCCTACCTAAGGCCAGTGCTATGGGAACCGGGCTGTGGGTGCCGCCGGAAACAGCGTCGCCTCCCATGTTTGGAAAGGAGAACGTGAGTGGTCCCAACGGTCGACGGATATCTCTCTCCTTCGGCCGTTTTTTATGGCCGATCTCTCCTACGAACCCGGATCGTTGCTTATAGACCATGAAAACGGAACCTGCCCCATGAAACATTTCATTCAAACCATCTGCAATACTCTCACCCGTGGAGAGAGCCTGGTAATGGCGACCATCGTCACGGCACCCGACCAGGCACGTCTTTCCGGCGCACGGATGCTGATTCACGCCGATGGAAGAATCCATGGCACAATCGGCGGCGGACTGATGGAAGCCGAGGCACAGCAGATCGCAGCCAATATTTTCACCAGAGCGGAACCTCAAGCTCAGTTGCTGAAATTTACCGGTGAGGCTGCCCTGCCCATGCACTCACCCTGCGGCAGCGGAACCACGGTGCTCATCGAACCGATCACCGCCACGCCGGACAACCTTGATATTTTCGGCAAGCTTCTCGAGGCACTGAAGAAGGGAATGAACTGCTGCCTCCTCACCCGCATCGAGACCGATAGCAAGACGTTGCCGCCTCTGCACCGACAGCTCGTCTGCGCAGGGAAATGGCTATGCGGCGGATTGGCCATACGACCCCCGGAAATTTCCGCATTTCTGGAAAAGGCTGCAACTGTCACCGCTCCCGCCATCGACACGCTCGTAGACAGGTTTTACTTTCTCAATCCGTGGATTGTTCCCAGCACGGTGTACCTCTTCGGAGCGGGCCATGTGGCCCAGGAGGCGGCAGAATTGGCAGGAAAAGCCGGATTCAGGACGGTTATTCTCGATGATCGTGAAAAATTCGCCAATCCGGAGAGATTCCCCACGGCTGACAAAATTGTCGTGCTGGATTCTTTTGAAAATGCCTTCCACGGGCTGGAAATCGACAGTGAAAGTCATGTGATCATCATTACCAGGGGACACCGCCATGAGAAAAATCTTCTACGACAGGCTCTAGCAACACCGGCGGGTTATATCGGGGTCATCGGCAGCATACGGAAACGCGATGCGCTTTTCAGGGAATTGTCAGCGGAAAACCTGGCCGTCGACGACATGCTTCGCATCTATTGCCCGATTGGCATTAATGTCCTCGCTGAAAGTCCCCTGGAAATTGCCGTCAGTATTGTTGCCCAACTCATCCAGCTACGTGCAAGAAAAAGAACGGGCAAAATACAGGACAGTGCGCTGCGACTGGGCAGGGAAGTCAAAACAGCGTCTCCGGCAGCCGCTGGATAACCGGAAACACCGGGCCGAGGCAGATGCCTCGAAAAAGCGCCGACCGCCTGTTTCCCGCACAGGTACTGGCGCAAAACCGGGCAAGACAGCACGTACCGGAAAGAAAACCGACAGGTTACCGAGACACCACCGATCGTCAAACCGGGCATTCACGGACAACAACCCGGCTCAGGCGCGTGCCCGTGGCCTTTTCGGCACCTTTTATGCTACCACCAAAGGTACAGTACATATCAACAGGAGGAAAGAATAGTATGAGAAAAACGACCGTAGCACTGATAGCACTTTTTTCCGCGGCAACACTTTTGCTCGGCTCCTTATTGCCAGTCACCACGTATGCAGCCGACAAGACCTTGATCCGGATTTCGGCAGCCATGAGCCTCAAGAATGCCCTCTCTGACCTGAAGACACGCTATGAGCAAATGGACCCAAACGTTGAACTGGAGATCAACTATGCATCCTCCGGACTTCTTCAGAAACAGATCGAGCAGGGAGCCCCGGTCGACATCTATCTTTCCGCCGGGAAAAAGCAGATGGACGAACTGGAAGCAAAGGGGTTTCTGCTTCCGGGAACCCGGTCAAATCTTCTTGGAAACGCACTGGTGCTGATTGTTTCCAAAGAAAAGAAATCACAGATCAAGAGCTTTGCCGATTTGATTGACAAGGCGCAGTCTATCAGCATCGGCCAACCGGAAACGGTACCGGCCGGAAAGTACGCCAAAGAGACGCTGACAAGTCTCAAGCTCTGGGAAAAGCTTGAAAAGCGCATCATGTTCGCCAAAGACGTACGTCAGGTACTGGCCTACGTGGAATCAGGAAACGTGGATGCCGGAATGGTGTATCAGACAGACACGGTCGTCCTGAAAAGTGGAGCTGTGGTCGCAGCCGCTCCGGCGGGATCCCATTCACCCATCGTCTACCCTATGGCTATAATAAAAGACACAAAAAACCGGGCTGAAGCCGAAAAATTCATGACTTTCCTGAAAACAGCCGCAGCCGCGAAGGTCTTTGAAAAGTACAAATTCATCCCTCTTGGCTCTCAACACTAGCCATTTCCCAGCTGAAAATCCGGGGTAGCTATTCAGCATACTCTGAACCGATGCTAAAAACGTTTGTCATCCCCGAGTGACTCTCTTGGGGATCCATGATTTTGGAATCTAGATTCCCGATTACACTCTCGGGAATGACAATTTTGAATCAAACTGAATAAATGCAACCCGGAAACAAACCAGCTACCAGAAGGCCCCGCCGCACCTCTTCCCGGCGGGGCCTTTTTGGCGAGCAGCACGGAATAAACAGAATTAATTGACTCTCCCCGGGAAAAAAAGTACTTTATGCACGATAAAGTCCGGGAGTTTTCCATGATACGTGCCATTTTCTTTCTCCTTCTGTTTATACCCTTCACGCTGTTCGTCATCGTCACCGGAGTGCCGATCACCTTTTTCGACCCGACGGGGAAATTTCTCCATTACTATGGAAAACTCTGGGGGTGTGTTGGCCTTCTGATTGCCGGCACCAAAGTAGAAGTGTACGGAGCAGAAAAGATTCCCCGTGACGTTCCCGTCATCTTCATGGGCAATCATCAGAGCAATTTCGACATTCTTTCCCTCTACGCGGGTTTGCCACATCATTTCAGCTGGATTGCCAAGGCAGAACTATTCCGTATCCCCTTTTTCGGCTATGCCATGAAACGTGCCGGCTATCTGCCGCTGGATCGGAGTGATGGTCGTCAAGCCCTGAGAATGATGGCCTCTGCCGCGGAAAAGATCCGCAACGGCGTTAGTGTCATTCTTTTCCCTGAAGGGACCCGGTCGATGGACGGCAAACTCATCCCCTTCAAGCGGGGCGGTTTCCTGCTGGCGGCACGGGCGGGAGTTCCCATCGTGCCCTTCACCATTAACGGCAGCGCCTCCGTAAATCCGCCGAAAAGATTGCACATCAACAAGGGGAAGATTACCCTCCATTTTGGCGATCCCATCTCGACCGAAGGGGCAACAGGGAAACGTCGGGACGACCTCATTGACCGCGTCAGAGACGCCATTGAAAGCAGCCTGGAGGCATA